>Ga0070733_10003421_pt1 | contig 10889 bp, 6 predicted proteins | sample Coa_R1_9_FD_66450 | JGI IMG/M metagenome (GOLD analysis project Ga0070733, IMG submission 66450) | Surface soil microbial communities from Centralia Pennsylvania, which are recovering from an underground coalmine fire - Coalmine... | ecosystem: Environmental > Terrestrial > Soil > Unclassified ... | reverse complement strand
CTTAACCGTTTCCATAGCCGCAACCAAACGGGGGACGAGGGAACCCGGCCTCTCAAGCGAGACACTTGAAAGTGTCACAGCCACCTGGTTCGCTCCGGGATGGACGTGCAAACTACTCGAAACGAAGGCCGATAGGATATTGCCGTTAACTGCGGCACGTATTGTCAATAATTGTGGCACGAATTGTCATTAATTCTGTCACCCTACACGTCGTCTTCCTTGACGAGACGCATGTCCCCAGCGGGGTCTGCCGGTTTTGCTGAGACGCCCCGGCTTTGCCTGAACCAGACACGGAATCCCGTGTGAAGCCGGAATCCACTTGAATGCAGCCACCCTCCCGTTGATGCGATCCACGCTGTCGGCTACCGGCCGTTGGTCATCGTTGACGCCGAAACCGGAGGTTGAACGCTGCGGCTGAGCCGTCGGGATCGCTGATCGACTGCCGACACTGTCTCCGCTAACCGCCACCGCACTTGACATCTCAAGCGTCGAATTGGCATACTCCTTTGGCGTGGCCAAAGGAGTGCTCAATGCCGACTGAGACCAAATCCGAAGTTCTGCAGGGCACACTCGATTTGATGGTTCTGAAGACCCTGGACGCGATGGGGCCGCTGCATGGGTATGGCATCGCCCGCCGCATCGAACAGGTGAGCAAACAGGTGCTCCAGCCCAACGAAGGAACCATCTACGCCTCTTTGCTGCGGCTGAAGCAGAAGCGCTGGATCTCGGCCGTCTGGGGTGTTTCCGAAAACAATCGGAAAGCGAAGTTCTACTCAATCACTCGCGCGGGCCGGAAGCAACTGGCGGCCGAAGCGGAAAACTGGAACCGGATCGCCGGCGTGATCGGGCGGCTGCTCCGGCTTGCGGACGAGAGGTGACGCCATGTTCGGCCGATTGCGTGTGTTCGTTTCACGAATCTGCAGAAGCTTCGTAGGGCCCGGCCCCGATGCCGATTTCGATGCGGAGTGGAACGCGCATCTGGGAATGCTCGTGGAAGAAAATCTTCGCCGCGGCATGAGCCCGAATGAAGCACGCCATGCCGCACAGCGGAAGCTCGGAGCATTGATTCAGCTCAAAGAGATCCAGCGCGAAGGGCAGAGCCTGCCAACGCTCGATACGCTCCTGCAGGATATGCGCTACGGATCGCGCATGCTCCGTAAGAGCCCGGGGTTTACGACCGTGGCGGTGCTTACGCTGGCGCTGGGGATCGGTGTGAACACGACGCTGTTCACCGCCTATGACGCTGTCGCATTGAAACCATTGCCGCTGGGCGGAGCGGATATTGTCGTGAGGCTTGAGCGCTGGTTTGAGAGTGGCAGTCGGGGCGGCGATCAGTACGCATTTTCGTATCCGGAATACGCCTTTTACCGCGAGCACAATACCGTGTTCTCAAGCTTGGTCGCTTCGAGCTGGCCACTTTCGGTTTTCGCCGCTCTCCCCGAAACAAATGGCGCTGGATCGACCCGATTCCTTGAGCCTGAAAAGGCGACGGCCCAGCTCGTCTCAGCAAATTACTTCTCGGCTCTAAGCGTTCCCGCTCTGGCCGGACGCACGTTTCTCCCGGAAGAAGATCAACCGCCGGGTAATCATCCGGTGGTGGTGCTCAGCTATGCATTCTGGCAGCGCAAATTCAATGCCGACGCTCAAATTCTGGGAAGAGTGATCAAACTGAACGATACGGCCTTCACCGTCGTAGGGATCGCTGCAGCGGATTTCATCGGCACGGGCGTTCCACCGCAAATTCCCGATTTCTGGGCGCCGCTCGCGATGCAAGCACAGTTGGCTCCAGGGCAAGACTGGCTCAACCTGTCAGGTGCATATCAGATTCAGCTCCTCGGCCGCCTCCGAGCCGGAATCGCACGGAGGCAGGCGCAGGCGGAAACGGCGGTGCTGGCCAGCCAGTTCGGCCAGGCGCATCCCGAGCGGGACAAGACCATCGCCATTACGCTCCAGCGCGCGACGTTTCTCGGTAATACGGAGGACATTCGATTTCAGGCGCTGGTCGCGGGTTTCATGGCTGTCGTCGGAATGGTGCTGCTGATCGCCTGCGCCAATCTGGCGAACATGCTCCTTGCCCGGTCCACGGTGCGCGGTAAAGAGATCAGCATCCGGCTCGCGCTCGGCGCAAGCCGCGGGCGACTGATCCGGCAGATGCTCACCGAAAGCGTCCTGCTTTCTCTGATTGGCGGATTGGCAGGGTTGCTGTTTTCTATCTGGGCCGGCAAGCTGCTCTGGTTGGCGATCGCATCACTGCTGGAAGGCATGTTCGGGAGCGACGCGCCACTGGTGATTCCGTCGGGCCCGGATGTGCGTGTGTTCGCTTATACGCTTGTCCTCTCACTCATTACCGGCGTGATCTTCGGGCTATCGCCGGCCCTTCAATGCACCAAGCCTGATATCACCATCGGCCTCAAGGAAGAAAGCAACCGCCGGCTGAGCCGTTCCCGGTTGCGCGGTTTTCTGGTAGGCGGGCAAGTCGCCATCTCCATGCTGCTCCTGATTTGCACGGGTTTGTTTTTGCGGGGCCTGCTTCGCTCGCAAACCGCGGGTCCGGGGTTTGATACCCGTAGCGTGTTCCTGTTCTCGTGCGATCTGGGGCCCGACGAAGCCAAGGCTCAAGTACTCCAAAGACAGATTGTCGACCGCCTCGAGAATTCGCGCGAGATCCAGGGTGTGACCCTGGTCGAGCGATTCCCGTTTGGGGGCACGTGGACACCGCCGGTCATGCCGGAGGGAAATGCCGGCTCGTCCAACGGTGCTGTTGCGCGAACTCCGGCTAATCATGTGTCGCCGAGTTATTTCGCTACCCTGGGCATTCCCATTCTCCGCGGCCGCGCCTTCACACGCCAGGAAGCAGAAACGGCAGCACACGTCGCGCTGGTCAGCGAATCCGGCGCAGGGCGATTTTGGCCCGGCGAGAATCCGCTGGGAAAGCGTATAAAGCTGGACATGAAATTTACCGGGAAGTTTGACGCTGAATTTGAAGTGATCGGCGTGGCGAAGGACATTCGCACCGCGAACCTTTCCCGGGTGGACCCTACCTATATCTACTTCCCGCTCAGTTCCGCGCAATCGAACAATATTCTGGTTCGAATTCAGGCGAGCCGCAGGGACGCGTTCGCTCGTGTGCGCAGGGTCATCGAAGCCGTGGACAGAAATCTTTTGCCAAGCTTATGGATGATCAGTCTCGAAGAAGGTCCGGTGCGGTTGCAGAAGCTCATGATCCAAACCACAACGATGTTCGCCGCTCTGCTGGCCTGTCTTGCGTTAGCGCTGGCATCGGTCGGGATTTATGGGGTCATGTCTTATCTCGTAACGCAACGAACGCGCGAGATCGGTATCCGCATGGCGCTGGGAGCCAGCCCGGCAAATATTTTAGCTTCGGTGCTGGCAGACGGATTGCGGCCGGTTTTCATTGGAGCTGTTCTTGGTCTCGCGGGATCGGCGGGTCTCTCGGCAATCCTGCACGCCACACTGGTCTCTCCCGGAAGTATGGATCTGCTGTTTGGCGTGAGCATGCTCGATCCGGTGGTGTTTATCGGCCTTTCCGTTTTTCTCGCGTGTGTGGCTACGGTGGCCACGGCGATTCCCGCGCGGCGCGCCGTTACCGTCGATCCGGTCGTGGCGTTGCGGTACGAATGACCGGGCCCGGCTTCAGCTCCGCATTCTTAGCAGCAGATACGTCCCCGCCAGAGCGAACAGAACATCCGGCGACCAGGCCGCCAGACTCGGAGGCAACTGGTTGGCGTTGCCCACCTGTTCGAAAAGCTGGCCGACGCCCCAGTACGCCATGGCGATCCCAATGCTCACCCCAATGCCCGCCATGGCTCCGCGGTTGCCCACGAGGAATCCGAACGGGATGGAAATCATGGCCATGATCAGCGCGAATATGGGCACGGAGAATTTCTTGTGGAACTGCACGCGCAGGCGCACGGTATCGAAGCCGCCTTGCTGCAGGTCGCGGATGTAGGCATCCAGCTCCTGGAAATTCATCTGCTTGTCTTGCTCGAGCTTTTTTAGAAAGTAGTCGGGCGGCTCATCCAATTCGGCGAACGTCATGACCTGGAACCGCTGCATCTTGCCCCGAATCTGGTGCGCCCAGCCGTTTTGAAAGATCCAGGTGTGGAGCGAGGGCTGCCATTGCGCGCGCTCTGCCGAAATTTCGCGGCGCAGGTCGAACGTCTTCGGATCGATCTCGTAAACCTCAATCTCGCCCATGACCTTCTCCTGCGTATCGAAGAACTTGTAATACCAGATCCGCGATCCCCTGCTGCCGAAGATCCACTTGCGCTCCGGATGCAGGTAGCTCTGCACTGGACGGCCTTTGATCTCGTTGCGGAGCGCATCCTGCTTGCGGTTGGCATCGGGCAGATAGAGGTGATCGAACGCGAACAACCCGGCGCTAAATACACCGCTCAGCGCAAGCACTGGCACCGCCAGCCGGTGCAGGCTCACCCCGCAGGCTTTAAATGCCGTCACTTCGTTGTGTTTGGTCAGCATGCCGAAGGTCACCAGCACAGCCACCAGCACGCTGATCGGCAGAGTGGTGTAGATGAGCTGCGGCGACAGGAAGAAGAGATAGGTAAACACGTGTGACAGGGGGATACCGTTGCGGATGATATCGCCCAGTAACTCGAAAAAGTTGTAGACCTCGGTCATCATCACGAAGCTTGCCAGCAGCATCGTGAAATAGAACAGGAAGCTCATGAGCACGTAGGAATCGAGGATCTGCGGAACCAACGGCAGCCACCGCATGCGTGGCAGATTGTTCTCGTGGGCTTCCAAGGCCGTGAACCGCGGGAACCGCGGCCGGATCCGGCCGATGCCCCCAGCCAGCCAGCCGCGCAGTGTGCCGACCAAATCGCGGTCCCCCGGTCTTTCCATCCGGGCCATGAGCGCCAGGCCCGCCAGCAGGAACGCGGCATTCGGACCCCATGCCGCCACCTCGACCGGTAGCGTCCGCTGCCTGGCCATACCGATCAGGCTGATGAAAGCCAGGTAATAACAGAAGAACGCCAGAAACAGGGCCGTCACGTACCCGGCCGACTTGCCGCCTTTGCGCGACGAAACGCCCAGCGGAATGCCGACCAGAGCGAGCATGAGACACGCCAGCGGCAGCGCCATCCGTTTGTGCAGTTCGATTCGCGCTTCCACCCAGTCCGGTCCGGTGCGGGAATAGCGCTTCAGTTCGCCCGTATTCATTTCACTGAACGGGTGGTGGGCCACCTGCTCAGGTGTCGAAGCCTGGATCACCTGCTCGCCGCTCGTGAAGATGCTGTCATCCGCAACGCCGTCCTTGTCCACTTCGTGCGTGCTGCCGGTTTGCAGCGAAAGCTGGATGCTGTTATTGGCGGGATCAGCCACGGCGATGGCTTGCTCGGCCACGGTGATGCGCGGCCCCTGCGCGTTGCCGCGCAGCCCGATGGTGCGCTGTTCGGGCGGCGTCAGGTCAGCCAGAAATACGTTCTTCCAGACCGCCACGGCCCCAGGTTTTACGTCGCCTACATAAAGGATGGTGTTGGGAAACTGCTCGTCAAAGACACGCGGCTGAATATCGGCGCTCACTTGCTCCGCTTCCAGCTTGTCCAAGATCGCAACACTCTCACGGACGGCCCGCGGCGTTAGCCACAGCGAACAGAAGCCGGTCAGGAGAGTGGCGAGCAGGGAAAAAGTCACCACCGGCGGGATCACTGCCCGGCTGGACACGCCGCCGGCGCGCATGGCCGTGATTTCGCCATCGGTCGACATGCGGCCCAGACCGATCAGAATCCCCACCAGCACCCCGAATGGCACCGTCAGCGGAAGCACCGGCGGCAGCGCCAGCGCAAACAGCCATAGCACTCTTCCGATCCCCGCGGAACTACGCACAAGAAGCTCGAAATACTTATCTACAGCCCGCAGGAAGATGACGAAGGTGGCAAGCACCGTGCCTAGCAGCGCAGAGGTAAGAATTTCTCTAAAAACGTACCGGCTTATGATCCGCATTGCTGCAACGTTCGGCCCACGGTTCCTCTACCTGCCGGCCAGCGCGGGCGGCGGCACCACCGGCAGCTTCGGCTGTTCTTCATCCAGCTTCCGCACTTCCATATCATCCACCAGCACGGACGGCGCAATGACGGAGCTTTCCGCTGCGTAATTGCCGGCGCCCATCACAGCCAGGGGCGCGCCGTTCTCCAGATAATCGAAAACGTTGCTGTCGGAGCCGGCCGCCCGGATATCCCGCAGCGAACGGACGTTTAAATCGCGGAACTGGACGCCACGAATGAGTTCTTCTTTGCCGTCACCATATACTTTGTAGATCAGGATGGGCAGGCTCACCAGATGGGAACCGTTCCCCGCCCTCGCGCTGCCGGCCGCGAGCCGCCGCAACTCTTCTATCGAGGCCGACGAGGGGAAGTCCAGCTTCCTCACAATGATGCCGTACTTCTGATTGCGCACCTGGCAGATCTCGATGAGCTTCTTTTTCAGGTCGGCTACAGGCGAGACTTGACTGGCGCGCACGAACAGGTTGCTGATGCCGGCCGTCGCGGCGCCGAACGAACCCAGCAGGCGCGCATGGCCATTGGAAGCCGTGTAGCTGGCGACCGGCTGGCGCGTCAGCAGAAAATTCTTCAGGTCGCCCTTTTCCACCATGGTCATCGGCTTCGGCTGCACGCCTTCGTCATCTACCGCGTAGCTTCCGAACAGGCGCCGGCCGCGCCATTCCTTTTGCGTGGGGTCGTCCACCACGTCCATCCATTCGGGCAGTACGCGCGCACCCTGGCGGCCTTCCAGTTCGCTCGCGGGGGTGGCGTCGGGACGCCCCGGCTCGTTCACTGGCCTTCGCGTCAGCACCAGGTTCTTGGCCAACAGTTCCGCGAACAACTGCGCCGCGGCAACTCCTTCAAACAACACGGGGCCGTTGTAGGTTTCCCCGACCGGCGCGCGGCTTAATTCGGTAATATTCTCCGCGACACCACGGACCTGCTCCTCGAGGTCCGCCGGCCCGGGAAAGCGGTCAAAGCCCAGCGAATGAATCACGACCGCGTCGCGCAGCCGCATCCCGTCCGGCGCCTGGCCCATCGCGCGCACGCGCATGAAGATGACGTCGTTGGCCGTGCGCACCTCGGTTCCCTCGGAAGTAACCAGACGCCGCACGTTTTTGACCGTCTGCAGTTCGACGTCCGATCCCAGCACCTGCGAAAAGCCGGCAAAGATGGCGGAAAGCGCGCGAACCTTCGCCAGCCACGCCGCGCTTTCGATTTTTTCGTCCGGAATTTCTTCAATCCGTTTTACCGGCTCGGCGCGGCAAAAGTCTGGAATCGCGTCCCCCGCCGAAATATTCTTCAACGCCGCCCGTTTGCGTGCTATCGCCTCCACCGCGGCCTTGTAGGTCTGGTCAGTCGCCAGCCACAAGTAGCGGCGCAAGACGTTGTACCGGTCTTCAAACGGGTACGCGCCGAGATCGTAATGGCTGCCGAAATTCAAGCCGCTCCCTACATAGTTCGTGTTGTCGAACTGGTAGCCTCCCACCCGCACTTCAATGTGCGGCGCCCGAAAATGGCTGTCGCTGGAACCTACAACGCCCCCCAAGCTGGCCGTTACCAGGTAGCCCTCCACATCTTCAATCTGATAGGAAATGAAGTATGGCTTCTCGAGGCCCACATCCGCCAGTCCGCGCGAGTGATCGAGTTCGTCGCGCATGGCCTTGAGAATAATATCTGAGGAGCCACTGGACTGGCCGCTAAGAACGGGACACAGCGCCAGCGCCAGCACCACGCAGCGCTTCACCGCCCCGCCTCCGCGTCTTTCGGGAAGGGCAGGAGCGGCGGCTTATCCTGCGACTTTTCTTTCTTTTCAATCTCGATTTCTGAAACCAGGATGGCCGGCGAGACAGCCGACACCGGCACCGTGCCGGATTCGGCTCCGCAATACCCGTTGAAGATTTCCGGCCGGTCCGACGTGGCAAGAATTTTTGCGAAGCTGGCGAGCGGAGTACCCACGATATCGGCGCCGCGCACGAGCTCTTCCGGCCGCCCGTCCGGATACACGCGGTAAACCACCACCGGCAGCACCTTGAACGCCTGCATAGCGTTGCGCGCCGTAGTTGTGTAGCCACCCGTCACTTCCTGAAAGTAGAGGCCATAAGGCTTATTCTGCCGCTTCACCTCATCGATCAGCATTTCCCGCAAGCGGGACTCCGGAACGGTCCGCGTGGATTCCACCAGCAGATTCGATTGCCGTGAAACCACTTCGTAGCCGGGTTGGCGGCGGCCGTGTCCGTTCGAATGGTCGAATCCCTTGATGGGGGAACGCGACATCAGGAAGGTCTTCAGAATGCCGTGATCCACGGCGGCGAACCGCTGTCCGGCCACCCCTTCGTCGTCATACGTATACCAGCCGTTGAGATCCACACCCTGGATCTTGTGCAGTGTGGGGTCGAAAACCACGGTCAGAAAATCGGGCAGCACGCTTGCGCCAACGCTCTTGGTAAAGGTCTGCCCCTCGGTCTCATCTTTCTGGCGGTGCCCTTCGATACGGTGGCCGAAGATCTCATGAAAGAAAACCCCCGCGGCCCGCCCTGAGAAAATCGCCGGACCCAGAAATGGCTCGACCACCGGCGCATGCAACAGCCCGGTCAGGTCTTTGGCCACGCGCTGAATTGCCGCCAGAACCACGTCGTCGCCGGGCAAACCCGACGGAGAGGCCGCATCAAAGCTGGTCGCCGTCGAGAGGTTCATCCCATCCTGCGCGCGGGCGTCAGCCGCAATCGACAGGCGAACGAAGTTCCGCCCGTGCTCCACACGGCTGCCTTCCGTGTTCACCAGATACTTGATCTCGCGATGCGCCACGATGGTCACGCTGGAAGTCAGAACATCCGGGTATTGACGAAAAGCGAGCGACAGTTTGCGGACGCGCTCGATCCACTGGGCGGACGCGAAATCGAGCGGCGGCGGCGCTTCCCGGCTGACAGCAGGCCGCTCGATCGAGAAATCATCCGACGGATCTTCGGCCGCTACCTTCACTTCCTGATTGCTGCGGATCCGGATCAGCCGCTCGGCCGCCCCGCGGTAAGCACGGTCCGTCTCGAGCCACACGATCTGCTTGATGGCATTGGGGTTGTCGTCAACACTGATCCGGGCACCCGAGGTGAACTGCACTCGCTCGCCGCGGACGCGATGGTAGTTGTCCAGCTTCGGGCTCCCCACGCGCAGTGAGACGTCCATATGCCGGGCTCGGCTGTCGTTTGCCACCGAGATGGAGCCGAACGTGGCGATGACGGTGTGGAATTCGGTGTCGGTCACCTCGTATCCGATGAAATACGGGGCAGGATCGGCCTTCTCCTTGAGCGTTTGGAAATTCCGCTCCAACTCCTCGCTCAGGATGCTCAGAACCGGCGATTGGGCCAATGATGATGAGAGGACAGTGAGAAGGAGCGCTACCCCGGGCAGAATTTTCACTCTGCGTTCAAGATAGCATGAGCGGACCCTGCCTTAGAGGCCGGATAGCGGCGATACAGGCTCAAATGAGCTGGTTTAGTTGCAACGCGCCGCCGGCAGGTATCCCCGTTCCTTTAACCCGGAGAGCGCCAGGCCATAGCGGCCCCTAACTCCAGTTTTCTCGAAGATGTGCTTGAGATGGATCTTCACGGTTCCGGCGCAGATCCCCAGCATCCGGGCGATCTCCTTATTCTTCAACCCCTGCTCGACCAACTCGGCAACCTGCTGCTCGCGGAGCGTGAGGTGGGAACGTCCCGCAGCCGCAGTTCGGTCGTTCTGCTGGAACATTAGATCGTCCATCCAGCTATTTCCCGCGGCAACCACCCGGAGACACTCGATCACGGAACGGAGCCCCGCGGTCTTGCGGATCACCCCCTGGGCTCCCGCCTGTACCATTCGCAAGGCTTCCGCCTCATTGACCGCGGTCCCCCACACCACAACCGCGGTCTGACGTCCGCCGGAACGAATGTTGGCAATCCAGTCCATAACGGGTTGTAAGCCGAAACCCTTGTCGACCACCAGAACGGATGGGGAAAGGCTACGGACCAGGTCCATGCCCGCCATCAACGATGTGGCTTCCCCGGCCACCGTCATGTCCTGATGTGGTGCCAGAAGGGCTCGCATTCCTTCTATGGACACCGGCTGCGTGTCACAAACCACCACTGTTTTCTTCAAGCTTCCGCTCCTGCCCATCGAGTGGCTCTTCGGCTCCTAATTTCCAAATTTTAGTTGCGTTGATCGGTAACTGCTCTCAAGCATTTCTCTGTTTTTGCCGATGGAAATTACGGAGTTCTAGAACTTGTGGAGAAATACGGCAATTGGTCGGATCTAGCGCGGATCCTGCCGGCATCCTCGACCGCCCTTGCCTGTAATACAAGCACTTACCGCCCCCCGCACGTTATACCGCGGAAAGTCCGATTGAATTCTACCGAGGCTGAGCAGGTATTTGCTCAAGGCGAATATTAGCAAGAAAGAACACATGCCGGCTATTGATACACCGGGCGCCTGGACTCCCTTGCTCATCTGCCCGAATGCCGACCTGTCGCGTATGCTGGCGGCTGCCTGGCACGCGGTTGGAGAGCAGTCGCCTATCGTGGAATCTCCCCGATATGTGGGACAAGCGGCGCTTGGCGAGCTGCTTGCCGGACAAGCCCCTACCGTTTGCTTTCTGGACGTCGGCAGCGACCGCGACGTCGCGCTCGGCCTGGTGCGTGAGTTGCGGGATCTTGGAATCCCCGTGGTGGCGCTCCACACCCACGATGATCCGGATCTCATTCTGAATTGTCTGCGCCAGGGTGCGGCGGAGTTTCTTCACATGCCCTTTGGCGCCGCGCAGATCCGGCCGGCGCTTGACCGGTTGGCCAGGCGCACCCAACACGCGCTGGCTCAAGCCCGATCGGGGGGTGAGGT
>Ga0070733_10003420_pt1 | contig 10889 bp, 12 predicted proteins | sample Coa_R1_9_FD_66450 | JGI IMG/M metagenome (GOLD analysis project Ga0070733, IMG submission 66450) | Surface soil microbial communities from Centralia Pennsylvania, which are recovering from an underground coalmine fire - Coalmine... | ecosystem: Environmental > Terrestrial > Soil > Unclassified ... | reverse complement strand
CGGTATCCAGCCAAGCCATCGCAAAAACACGATCGCTCCAAAAAGGAGGTCGTCCCAACAGAAAACCTCGAGGATTCAGATCGTTACACGCGAGGCCAGAACCGGGCCTGGATCAGCGTTTGGACCGGGCTTGCGATCAGCATTTGGACCACCGATTGGACCGGGATATCGCGCCATTGCTATCTTTTAGTGGCGAGTCGTTCATTTTTTGCCTAATCGGTTTGTTCCTCGCTTTTTAGCCGGCTCGGGGAAATCGATCAAGCGGATCGGGCATTTGTGTTGACAGGGCTCAAAAATGGGGTATATACGTGAGCAAAACAGGGATTGAAATGTCTCCCGACTCGGAAACATTTAGAGAAGAGTAAAGCAAGTTGAGGAAAAAACATAAGATGGAGTACAACAAGATTGAACCAACGCTCCTGGAATGGATCGCGCTGATTGTTGTGGTCGCATTGCTTCTCTATTGCGGTTATTTGGCATCCGAGCGGTTATATCATCTTTCCGGCGGGTCATCCTCCCGGCTTTTTTAATTCCACTTCAAATGCGCCAGTTCACTGCACCTTTCGGCTGACCGAGGAGAAATTACGAAGGAGTCATGTTCAGAATACACACCTGTTGGTTGTCCCAGTCGGACCGCCAAGGGAAGCATTTCCGCCCCTCTATCGTTCGGGGCCGCTTCGATATGAGTAGATACCTGCCTCCACGTCTGTGTTCTGGATTCCAGAAGACAGAAACGGAAACTCTATCCGCTTCCTCGCCAACACCCTTAGCTTCACTCCTCTTTGAAGGCGCGATTGACTTGACGGCAATCGGTCATGCTACAGACTCTGATCCCATCAAAAGAGATAAAATCCTGAAGGCAGTTATCACATTTTCTCCACTTCCAAGTCCCGGGTCCGCATTCCTTTTCAATAAAACGTATAATCTCGTACGGCTCATAAGCAAGGGCCTCGCCAATTTCGAAAGAATCAAAACCAAGCAGGACCAACTCAACGATTCGTTCCCGGTGACGCTTACGGATTGCCCTGGCCTTTCTTCGCCGATCAATTCTGATGTTTTTCCATTTCTTATAGAGCGTGGGCATCGGAACACCCGTTACGGGAGCAAGTTGCTTTACAGAAAACCCGGTTTGCTTCGCTAAACGGAAGAACTGATCTTCCTGACCGTCGGTTAAAAAGCGTGAAATATCCATAATAGGATGTGAGAGATCTGCTCCCAGGACCACCATCTCTGTGATTGGCCGACGTTAAATCGCCGCCAAAGAGCACCGGCCAAGGGATCATTTCAGCCTGGCTTCGGGCTCCTGATGTGTACACCTTCGTCGGTGGCAGTTCCGGCGATCCGATTGCACTGACCCGTTCGTCATCGTCGGGATTTCTCCGCAGCCGGATCCCAACTGAGCCAACAGGCTGATTAATTTATTGCTCAGCAACTGGTTTACTCTTTGTTCCTCCTTGAGCTGCCGGCTCAGCATCGCATAGGCGCTCTCCTTCCCTGAGCGGCACCCTTTGGACCGACTTCGGCGCAGATCTCCGTCCAGTTCCGCGCGGCTGGACGGGCTGAGGAGCTCCCTGAGAAGTCTGTCGAGCGATACAATATCTTCGACTCCGGCGGGTTCAACGAGCCTCACTTCCTTGCTGATTCGCCCGCAATGTAAGAGCTTTTCCACACTCAGCGATGTGTAGGGTTGTATCTGTCGAAGAACATCGGGACGCTCGGAAACCCGTCCAAAATACTCGATGAGACGGAAGTTCGCTTCCATACATTGCCACAAATAACACCAGAACTGATGAGGAGAATCGTCCTCTTTTTTAGGCTTACGAGCCGCTGGACCCATATTCATCAGAATAATATCAAGCAGATTGGTCGCAGAAATGAGCGTCCTCCTTCTTCTCCTCGGACTGGGTCCCGCTACGGAATCTGCGGTCCATCCCTGCTTCGATCGTCCAAGGTATCGATTATGATCATGGCTAACGGGACCATCAGCAGATCGTTCCCTCCATCCGGTTCACCTGCTTCAGCCGGGGGAGATTCTCGCATGACCCTATTGTCCTGATGTTAGCCGTCTATTTCTGGTTGGTTCCTTCCCATGTCTCTCAGTAGATCCACCAAAGAGTCAAGTCCAACAGGTGTATAACCGAAAGTCCTTCGAAGTCCTTTCATCGATTCGCCCCTAAACATAAATTCGGCCAGAGTCTGTTTCCCAAAAGTGAGTAGAGCGGACCCCAGCGGCAAGCGCGACTGATACGGTTCTTGCTCACGACGTGTCATGGGGATAATTCTCTTCCTCTTCCAATCGAAGTTTTGAGGTCGACGATCCGTTCGAATAAGAGCCGAGCCCGCCAATGCTTCTTCTTCGTGATAGAAAGGCTGCCAATAGAAGCTTAATTTGATCCCGGCTCATTGGCATCTCCACTACAAAATCGATGGCCATCCAGGTCTCTTCGAGAATCTCACCAAGAGCCTCAGGGTCTTCGACCATCAAAACAGCAATCATTTGGGGAGGTCGGACCGGAAGTGATCTAATGAACTCGGCGCCATTTTCCCCGGTTAAGTCCTGGCTGACCAGCAACAGATCGATGTCCTTTTCCTCAATCTGCTCGATCGCTTCTTTTCTCGATGAGGCAACTCGAACCTCAGCCGGCGAGCGTCCTAATTCATGCACCAAGACCTCCGTAAGGTCTCGCAGCGCCCTCAGCACGCCCTGTTGCTCATGAACGATCAACACCGTATTCATCAGAATTCCTTAGAAATAGTGAGGGTCTGACGGCCAAAACAAAAGCCCTATTAAGCAATATCTATGCCGGATGTATCGCAGTATGCTCGTCTCGAATTCTTACTTGCTGGCGATCCCTGAATCTCTGGAGAAGGAGCGCATCGCCTGGATGCCCACAGGGATTGCACACGGTCGGTCACGGGGTTTAGCTCTACCCCCTAGAGACAGACTTGCGAGAGAGGCTGAGATGAACCGCGTCGATTTCAGCTCGGAGGAGGTGGAGGGGCTGCTTGGGTGGCTGGAATCGAGGCATTGACGCAGCAGGACGTCAGAATCATCAAGGCGAATGGGGAAAGCCTTCCCTTAATTGAGCCAGGCGGCGCAAATCAGGACGCAGTAAAACGACCTTTTTCCCCACCGTTCACCTGCCAGTACCGCCGGCCATCCGTGCAAATCGTTTCAATGACATCTTTCATTCTTCTTGAAAACCCCATTGTTAAAAAGGCATACTTCCTTTGAAAAATGGAGGATGTCATGGCCGAGAAGCCAACCCCGGAGTGGAAACCGATTGACCATTTGCCCCTCATCGGGACGATGATCGATACCTCCCTCAAGGACAATGAGGCCTTTTACCAGACGTTATTGGATGGGAAGTCGAAACCCCACCTTTTTGACGATTCTTCTGTTGAGCGAATATTGAAGGTCTATGCAGAGCAGAGAGAGGACCATTGGGTCTTTGAGGAGCAGGTCGCACGCTGGAGAATGACAGAATTGCCTCTTGGGACGTTAAAAGAATTGGATCGGCTGGATAGGCAGCTGGTCAAAGCAAAAGAGGTGTTGGATGGAATTTTATTTCTGGCTGCAGAGTTAAAAAGGGGAACAATCGATACGATCCTGGCCAAGGACGATTTGGATCTGGCCTTTGACTATCTTGAAGGGAAGAGAACGCTCCCCATCGATGTTCCGTTTGGTAGGAATCGTCCACCGGAGAGGCCGCCGGGCCAGCCTCCTGTCGCCTTATCCCCAGAGCAGTTACATATCGCGTCCCAGATCGATGCGAAAATCAAGAAGCTGCTGAAAAGAAATGTGGCGGTGGTTGAGATTCTTAAAGAGATGCATGATTACATGCCGGCATTTAAGCGCCTGCTCGACACTTGCAAGCAGGCGGAGATCGATGAGTTATGCCGCCAATATTTTGGGTTTTTTCATTACGCGGAAATTCTGGAAGATCTGGTAAGGGGGATACAGTCGGGAGAGATTGAGGTCCCTGGCGATGGATCCCGCGGCGGAGCCGGCTCTTGATCGAAGGAACCTGAACCGGATATTCGAATTGTCAGCCGGAGGCTGAGATGAACTATTCCGATTTCAAAGAAAACGACGCCTGGCTTATCTTTAGGCTTGATACCCAGGTGAAAGACCAGCCAGTCGATGTCTACCTGCTGATGGACCTGCCCAGTGGAATCATCCTGGACTTTGAGAGTATCCTGGGACTGTCCCTGAATCCCGAAGAGGCGCAAAAGCTTTTTCAAGCGGGCTGCGACCAGAAAGGCAGATGGCCGCGCCGGGTGTTGATCGGGAAAGGAGATCCTTCCGAGAAGACGATTCAAACGGCCCTGGCCTCCCATGGCGTACCGCTTGAATCGGCGCCGAGGGATCATCTCGAGCCGCTGATCGCTCCGATGAAGGAGTCTTTCGGGAGGCAATTCTACTCACCCTCTTCCTTCGCATCGGTGGGACTTCGCGAGGACGTGATCGAAGATGACCGGGAATCGGCACGGCATTTCATGCCGGACAGTTACGATCCTTGCTCCTGCGGCTCGGGAAAGAAGTTCAAATTTTGCTGCAAGCCGATTATCGGAGAGATCATCTCCGCGATGGCCGCGGCGCAATCGGGTCATTTCACTGAGGCGCTGAACTGGATGGAAAAGGCGGCGGCGATCGCGGGGGAGACCGCTGAGGTTCTCTGCCGCTACGCGGTCGTTTATAGCTTCACCGATGCGAAGAAGTCCGAGGCGTATCTGAAAAGGTGCCTTCAGGTGAATCCGAATCATCCGAGAGCCAACTATCTTCGCGGGGTCAATCTCAAGGAAAAAGGGGACTTGAAGGGAGCGGTCCAGGCCTATGAGAGCGCTCTTTCAAACTATCCCGCCACCGACCAATATCACCTCAACGAGGTGCTCGTAAACCTGGGCTCGGCCCATTTTGAGCTGGGAAACATCCCGGATGCGAAGGCGGCGTGGGAGAAAGCGTTGGTGCTGCTTCCCTCCGACACGATGGTCCGGAAGAACCTGTTGGAGTTCATCTATGGAAACCCGGCATTGGCGCCCGCCGAGCGCGAGAGGAGCCCGTTTGTCGCCCGATTTTTTCGTTGAGATCGGATTTCCCGGATTATTGTGCCGCGAGAAAATTCTGCTGCGGAGCGTTACCCGCTTGGTCCAAGCGACGGGTTTCCGCGAGGGTTTTTAGGCGTTTGCGGTCCTTGAGGCGTGCCGACCCATTGAAGGCGGCATTCGTCTAAGAACGGCCGAGTGGTATCGGATTTGATCGTCCATGCTATTCATGCACATCGAAAACATCGATTGGATGACCGAACCTAGCCTTCAACACATTCGCTTAAACCAAGCTCATGAATTAACCGAATCAAATAGGTTCGGTTTAGCCCGAGTTTCCTTGCGGCTTCGGTTTTATTTCCTTCACATTCCTTCAACGCCGAAAGTATGATCGCCCTCTGGTGCTCCTTAATTTGTGTGTGATAAGGCTTTTTTGAAACAGAGGTGTCAAAGCCTGAATCCAGGGAAGGAAGGTGAGTCATGTCGATCGTTCCATGCGTTGAAATCGCTGTCGCTCTCTCAATTACATTTCGCAGCTCTCTAATGTTTCCGGGCCAACGATATTTAACCAACGCTTCAAGGGCGTCCGGATTGATCGAATACGTGGTCGAGCGTTTTTTTGCCATTTCTTCCAGAAAGTACCTCACGAGGTCCGGGATGTCCTCGAAACGATCTCTTAAGGGAGGAAGCGTGATCTGAAAGACGTTAAGCCGGTAAAACAAATCGTCCCTGAACGATCCCTTTCGACATTCGACCTCCAGTTTGCGGTTTGTCGCCGCAAAGAGGCGAACGTCTGCATCGCATTCTTTATCGCTGCCCATTCGTGTGTATCTTCTGGTTTCCAGGAACCGGAGCAGTTTGGCCTGAATCTCCCAAGAAAGCTCTCCAATCTCATCAAGGAACAGACTTCCTCCATCGGCGAGGGGCACCTTTCCTTGCCTTTTTCGCGCTGCGCCTGTAAACGCTCCAGGCTCATGCCCGAATAGATCGTCTTCAACGAACTGTTCCGAAAAATTCGCACAGCTGACCGCCACGAATGGCCCGTCGGCCCTCCGGCTGTTGGCATGGATGAAGTGTGCAAGCACCTCCTTTCCTGTTCCCGTTTCGCCCGTAATCAGTACAGTCGAGTCGGTTTGCGCGATTCTCCTTGCGGTTTCGAGGCACGCAGATATCTTTTCGCTCTTTCCGACGACGATCATCTCGATGATCCGTCCTGCGGGAAAAGAAGCCACACCTCCTGCGCTAGTTCGGCTTCCGTATTAGAATGGACCACACTCCAACCTCTGCCATTGGGGGGGACGACGCGCCGAATTTCTATCCGGACCCGTTCCGGAATTAGCCCTGAGGTGAAGCCCCAGCCATCGTGTTCAAGACTGAAAGGGAAGGTCTTTTGCGCTCTGCTTGTATTCTTCATCGGTCCAAGGGTTGAAGATGAAACCCGTATAGCGGGTCTTCGTTTTTCGTAAACGCGGCCAACTCCTCGCGTGTGCTGCCGAAGCCCAATCATCTTGCGCTCAGAATAAGGCTCAAGGATCTTCGACCCTATGCGAACCCAGAACTCTCCACGCTACCGAGCGATGAGCATCTGTAATATCCGCTTTAAATCGTCCCTTCTTAAGGGCCTTATCATAATCTCATCGATCCCCAACTCCGCGATCCTCACAAGATTGGCGACGGTCGGTTTATCTTTTACGATGAGAACCTTCGCCATCTCAATGGGCGCATTATCGATCGATTCTATCAGTCTGAAGGCATCCATTCCGGGCAACTGGTGATCGATCATGAGCAGGTCCACTTCTCTTTCGCCAATAAGATAGATAGCTTCGTCCATCGAATCCGTGCTCAGAACCTTGGCAGGTCCGATTGATCTTAATTCCGTTAATAAGGTCTGAACAAGTTTTTGAAGAGCCTTCTGAATGTGGGAGTCCGCGCAAACAATCAGGATGGTTTTCATCTTTCTTTCACCGGATCCAATAAAAGGAAGCCGCCAGGATCAGTAACGCTTGCGGACGCCCACTGTTTCAGGATCAAATAGCCTTTCCTAAGCAAATTACTCTCCTGCACCAATTGGACTGTCGGAAAGACACGGCTCGTCCGCGCACAGGACTCTACCGAGTGCTGCTTGATCGTGATGAAAAACGGGAAGGTCGTAGCCATAACGACCGAAAAGAGTGTGCCGCAAAAAGTCGTTTCGGAAACAATCAGAATATTCCACTTAAGCGCAGAGAGGTTAATGGAAATCCAGCCTACTACTCATGGACCGACATTTAGCAGCACGGTGCCTCCACCGTCCCTGGAAGAAAGGCTAGACGGTGATCCCCTTACACTTCAAGCGATAAGCAAGAACATATGAATCGATCAGGTCGTTTACGGTTGCGGATGGCGGAAGGTAAATGGTCTTTAGAACCGCCGAATCGCAAAACTCCTGAAATGCGGCTTGGATCCGAACATGCCACTGAGGTGGAATATAATAAGCGCTCACAAAAATCTCTTGCCACTTCGGGGGTATCTCGGGGAGCCCGTAAACAGAGCCCCGGTTCTCTAGAATCGCATGGAGCAATCCCTCTGACCAGAATCCCTCCCGCTTGGCCGTTTCTACAAAACAGTCATGCAGTCCGGCAAGGCGCACCTCTCCCTTGACGTTGTTTGTAATCATTGAATAATCCGGCTCGCATCCGGCGGAGGTGTCAGCGATTATGGAAAGAGGGCAGCTGGAGTTAACGCCCGTGATGCAAGCATGGCGAATCCTCTGTCCGCGTTTTTCATGGAGGGACATCTCCCAGGCGGGATAAACTCCCCGCTTTTCGGCAAGCCGGGAAGATTCATCGTGGCTTACCTCCTGAATAAAGCCCATGACCGAACCCGCCATTTCGATTCCTCTGTCAGAAGCATATGGAATCGCGAGTTTGAAGAGTGTCCTTGCGAAACCCATCACACTGAGAACGATTTTACGCGTGACCTTTGTACTCCGTTCTGTTTCGGGAGTCGGGTACCTGTTCATTTCGAAAGCATTATCAAGAAAGTGGACAGCAGATCTGATGCTTCGCTCCATTAGGTTCCAGTCCAGCTCAAAACGGCCCGGCGTCCCTCTGAGGTGCTTTTCCAAATTGATGTTCCCGATGTTGCAACCTTCATAACGGAGAAGGGGTTGTCCCGCGCAAGGATCCGTACCTTCACAGGGACCGAGATGAGAGATCGGGTTGGCCTCGTTCGCACGATCGATAAAATAGAGCGCCGGTTCCCCCGTTTCGAAGGCCTGGTCTGCAATTTTCTCGATCATCATTCGAGCGGACAGCCTTCCAACCCGCCTTCCGCTCGCCGGAGCGACCAAATCGTAATCCTCACCCCGTTCATAAGCCTCCATGAATCCTCGGGTAATGGCCACACAGATGTTGATGTTGGAGATCTCCGGCATTTGCCGCTTCGCTTCCAGGAAATCCGCGATGCCCGGGTGATCAACGCGCAAGGTGATATTGTTCGATCCCCTCCACATCTTCCGTTGTGATATCGCGCCGATCGCATGATCAAGCAGTTTCATAAAATCGGTCGGCCCTGGGCCAGTTTCCCCATTTCCGGGAAATGCGCCTTTTTTGGCCCGAATTGCCGAGAAGAAAAACCCGATCTTTGCGCCTGTCCTGAGAATGAGACCGGTCTGCTCGATAGCCTCTGAAACCCCCTCTCTGCTATCCTGAATTGGCAGGAGATAACAGGGAAACAATTGTTGCAAACGGCCTGCATTCAACAGGGTGGTCAATGCGGGAAGAAATCGCAGTTCGCTAAGGAGACGGAAAAACTCCTCCTCCGTTGCCGAAAGGTCGGCAGAAGAGTCGTATTGACGATCAGCCTGGGCGATATTCTCTGCGACCCTTCGGAACATCTGCTCGGGTGTCTCGATGAGCTTTCTGTTTACATCTCTCGCCAGGACGTAATCCTCGAGCATACGCAGGGAGTTATCGGAAAGTGAGTGTTCCATATTACCTTCCGGGCCTCACGGAATGTCTTTTCGCTGAAAACGACACAACCACCTCGACCTTTCAGGCATTTTCGATTATCCTTGCGTCGGGTGATGGATGGCGCCTGCCAGTTCCTAGCCCTGGTTGATGATTTAACCCAAAATGCGCCCTAACGCTTCCATCCTAAAGATCGAGGATCGACAAGAGCCCTCTTAATTCCCCTCTTCTCAATGGTCTTCCGAAAAACTGGATCGATAGTTTATTCAGCGAGTCTCGAGACAAGTTCTGAAATCATCGCAGCACTTTTGGCGTCTCCGTGAGGATCCGAACAGCCTCTTCGCTGACATTTGCGTCTAAAACCTTTGCTGGCCACGAAAGAATTCCATCCAAAATTGGTTGAACGAGCTCATGATCCGCTTGAGACCATTGATGCCATCATCAACGATCAGGAGAGTGCTGTCTCCGCCCGAATCGAGCAGATCTTTCGCTTCCGAGTCCCACAAGCAACCAGTGTGCCCTGAGGGAATAACAGGCTCCGAAATTCCCCAACCGATTTCATCGCGGGGCGATTTCCCCTGAAGTAATAGAGAGCTATGATGGCCAAACTCTTTTTTCTGATTTTTTCCAAACTTGAATCAACGACTGGGCCGTTCGGCGGCGAAACGTTTGGAGGAAAAGCGGACAGACTTTGCTGGAGCGCTTGCAGGAGGAATTGCAGGAGGATAGGCGATCAGAACTGAGAGCGGCAGCAACCCGGGGGTCACGCATCTTGAGTCTGAACCAGGAAGAGTGGGTATCACCGACATAAAGTCTCATAGAATCAGTCGGTTGAAGGGTGTTTGTGTGGCCATCCCCTCAGCGTATGATTTAAAGCAGATTATGCCAGACCCCCGGGTTGCTGCCACTCTCCAGCTTGTCAAAACCGCTGCGACCCAGAAGCAGTTTTTCCCGGAACCTGGCATGAATTGTGTCAAGAACGTGCCCGATGGGCACGGTGCTGTCCCCAAGATGAGGGGAGGTCCTTCGGAGCCGGCTGGTAGGAGTAGGCTTCAAACAGCCGTAAGCTGCTTCAGTCAAAAGCTGCGGTGGTGAACGTTACGGTTAAAAGGCGTGTAAAACACGTCATGTGGGAATTAAAGAGCCGAGCGTAAGCGAATCACTGGTGACGTCTCAAAAGGATGCTACGATGACATCGAAACCGGGGATGTTCATGCTCTCCGGGATGAGCATGGCGGATGACCTACTGCTGGCCATGTGGTGTCCGGAGTACAGGTGACCGGACTTTAATCTGGGCTTGGGGTACGGAACTTGAGAACCTGTTGGGCAGTGCAAAGGGAAAAGGCACAAACGGAGGACCCGCGAGGCCGAAATACCGCAGGCCCAACAGGGGCGGATTGCCCCGTAACAGTGTTGAAGCGGGGTAATTCCCGTGGAGCGAAGGGGGCAGGCTACTCGCGGCGGAATCGATTCGGCCAACTGGAAACAGGAGGAGCCGCATGATTCTGTCGGAAGGCGGCAGCCTTCACTGAGTGGCACGAGCCGTGTGACAGGAGACTGTCATGCACGGATCTGTGAGGGCCTCTGGGTGAAATTCCCGGGGGCTACTCGGCTCCCGCCCGGCCCCTCACCAGCTTGGGCGTCAATATTTTCGAACCTCAAGGCCGGGTTTCTGGTTCCGGGAGCCGCGCTCGAGCTGGACTCGACACCTTTTTCGTGTTGGTGAGATTTCGCCATGCACACGAATTCAAAGGCTTTCGATTTGAATCAAGCCCCCAAATTTCTTAAGAAATCAAAATGGATGAATTTTTTCCCCAAAATAGTACGAGGCTCAAGATGTCTCTTGCCTTTTTGTATCCCAAGAGATACAATCTTCTATGCTAGAAATTCGGC
>Ga0070733_10003419_pt1 | contig 10890 bp, 9 predicted proteins | sample Coa_R1_9_FD_66450 | JGI IMG/M metagenome (GOLD analysis project Ga0070733, IMG submission 66450) | Surface soil microbial communities from Centralia Pennsylvania, which are recovering from an underground coalmine fire - Coalmine... | ecosystem: Environmental > Terrestrial > Soil > Unclassified ... | reverse complement strand
ATGGGCATTCCGACTAGAGAGATCGATGCGTTCGTATCAACAGCGCTATTGCCTGGTTGTGACTGCGAGTTAGCGTACTCAAGTTGATCCAGGCCAACCAATACGCGCAATGACTGGATTGAACTGGAGCGTATAACAGGACGCAGCGCTTCGATAAATGATAGATAGGGAAACATAACGCCAACCTCATATGCGCGCCCTTCCAGCACCCGGAAATCACGCTTTCGCGCCTCCTCGCCCATCTCTGCCAGCAGGCGCGATTTCCCCACTCCGACATCACCACTGATCATCAATGCGCGCGATCCGATAGGACGATTCAGCGCAACTGTATCCAGTAAAGCGCAAATAGCGCGCATCTCGGTCTCTCGACCGGCCAATGGCAGTGGTTGAACGTGTAGCTCGATGCCTGTTAATGGGTCAGCAAATGGCGCTTGCACGTTTGTATACTTCCTTGCTATCACTTTCTAGCTGGTTTGCGTGCCCGTTTTTTCGCCTAAATCAGTATTGGCTGCTCGTTTTGCAATACGAGGCACAATATCATGATAAACGAACAGCGCATAATAGACCAGTAAGAACGGCACATCGAAGAGGAAATAAATCCAAAAAGCGCTGGAGGCTCCCAGCCACAGCAGATGATAGAGCAGCGCTCCCGCCACCAGTGTGCCATAGACAACAGCGACGATAGCCAGGGGACGCACGCGCGCCCACTCGCGTTCCGTGGTGAGCCAGAACGCTCCGGCTGCATTACCAAGGATGATCGCGCCAATAAATCGATCCAGTATTGGGGGAATGCTCGTAGGCCAGAGCCGTGAGTGGAGCTCCGGTAGAAAGAAAAACCCGAGGCCGATAACAAGGTTTGCCAGACCCGCGAGAAAGGCCAGCACTCGTTCTGGTGGGCTAAATTCCTGGTGCTTCAACATTGCGGCTATCCCTTTCGAAATCAATTCAATTGACCCATCGATTATACAATAGAACGGTCTGAGAAGTAAGTCAGTAGAAAGATGGATATTTTGCGAAAAAGAAAAGCCTGGGGAAAGTTCAGGCGGAAGTTTCCATATAGGCCCCATACTACGTAGGCTGACACCAAGGACAAAGTAGCGGGCATTACGTGTATCCAGTGTCTCCATCCTCAGTTCCGAATAGCTGCTGAGAAAGTGAACTTCGCCCATTTCACCCGATTCTTCGCCTGCTTGTTGTGCTCATCGAGCATTTCAGATATACTCATGAATACGCGGAAAGTTCCGACGATGTCTCTGCACAAATGTGGGAAAGTTCCCCATTCAGTAGTGTCCCTACTGAGAGGAAGTAGGGGTTCAGGGAAGGAGTCGTGTTCATGGACACGCCCACACCGGAGAGAGGGACGAAGAACCTCCGTTGTCCGAGGTGTGCTACACTTGTCCGATCAGGTGCGCACTTTTGTAACAATTGTGGCGCTCCAGTTGCAAATGCACCCATGCGCCACCCTGGCACTGACTCAAGTCAGAAGGAACAGCAAGGAGAAAGTTCCCCTACCATCTTCGACAAGGTGCCCCAGGTACAGACGGTGCTGGTGGCGATTCTCCTGGTGGCGCAAATTCTGCCGCAGCCCCACCTCAGTAGCGGCGTGTTTGCCGAGGGCGGCGGGGTAGAATATGGCGTTCCGCTTGTTGTTTTCCTTGTGCTGGCTGTCTCGCTTGCGACCGGGTACTGGCTCGCGCTAGCCGGAGCACTCCGTGCGCATTGGAGTGTCGGTTTCCCAGTAATCGCGCTCTCAACCGGGTTACTGGCCGTTCAGCCTCTCACCGCGTTGTTCACCCTTGGCAACGGAGTCGGGGCAAGGCTAGCACCGTACACAGCTGAAAGATGGATGAGCCTGGCTCAACTTGTCGTTCTGGCAGTATTCTGGCTCCAGGCATTGAGCAGCCTATTAAAGCGGAAACGGAGGCTGCTGTCTTCTGAAAGACAAGCCGGTATCCGGCAAAGGTATGGAAGGGTCCTCATAGGTGTGCTGGCCTTACTCTTAATCTACTACGGCCTTGCGTTCGGAATCTGGCTCACATTTGTACGCGCTGGCCTAGCGATGACCGGGACTGGATTCTTGCTCAACGCTTTTGGCTTGCAGGTGCTCTACCTCCCTCTTTTCTTGGTGCTTCCTATTCTCGCTTTGAGTACCGACTTGCTCGACAGCGGACAGAAGATCGTCAAGCATTTCCTCTTCATCAAGCCGGGGGAAGTTCGTTTCCCTCGATTGCTTCCAGGCCTGACGGCGCTGGTGGCTATGGGCATGATCGTGTACAAATTGCTCCAGGACGGCAGCGGGCTCATGCTAGGGCTGGCAACCATCCTGGCACTGGCAGGGATCGTGGCGCTTCTTGTTCGCTTTGCGCGGGTAGACGAGCATTGGACGCAAGAGATTCCCTCCATCTGGTTGTTTTTGGGAGCGGCATTCTTCCTTCTTTATTGATACAGTGCTGCTGGTTGATATCAACCCCTTCTCAGCGGGACAGGGGTACCTGGTAATCACGATACTCTCCGTACTCCTCATAGTGCCCATTGGACTGGGAGCTCTGACAGTAGCGCTGTTCTTGATCATGCGTGGTCGGAGGGGCCAGCCACAGCTAGGAGTTGGGGGACTGTTCCTGGCGATGGTCATCCTGATGGTCCTGGCCGTCTATTTGCCATCTGCCCTGTCCGCCGCTGGCTTCTTTGTGCCACAACCACACGATCTCTTGGGTTCGATGATCGTGTGCGCCGCAGTTGGCACTCTCATATGGATGTTGTCGGTGTGGCGGCGATGGAAAGAGGCGCAGCTCCCGCTGGCGATCACGTTCCTCTTGCTGGCAGGACTGCTCATTGTAGCAGGGGGATACGCTCTCTTGCAGCTGAATGCGACGTTGGGCTCACTCTCAACTGTTCTGCTAGCCGCGCTCTTTCTCCTGCCGACCTTGTGGAGTTCCGTTATTGCTCCAACATTGAGGGCGCGCACACCAAAGCTATGGAGTTATGTCATATCCGACCCCAACGAGCAGGATACGATCCACGAGAATCCTCTGCTCCCCCACGAAGGACGTGTCTGGCTGAAGACAGGATACACGCTGGTCGGTAATGCTCTACTTTTATATCTGGGTACGCTGCGGGATCCGATCACGCGCGCAGTGCCTCCGCCCTTCTTGCAAAGCGACCTGACAGCTTCGTCTGGGTTGCTCCTCCTGGGGCCCGCGCTGGTTGTGATGGGCTTCATCTTAGGCATGCGGCAACATGTGCCACATCTGGCACCGGCCGCCAAGCATGCCAGGCGTATCTCCCCGATGGCTATGCAGGTAGGAATTGTGGGGAGCGGAACGCTTGTCACCGTGCTCGTCACCACCTTCATGCTTATCACCACCTTGCCCCGACTTATCCAGACCAGCGAGAATCGGCAGTATACAGCAGCCATTCCCGGGCCGGATTGTGATCCTGGAGGAGCCACTTGGTCAGTGACACCGGGCGAACCGATCAGTACTACTTGCTTACAATCAAGCTTGCAAGTCATGATAAAAGCGCAGAATGGTGGAACGATAGAATTCACTCCTCCCAGTGGCGTCTTCACGCAGAATTATCGTGTCTCGGTACAGGTAGAATTTGACTCCTTATCAAATGGATGTATCGTGATCGTTACTCACGCTTTGGCGGCAAGTGGATACCAAAACCAATTCTGCACCAGCCGCTCGTGGACTATGAGACGTGTAGGCAAATCGACTACCTTGCTTGCCTTTGGTCAGGTAGCTGCAGCCAGGCAGTATACCATTGAAGCAACAACAGACGGGCCAGATCAGCGCCTCATGATCAACGGGGTTGAGGTAGGTAACGTTTCGGATACAGCCTTCTCTACCACCGCATTTATCAGCCTGGGGACCCAGAACCTCGGTGATACAGTGGGAGCGGTTGTTTTCAGCAACTTCGTCTTTACGCCGCTGCCTGCCCTTCCGCCAACTTCGCCGCAGACAACGTATCGTGTATCCGCTCCAGGAGTAGCTTGCGACAAAGGTGAAGCACAGTGGGCGTTGATGACTCCCCAGAAAGTCAAGTCTTCCGTTGTGTGCCAGTCCAATGGCACGTTGTTTCAGCTTCCGGGAGGTACACTCAGCTGGGAAGCGTTTACTCCTCCCAGCGGCCTCTTTCCACACAATTATCAAGTGTCCGTACAAGCGAACCTTGGCTCTTTGCCTAAGGGGTGTGTGGCTATTGAGGAACGTGTTTCAGGAGAAAATTATTACCAGCTAGGTTTCTACGACTATATTCTCTGCACGGGAGGTTCCTGGAGAATAATTGCGGAGGACGGCAACACCACCTTCCCGCTTGCCTCGGGGAAAGTCACACCCGCCGCTGTAAATACCTTAGAAGCAAGCGCACAAGGTCCGCATCTGCGATTTACCATCAATGGAGTTGAGGTCGGCTCTGCTTCCGACTCCAAGTTCACATCCACGACGTTTATCAGGTTGAGCTTCGTCAACAACAGTAATGACGCAGGAGCAGTGTTTTTCAGCAACTTCATCTTTACCCCCTTATCTTAAAGGGACAGCACATGAAATCTGCTTGCTAGATGAATGACTCTCCCGAGTGGGAGAAGCATTCTGGACTTGATACACCCATTCACGTGTTCCTCAAAGAATCTTCAGATGCCTGAAGTACCCGCTACTCAGTCTGACAGCTTACGTAGTATGGGGCCATATATGCAAGAATAAGCTGGTTGTAGGGGAGCAATTCATTGCTCCCCTACAACCAGATGTATATCAGATGACAGGCTGCGTCTGGCCGTCGGTCATCGCCTGGGGACCGGCGTGCAAGACTCCGCCGCCGCCATCGAAAGGTGTGCCGGGAATGCTCGGATTACCCAACACCTGGCGGGCAAACTTGACGCCGTCAAACCACATCCCCACGTGTTCCAGTTGAATGCCCGATGCTTCACCTGTCTGATCGGTTGATGTCACTGCAGATTGAAGCGCATCTGCCGCAAACGCTCCAAGGGCAATCAGGTGGAAAATCGACTCGGCGCTGCCGTCACCATGTGTGATAACATCACCAACGTACTCCGCGTGCCCAAACGGTTTGGCGGAAAGTTCTGTGAAGAAGACGGTGAACTTCGTGTTAGGCGGCATATTCTGCACGTCTACGATTACCGTGTCAAAGTCGCTGATGGCCGGATTACCTTCGATGATCGTGACCAGGGCTGTCGCGTTTGGAAAGAGCTGCTTGATACTCACCGGAACCAATGGAACCTGGATAAGCAGGGTGGGATCTGCTGAGGCCAGCACTTTGACGGTCGGAGCTTCCTGATTCCCGAACGAGGGCGTGCGCAGTTTGAGCGCCGCTGTAGGAAAGGGGCCGCCTATAGTAGTTGTGCTGGTAGGTGTAGGGGTAGTCGTAGTACTGCAAGCGCTCACGAGGAGACCCACCAGCATCACTGCTGCCAGCAGCCATCTCGATTTGAATACTCTTTGTAATGACATGAACTGGCTCCTTTCTTAGAATACTGGCAGGGTTTGACCATCGGTCATGGCCTGCGGGCCGGCGTGCAGTGGCGGGTTTCCTGCATCAAAGATGGTTCCCTGCAGCGCTGAGTTGTTTAATACTTTCTGGGCATCTTGAAGCGAGTTAAACCACATACCCATGTGTTCCAGGTTAATGCCTGATGTCAGTCCCTCCTGACCATCTATCGAGGTGCCAGGATTGCGCGCATCCATCGCAAATGCAACGAAGGCGATGCACTGGAATATGGTTTCGCCACTGCCATCGCCGCGCGTGGTCAGATCGGCCACATATTCGACGTTTCCGAAGGGTTTAGCGGCTAACTCGATGAAGAAGATGGTGAAGGTGATATTGGGCGGCATGTTCTGTACGTCCACCGTGACAGTATCAGAAAAGGCGTTGTTGCGATCACCGCGCACAATCGTCACCAGGCCGGTCGCAGTGGGAAAGGCTTGTTTAATGCCGCTGGGCAGCAGCGGGAACTGCACGATAGTAGTTTGACCCAGTGAATCCAGCACGTTTACGCTGCGGGCAAGGCGGCCTTCGCGCTGCAACTGGCGCAAAAACACGACATTGGGATTATTGGGATTTAGGTGGCTGCTTGCAGATCGAGGCTGCGCGGCAATATGCGGCGTGACTTTCGTTGCAGCCGATGCTATGCCAAACTGCATGCTTAGAATGAGCAGTATGCCAGCCAGAATGATGGTGCTCCTCGACAGGTTGCGGCGAACAAATTGCATGGTCTCCTACTCCTTTACTCCTTTGTTTTCAGGGCGTTTAGCAGTGTCTATTTTTCGATCCGCTTAAAACACCGGGGAGGTTTGTCCGTCGGTCATAGCCTGCGGGCCGGCATGCAGAGCAGGGTTGCCGCCGTCGAACAGAGTGCCTTTCAAGGTAGTGTCACCCAGCACCTTCTGAGCGTCTTGCAGCGAGGCAAACCACATGCCCAGATGCTCAAGTTGAATGCCTGAAGCTGTGCCACTCTGATCCTGGGATGTGACGGTCGGGGTGCGATTGTCCGCTGCGAACGCGACCAGCGTAATAGCCTGGAACGAGGATTCGCCGGAGCCGTCATCGCGCGTATGCAGGTCTGCCACATACTCGACGTGCCCAAACGGCTTGTTTGCCAGTTCGATGAAGAAGATGGTAAAGGTAATGTCGGGCGGCATATGCGAGACATCGACCGTTACCGAGTCAAAGAGGCTCACAGCAGGATTGCCCTCAACAATAGTGACGACGCCGGTAGCCTGCGGAAAAGCCTTCTTTACTCCGCTGGGGAAGAGCGGAAACTGGATGATGACGCTGGGTGCTTGTGAAGAGAGCACCTGCACCGTCGAGGCCAGTTGATGCCTCTGCACCATCTCTCGCAATGTCTCTGGCTGAAAACTCGCATTGCGAATCTGCCGCCCGGCATCATTACTTGAACTTGCCCCTATGGTCTGCGCGAATACGGTTCCTGCAGCAGCCATAACAAGTAACAACACGCTGAGCAAGGCAATACGTTTGGAAATGGTAATCCTTATCATGGGAGCTCCTTCTGATTGCTAGCCCTGGCTGAAGTAAACCAGGGGTTCGTACTTCTTTAACCAGTGTACGAACTTCCCCAAAAAGAGACATCCGCAAGATTACCCATTTCTGCTACTACATCCAGGGCGGGGACAAGCCCCATCCTGGCAGCTTTCACTCGATTACGATGGCATTAACCGAGTAGACGGGCGGCAGAAAGTCCGCTATTAAACTCCAGCTATCGCCGCGATCGTGGCTGGCGAAGACCTGGCCTGTGTTTGTGCCGACATAGACTCCGCAAGGATCGAGCGTATCCGCGCACATGCCATGACGTAGCACACCCAGGCTCACACCGGCGCCGGAGGGCAAACCTTCGGTGAGTGGCTGCCAGCGCTCACCGCCATCCTGAGTGCGATAGACGGTAAATTGTTCGCTTACGTTATGGCGTCCAGCGGGGTTTTCTACCACGACAAAAACAGTATCAGGATGGTGAGCATCGAGAGCAATGGGAAAACCAAATTCGGAGGGCAGGTTGTGCTGGATGTCTATCCAATCGTCACCGGCATTGATGCTCTTGTAAATGCCACAGTGGTTTTGCTGGTAGAGCACGTCCGGCTGCGTGGGGTGCTGCACCATACGGTGAATACACTGTCCGAACTCTGGATACTTTTCGGGGAGAAAGTCCGCGCGCACATTTTTGTTGGCAAAACCCCAGTTTTGGCCGCCGTCATCGGTGCGCATACAACCTACGGCTGAGATGCCCACCCACATACGCGCTGCGTTGGTGGGATCAACAATGATGCTATGCAAGCATAAGCCGCCTGCGCCGGGTTCCCAGCGACTGCGCGTTGGGTGATTGGCGAGGCCATCGTTCATGCTCCAGTGAACACCGCTATCGCTGCTGATCCAAAGGCTGGCCGGGTCGACTCCGGCATAGAGCGTTCCAGGCTCGCTGGAGCGTCCTGGCTCGATTATCCAGATGTTTTCAAGCTTTTGCTCGCTCGCTTCAGGAAACTGGATGCCCTGTTCCGGCTCTTGCCATGTCTGCCCAAAATCGTCACTATAGCGCAAGAATGCGCCGAAAAAGTCTCCGTTATCGGCGGCAAACATTCTATGCCCTGTGCGCTGGTCGAGAGTTGCGTAAAAGATGCGGCGTCCGGCCAGCCCGGTCGCAGTGACCTCCCATCGTTCGCGATCGCGCGAATTGAGCAAAAAGAGACCCCGTTTGGTGCCAACGAGCACCAGCACAGTACCTCGCGAGAATGTTGTGTTACTACCCATAGAAAACCTCCTTTTAATGCAGTAATGATGTCTTCGTAATCGTGATAGTAAATCAGCCGCCTGCAACTGATTGTAAAATGTGGATCGTGGCTCCATGCCGCAGGGGTGTATCCAATCCCTGGAGATAACGGATATTTTCGCGGTCAAGAAAGACGTTTACATATGGGCGCAGTTCGCCTGTTTCATAACACAGGCTGAAGCCCAATCCAGGGTAATCATGGTCAAGCGCAGCGATTATTTCACGCACTGTATGTCCAGAAACTTCGACCGATGGTTGATTGCCCGCTTTTTCACGCAGCGCGTGTGGCAGTATCACCAGCGCATGTGGAATAGTCGCCGGTATATCCATATAAAGCCCTCCATAGTGAATCAACTCTACTTACCCCGATAATTGGACTAGAACAAGTATACTATATTGCAACGGTTTGTACAAGGCATTGGTGTCAGGCTCTAGTGGACCCAGAGCCGAGATACGTGTAAAAATAGGACATAGGGAAAACGAGCAGAAACAGGAAAAGCGTTTTTTCTGTGTTATGCAGACAACTCTTCTGCATCTCCGCTCTGTTCCGAGGGCGCGTCAGGGGACACCTTTTCTTGAGTGGAGAGAGGAGCCACCGGTCGCAATTTGAGCGTATACTCTCCAAAGCGCTGGAGATGCTCGGTCATATACACTGACAGATGTGCGACATCTTCTTCCTGAACGGGATAGCCACGTTGCTTCAATTGCGCTAATGCTTCCATCAAATCTGCCACATTTTGTAGCATCAGCGCATTGGCGACGATATTGGTATAGCGAACTCGCTTTTGCTGCTCTTCAGGATCATTTTCTGCCATAAGTCCGCCCAATGCGAAGCGAATCCATTCGCAAAACTGGTTGTAGCGTTCTGCGATGTTGGTGGTCTTGGTGATTTGCTCACGCAAGGGAATATCTGAGATGTAACGGAGTAAAAAGATGGTGCGGATTACTCGTCCTAACTCCCGAAATGCCTGATACAGACGATTTTTCCGACTCTCATGTCCCAACTTCCGCAGCAAAATGGACGGTTGTAGTTTTCCGGCACGAATGGAGAGCGCCACCTGCATCAGGTCGGTCCAGTGTGTTTCTAATAAATCCCAATCGATGGCATCTTTGAAGAGCGTGTTGATATGCCGATAGACCGTCTCTTTGCTCGGACGATAGAATTGTAAGTCCTTCCAGTGGCGGATACGAGGCATCAGTTCGATCCCAAACAAGTAGGAGAGGGCAAAGATCGCGGTCGATTGCCCCTGGGTGTCAGAGTGAATGACCTTCGGGTGGATAGCGGACGTATTGCCCATCAAGGCATCGATCAAAAAATTCCCTTCCCACATTCCACAATTTAGGAAGTGGGAGTATAAAGCAATATACAGGGAAGAAACGACATGATAGGCAATACCGCCATAGGACCCGTAGCGAATATGGTAGGACGACAGCAGATTGTTCTCATAGAGGTCCAATTTAGTGCCATCAGCCGCAGCAATGTTTTCATCTCCCCAACATTTGGGGAGATCATACTGGAAATAGCGATTAATCAGGTCAGCCTTGGCGGCCTCCAATTTGTCCAGGGTGATGTGACGGCGGTTCACGAAGGTAATGTCATGTTCGCTGACGATTCCCCGCATATGTTTGGCCATTTGAGCGGCTCCCATATTACTGCCATAGGCAAAGGACGCGATAACATAGCGCTCAACCGCATGTGCCAATTTGGGATCAGAGCCAGAGATGGGTCCAAAATGCCTTGTCCAGTAAACGTCTTCATTCGTGTCCCAGAGGACATCCTACACCGATCGATCGGGAAGAGCGTGACGCAGCGCTTCTTGAAGCGCGATCCGACTGGCGGGCACGGCTTTTCCCTTGATGCGTTTGAGGACGGGTTCCCCTTTCGCGGTGATTTCCACCGATTTATTGGTGGGAAATGCCGTGTCCACCTGGGCCACGACCTCTGTCAAGCGCTCACGCAACTGCGTTACAAACGCATGAGTATCTCTTGGCAGGCTCACCTCCTGACAATACTCTGCGACCTGGGGTTCACACATTTCCCAGGGCAGCAACTGGGCGCGATAATCGGCAAAGCGTTCTGATCCCTCGACCGCCAGATCACCCGCTTTGAGTTCGTCGGCAACGGCGGCAAAGATGCAAGCTTCCAGAGGCCGTCGCGCCAGTTTCGTGCGCTTTTTGCGTTTGATCCGGATCAAGCGTTGCCAGATTTCTGAGGCAAAGGAAAGATCGAGCGTATCCGGTAAAAAGAGACTTCGGCGATGTTCCTGCGTGAGGATGAAGTTCAGCGCGGTGATCAGCACTTGATCCTGGGTGGTCGACCTGAGGGGAAGGGAACGGACAAGCTGGAAGAGCGCTTTGCGATGACTTTTGTAGAAGTGCCACATCAAGGGTTGATACTCGTCGGAGAGCGAGGCCGCAACCTGTTGACACTGCTCTAACACATGCTCCTGGCCTCCGCGTTTCTCCAGGATGTCGCGCAGGTGTTTGCCCGCGGTCGCATCATCCTGCTCCTTGTCTTCTACGGATGTTTCCACCAGGTCGGTGAGCGTCTCGACGAGTTGTGCCGTCGTTTTCTGCTGTGCGTCTCGCGCCTCTTG
>Ga0070733_10003418_pt1 | contig 10890 bp, 8 predicted proteins | sample Coa_R1_9_FD_66450 | JGI IMG/M metagenome (GOLD analysis project Ga0070733, IMG submission 66450) | Surface soil microbial communities from Centralia Pennsylvania, which are recovering from an underground coalmine fire - Coalmine... | ecosystem: Environmental > Terrestrial > Soil > Unclassified ... | reverse complement strand
GGTCAGGTTTTTACCATCGCCGGCGGCCTGGCCATCTGACTAAAACTGCAACACCGCCGCACCCCAATGCAATCCCGCACCGAACGCAGTCAGTAACACCAGATCACCGGGCTTGATGATCTTCCGCTGCATGGCGTCCCAGAGCGCGACCGGCAGCGAGGCTGGGCCGGTGTTGCCGTACTCTTGCAGGTTCACGAAGAATTTCTCCAACGGCAGCCCAAGGTGCTCCGCCACAGCTTCAATGATCCGCAAGTTGGCCTGATGCGGAACCACCAGCGCGACGTCGCTCACAGAACTCCCGGCCTTGGCCAACGCATCCCGGGCGGCCTGAGTCATCCGCTTAACCGCTTCTTTAAAGACAGCCCTGCCTTCGAGCAAGACACGCTGCTGCAGATTCTGTTGTGCCGCCTCCAGGGTGAAGGGATGCCGCGTTCCCCCCACCGGCAAACTAATTGCTCCGGTGTGCCTTCCGTCCGTGCCCGAAACCATTGACAGAATTTCCGGGCCCGCGCCGTTTTGCCCCACAATCGCCGCACCCGCCGCATCTCCAAAAAGCACGCAGCTGTTGCGGTCTGTCCAATCAATTAAGCGCAGTAGCAGTTGTACGCCGATCACCAGCACTGTGCCGCCATTGTGCAACACGCGGGATCGTGCAATATCGACTCCTTGCAGGAAACCGTAGCATCCCCCTCCGCCGAGATCGTAGGCCGGCACCTCGCGCGCACCCAGGCGATGTTGGACGAATGACGCGGTGTCGGGAATCCGCATTTCTGGAGTGTCGGTGGCCACAATGATTTCGTCGATTGCCTCCGGCCCAAGTTTCGCAGCAGCCAGTGCGCTCTGCGCAGCCTTCACTGCCATGTCAGCCGTGCTCTCATCCTCGGCTGCGATGTGGCGGCGTTTGATCCCGGTGCGCGCCGTAATCCAATCGTCCGATGTTTCCACGTGCTTCGCCCAATCTTCGTTGGTCATTACTTGAGCCGGAGCGTACGCCCCTACTCCCATCAGGCGAACTGCCTGGCCGGATTGTTCTGTTGACGACAGACTCTGGTCTCCGGGCGGCAGTATACATGGCAATCCTGCCGCCGATCATCACCATCGGTATCCGCGGCGTTCTTTGCCCAGGGAAGAAGCCGCTTGGAACCAACTTGTGCAACCCCTGCCCCGAATCCGCCGATTGAAGCTCTGCTCCTCCGATGACAGAATGGGGCTCGACAGTCTCCGAGGTGCGCCATGCCCTGCTTGAAAAACCAGACCTTTCTTTCCACCCTGCTGGTAATCTGCGTTTCTCTCTTCAGCCACGCTCAGAACGGCCTCGTCGCGGTCAACGTTCCCGGCGCCACCGAAACCGATTGCAACGCAATCAATAAGGGTAACGTGGTGGTCGGCTATTATGTCGATTCCGTTGGGACCAGCCACGGCTTTGCGCTGATTCACGGATCGTTCGAATTCTTCGACGTGCCCGGCGCACAAGCCACATTTTTCTATGGAATCAACGACCAGCAGCAGGCCGTCGGCTGGTACACCGACAGCAGCTTTGTCAACCACGGCTTCCTGTACGTTGCAGGCAAGGTGACGACGCTCGATCCGCCAGGATCCACACTCACCAATGCCTGGAGCATCAACAATTCAGGAACTATCGTCGGCATGTTCGTGGATGGCAGCGGAGTTCACCACGGCTTCACGTATTCTCACGGTGCGTACACCACCTACAACGCCCCAAACGCAATTCTCACCGCCATCACGGGGATCAATACCTCTGGCGCAATCGTTGGATACTACGATGACTCCAACGGCAACCAGCACGGATTCGCACTGGTCAGCGGAAAGTTCTATCCCCTGAATTATCCCGGAGCTTCTGACACCCTGGCCACCCGAATCAGCGATACCCTGGAAATTGTCGGCTATTACGGCGCCGACGGAATGGGGCCATTCAGCGGCTTCACCGAGAGCGGTAGCAGCTTCAGTACCGTCGATTTCCCCGGTGCAACTGATACGCGCGTTCGCGGCCTCAACAAATCTGGCACCGTGGTCGGACGCTACACCGACCTGAATAACGTAGTTCACGGCTTCATGGGAACGCCATAGGAGTCGGGTACCTCCTCCGACGCGACTCTCGCCTTTTCCCGCGCTTGGTTTTTCCGCGCCTGCGAATACAGCGTTGGTCGTGGCGATTGCCTTACTCTTCATCTTGCTTACGACGCAGAAGCTCAAATAGAATGCCTCCTGCACGCGTAGCGATCCCCTGGCTTGTTGTGCCGTACCAGGCTCCAGAAAGGACCCCTCCGATGCGATTTCAGCGAGTAGTCTCATCCTGCCTAGGCTTGTTGTTGCTTGTCGTGTTTTGTAATGCGTTCTTGGGCGGAAGCCCTGCAATCGCTCAGAGTGAAGCCACGCTCTACCATTTCGGCGGAGGAACAGACGGGGGAGCCCCCGAAGCCGGACTGATTTTCGACCGGCAAGGCAATCTTTACGGATCAACTTCCGGTGGCGGCATTATCGGAGGATGCGAACTTGGGTTAGGGTGCGGGACCGTATTTGAATTGTCGCCGTCGACGGGTGGAGGGTGGACATTAGCAACTCTGTACACGTTTCAGGGCGGCAGCGATGGCGCCGGGCCCGCTGGTCCGCTGCTCATGGATGTGTCGGGCAATCTTTTCGGAGAGACCTTAGGCGGCGGTCATTCGGGCGGCAATTGTCTGGAAGCAGGGTGTGGCACAGTTTTTGAGCTTTCTCCCGACGGCAGCGGCGGATGGGTTAAGCAGACGCTGTACATGTTCCAGGTAGTATCCGATGGCAACGCGCCATATGGCGGGCTCGCACTGGACTCGGCCGGCAACCTTTACGGCACTACGATCCAGGGTGGTGGTATTTGCAGCGAGACAAAAGCAGGTTGCGGCACTGCGTTTGAACTCATCCCCCAGGCGGGTGGGCACTGGCTGGAAGCGATTATCCACCGTTTTGGTTCCGGCCGTGACGGGTACGCCCCGGCCGCCGGGTTTGCGTTCGATGGTAAAGGCAACCTCGTTAGCAGCACGGCTCTTGGTGGGCTAACCAGCGCCAACTGCCCTCTGGGCTGTGGGATCGTCTTCGAGTTGACCCTCAGCGGCGGTCAGTGGCAGGAACAGATCCTGCATAGCTTCGATTTCACGGATGGCTCCGATCCTCAGGCGACACCGGTGCCTGACTCAGCCGGCAACGTTTATGTCACAACCTACGAGGGCGGCAGTGGGCTGGGGGGAACAGTAGTTGAACTGTCTCCTCAACCGGGTGCAACGTGGTGGCGGCCCCAGGTACTGCATGAATTTGCTTTTTCCGCAGGAGTGCTGCCCAGGGTTGGGGCCATGTTGAGCGGCGGAAACCTTTACGGGGTTACCGAGTACGGAGGAAACAACGCGCAGCCATGCCGTAGCGACACCGATAACGGTTGCGGTGTGGTGTACGAGATGAGTAAGACGGCATCCGGCGAATGGCAGTACCGGGTCCTGTATCGTTTCTCTGGCGGTCAGGATGGAAACTATCCCGTTGGTGTCCCGGTTATCGATACCTTGGGGAATCTTTACGGAACCACGCTGTACCGCGGCCAGACCCTCGATACTGGGACTGTGTTCGAGGTCAAACCGTAAACGGTCCAGCGTAGATTTCAGTCCGCCACCCTTTTTTTCCGCGGTGCCCTGCGAAAACCCGCTTCTGACAAGCAATTTGGCCATAACGGCGCTTGACACCGGTCCCGGTCGCGCATACGATTCGCGGAAACCCTCCTGGCACCGGCAGCCGGTGCTGTCTGGGAGAAAGAAGAGGACGACCCCATGATGAAGAAAGTCTTTTTCGCAGCAACTCTCAGCGCGCTAACCCTGGTTTTCTGTTCCGTCAGCTTCGCCCAGAGCAAGTATTACGTGGTCACAAATGACGAGAACACCGCCAACAGCGCCAGCATTTTTAATCTTGACTACACCAACGGCAGCTTGTCTCTGGTGCAAACTCTGCAGACCGGAGGCGAATCCCTCGGTGGTGGATTTTATGCCGGGGTGACGACAGCCATTTCCCCTGGTGCTGCGTGCATCTTCGTCGCCGATGGCGGCAACGGCGCTGACATCGCCGCGTTCTCCAAGGCCACAGGCTACTCCAAGGTCGGTAATTACGTGGATTCTGAGCTCTATGGTGCGGTCGACATGCCGATGATCGTGAATAGCGCCGGCACCCTCCTCTACGCCGCTTACGAGTTCACATCCAATATCGGAGTTTGGACCATCAACCCCGACTGTTCTTTGACGGTCGCCAGCATCGCGACTTCCGGCCCTTTTCTGGGGAGCCTGGCGATTACCCATGACGGCAACACGCTGCTCGCCACTTATCAGATCGTCAAGGAAGTCGGCTCCTTTGCGATCTCCGGCAACACCCTGACCGATAACGGCGAAGTGGCCGCTATCACCGAAGTCACGGGCATCGCGGTCACTGACGATGATCAGGTTGTGATTCTGGGCACTGCATACAACTACACCCACCCTAGTGACGTGGTGACCGCCAACCTCCCCGGCTTCACCAACCAGAAGGCATGGCACCTTGGCCCAGGATACTGGGGAGGCAGCGTCGCGTTCACTCCCCGAGGCTCCGCAGGCAACGGCTGCCTGTACATCGGCAACACCGGCAACGGATCCAGCGGCACCGCCGGCATCACCGGTGTCGTCTTTACCGAGAGCCCGCTCAATCTGCATTACGTGAACAATGTGACATCCGCGTTGCCCACTTACGTCGGCAACATCACTACGATCAACAATCGCGGGAACGGTGCGGGCATTTACGCGGCTGAGACTGCGGGCTACATCGGCGTTTATTCCGCTACTCCCAACTGCTCGGTGAAGCTGGTAAAGGAGAGTCCCAATCCGAATTCGACTTTCTTCCTCTCGCTCGCCGGCTGGACAAAGTAATCACCGGACAACGGGGAATCGGCCTCGGGGTGGGGCTTTACCCAAGACACCCTGGGGGCCGGTTTCCACAGGAAGTTGGATCGTGGTGTGACAATTGGCTGGCCTTCCTCTCCGGTGTCGGAGTAGACTTTTGCCATTCAAGGGTGTTCCCGCCACGAACTTGCCCGCGCAAATATCCGCCGATTCCGTCGAGAGAGATTGGAGAACTGCCATGAACTGCACACGACTTCTTCACAATTTGACTCTGATGTCAGCAGCGATGCTGTTGGTGCTTCTCGCGCCATTGGCCGCGGCCCAAAGCAGCGGGAGCATACTCTACCGTTTTAATCCGACAACTACCGATGGCCTGAACCCCCAGGCTGGTCTGGTTGCCGACAGCGCCGGGAATATCTATGGCACTACCTACCAGGGAGGTACTGCGGGTTGGGGCATAGTCTATGAACTCTCGCCACCGACGCCGCCAAGTGCGCTTTGGACGGAGACCATCCTCCATGAATTTACCAACGGAGCCGACGGAGCAACTCCCGACGGTCCATTGACCCTTGACGCATCCGGCAACTTGTTCGGCACCACGATCTACGGTGGCGTCGGCATCAATGGAAATTCCTACGGCACCGTCTTTGAGCTGTCGCCTCCCGCCGCACCGGGCGGAGTCTGGTCCTACGCCGTCATCGCCAGCTTCGATAGTGGCCAGGTCGCGATTAATCCCTCGGGCAAACTGATTTTCGACACTGCCGGCAACCTGTACGGCATTTCGAGCGGCGGCTACGACAACGTCCGTTATTGCGGCAGCACCCCTTGCGGCAACGTCTATGAGTTGCAGGCGCCGTCTGCGCCCGGAGGAGCATGGACCGGCGCTGCCATTTACGACTTCTTCACCAAGGGCACGAAAGATGGTTTTGATCCTAGCGGCATAATCTTCGGGCACGGCGGCGTCATTTTTGGCACCACTGGTGAAGGCGGTGTATACGGCGTCGGCACACTGTTCAAGCTCTTGCCTCCAGCCGCTCCCGGAGACTCATGGACTGAGCAAGTCCTCTATGATTTCACTTCTGGTGAAGGCTATCCGACGGGCGGGCTTATTCTGGGTGCGAATGGAAGCTTCTTTGGGACAACTGCCGTGAGTGGAACATTGGGCTTTGGCACCGTCTTTCAGCTGATCGCTCCCTCCGGGACGACCCCTTGGTCCGAGTCGGTACTCTACAACTTCACCGGCGGCAGTGACGGCGCCTACCCCGTCGGTGGCGTGCTCATGGACAAGTCGGGAAACCTTTACGGCGTTGCCGAGTCGCGAGGCGGTAACAACAACGGCAATTGCCTCGGCGGCGGTTGCGGCGCGCTGTTCGCACTCACCCCGCCGTCAGCTCCGGGCGGATCCTGGACCGAATCCACTTTGCACGACTTCGCGGGCGGCTACGACGGAGGTAATCCCGTCGGCCGATTGATCTCGATCAAAGGAATTCTTTTCGGCGTGACTGCGTACGGCGGAACCCCGAAGTATGGGCTGGGAGGTACCGTATTTCGTATCACGCCGTAGTAACGGCGGCTATTTAGTCGTCCCCATCACCGCGTGAGCTTGAATAGGATTCCGCAGCCATACCCCTGGTTACAGTTCGGACGGCCGCCAGAGTAAGTCGTACCGATCAATGCGCCCGACGCGTCTTCGAAGTGAAGATAGGGGTCTTCCCCACCCGATCCTCCGACGAAGGTATAAATTGTGGTGAACTTGCCGGTGGGACCGAGCTTGAATATGGTGCCGCAACTTGCGCCGGAGCATGCATACAAGGTGCTCCCAGTGGTGCCGTAGATAGCGTCTCCAGAGGCAACCAATCCAGCGGGGTATGCCCCGTCAGTTCCCGACGCAAAGGTGTGGAGAATCGTTTCATTCCAGCTGCCGCCAGAACCGTCGCTCAGCTTGAATAAGATTCCGCATCCGCCTTCACAATTGGAATTGCCTCCGCCGGTGGTATCACCGTAGAGATTCCCCTGCGGATCGCGGAGCACGTGGCTGGGAGTTTCTCCGTCTCCATTCGTCCCGGTGAACGAATACAGAACGCTTTGTTCGCCGGTGGTGGTATTAACCTCGAACACCGTTCCGCAACCGGGGTTGCCGGGACATCCGATGCCGCCTGCAAAGGTCGAACCATAAAAGTTGCCGGCTGAGTCCAGAACGCCGCCCGCGGGAAGATACCCGTCTGCTCCTCCCGTGAAGCTATAAATCACGCTCTCTTTGCCGGTTTGATCCAACTCGAAAACTGTTCCACCGTTGTAAGCCCCGCCGACGTACGTCGTCCCGTACAAGTTCCCTGTAGCATCCCGGACCAGGCTATGGGGCATGGCTCCATCCGGAGCCCCTTTGAAGGAGTACAAAACCTGAAAACGGCCGGATGCGTCAACCCTGAATATGACTCCTGAACCGTAGACTCCCCCACTAAAGGTGGTGCCGAAGGTCCCGCCGTGACCATCGGAGAGCAGAGCCCGGGGGTCGCTTCCGTCCCAGCCGCCGGTGAACTCGTGGATTACGACCTGTCCCTGGTTTCCCAATTGATAAATCAGCCCGCAGCCGCCGTAGGGACAGCCATTGCCTCCCTCTGCGATGCCGTACACGCTGCTTGCTGACTGCGGAACCAGACTCCCCGGAAGCAATCCACCTGGTCCACCCGGAAACGCAAACAACGTCTCCACTGTTTGACCGTGAGCCCACGACGTAGCGCCCAATAACAGCATGATCACAAACACCATTCGGGCATTTAAGTTCGTCATACTAGCCCCCTTTGTTCGGAACGACATCATGGTACCCCTCGAAGCGATGTTGTCAACGAGACTTTCGGCCCACTCAGCCTCGAAATGATGAAAACGCGCGGCTGGCGCCGGTTGGATATACAATCACTGGCGGCCAGGCAGCCAAAGTTGAAGTTGGGAAGAACATTCAAGATCAAGGAGATCGCCAAATGACAAAGATCATCAAGTTTCTGATTCTCGCCGTTGTGGCTCTGGCCCTCATTGGATTCGCCAATGTTGCCTTTGGGCAGGTCGTGTATTCCGTTTCAAACGACGATGTACCTCGCGGTTACAACGGACATTTCAACACCGGATCGGTATTCGTCAACGGCGTGTACACAACGAAAATCCACACCGGCAGCTACGGAATTGGCGGTGGTTACCTTGGCATTCCCAGCGTTGATATCGCCGTGGTGAACAACCAGAACGAATGCGTGTTTCTCTCCGACGCAGGCGGAGTCAGCGGTTCGGGGCCGGGCGATATTTTTGCCTACAACGCCGCCACCCACTTGGGCATGAGAGTCGTCTCCGCCTTCGGTTACAACGGCGATGGCTACGGGATCGGTTTGGCGCACTCTGGAAACGTTTTAGTCGCGTCCTGGGCCGGTTCCGGAGAACTCGAGACGTTCACGATTGGCAGCGGCTGTTCGCTGACCCCTTCGATGAGCAGCGCCAGCGGACTCGGCTTGAGCGGCACCACGGCTGACGGAATCATGGTCGCTCCGAACGGCCAATACGTCGTCGCAACCTACGAAGATGGTTCCTACGGATTTTATCCGCTTAACGGTGCGACGATTAGCGCGCCGGCGCAGTACTACTCGAGCTGCAACAACTCGACCTTCTATGGCGTGCCTGTGGGCATCGCCATCAGCCCGGATAGTTCAACCGTGTACCTGGATTGCCTGTACGGCGAAAATGGCGCGCTGATTGACGCCTTCAAGGCAGCAGATCCGAGTGTGACCGTGACCAATGGCCCGTTGACTGCCGCTGGCGGCACGCCGATTAACGGCTCGGTCACCATGGGCCTCAGCCCAAACGGGGCGGTTCTCTACATCGTCGGCACCTTTAGCGGTTCAATAGAATCAGCCAACGTGAGCGGGACTTCCGTGACCCCCAACAGTTGCATCAATTTGCTTTTGCCGGGTTACAACTCGCAGTGGATCTACCCAGGCACCATCAGCGTGCTGGGTTCGGGCGCTGGCCAGGGCTTAGCCCTCCCGGAAACGGCCTTTGGCAACACTCCGGACTCTTACCTTGAACTGGTCAAGATCGACGCTAACAACTGCCTGACCGCAGTCCAGCAGGGTACGGATGCAAACTCCCTGCATGCGCTTTCAGGCGCGAGCTATCTCAAGCCATAATCACGCGGCTGGGTGATCTGAATTCCTGGGGCCGAATGCGCCTGCGCCGGTAATCTACCACTGGCCAAGGTGCCGTCGGCTCCAACTGGTGTCATGGTGCTTGGGGCCGCCAATCACGATCACCTGGCGATCGGCCGTCAGATTGCCGATCGTCACTTTGTATTTGCATCGTTTGAAGTGAGAAGCCGGAAGCTCATCTGCTATGGCCGCTGCAGTCGACGATTGGTCAAAATGAGAGATTCCGCGGAACGGCGTGCAATCGCTGCTGTCAAAGTCCACGGCAAAATCGGCGGTGATTGACGGGTCGGCTGTGTCAGTTCGCTTCCATGAGATCTTCGTGTCTGAATATAGCGCAACGTCTGGAGGCGAAACCGTCACGCTGCCGCCGGAGACTTGCAGACCCACCCAGCACTCTTGAGAACTAATCTTACCTGGGATGCACTGGTCCACCTGGCCAAACGCACCTGTCGCCAGGACGCATACTGTTCCGGCCAGCAGGCACCGGCCCAATGCGTTCTTGAGGCAGCGGCACATAATCGTTGTCTTCGACATATTTCAATCTCATTTCGTGGTTGCGAGCGACCCCGAAAATCACCCGAACTGATTCTTGGTGGAGCTAGTCGGGATCGAACCGACGACCTCATCGTTGCGAACGATGCGCTCTCCCAGCTGAGCTATAGCCCCACGTGAGCAGCAGACAATGTTGCGTCTGGTAATTTTACCAGTCTTGACACAAGCAGGCTAGACGCGCCCTTCTGGCACAGCGCGGAATTCCTTGCCTTTTTCCGCGGCGAGAGTTACAAACATCCGTTCATGCTGAAGTATCTTGGCCTCGTCGTGCTTCTCGTGACGGCAGCCGCCGCCGCGGCCGCACAGGCTTCTCCGAAACCAACTGACCCCAAAGCGGATTATTCCAAAGAAGCTTACGTCGACGAAGACGACCTCACGAAAATCTCTTTCGAAAACGATGGCACCGGCACCCGTGAAGCCTCTTTCCGCCTGCGCATTCAATCGGACGCCGGAGTACAACGCTACAGCGTCCTCACGTTTGCCTATCAGGAAGCGATCGAAAGCATCGAGGTCGTTTACGTTCGCGTGCGCAAACCCGACGGCACGGTGATTGTTACTCCTGCCGAGAATATTCTCGACATGCCGTCGGATATCACTCGCCAGGCTCCTTTCTACAGCGATCTGCACGAAAAACATGTAGCGGTCAAAGGCTTGACCGTTGGCGATGTGCTGGAAACCCAAATTCGCTGGCGCGTGACCAAACCGCTGGTCCCCGGCCAGTTTTGGTACAGCTTCAACTATTCTCGCGACTTCATCCAGTTGCACGAGGAATTCCAGATTAGCGTTCCTCGCGAACGCGCGGTGAAGTGGAAAAGCCCGGCTCTCAAGCCCGTGATTACTGAGGAAGGCGGGCGTCGCATTTTCACCTGGACAAGGTCGCAGCTCGAACACCAATCGGCCGATCAAGACAAGATTGAACAAGAAGAAAAAACGTATCAGGCAGCTCGGGGCAAACTCCCACCGCCGGATATCCAACTTTCCTCTTTTCAAAATTGGGAGGAGATCGGCGCCTGGTATGGCGGTTTGCAACAGGAGCGCGTCAAGCCCAGCCCCGAAATTCGGGCCAAGGCTGCCCAGCTAACCAAGAACGCCGCGGACGACAACGCCAAGCTCCACGCAATCTACAATTACGTCAGCACCCAGTTTCGCTATATCGGAGTGGCCTTTGGCATCGGCCGCTATCAACCCCATTCCGCCGTGGACGTGCTGTCCAATCAATACGGAGATTGCAAAGACAAGCACACGCTGCT
>Ga0070733_10003417_pt1 | contig 10891 bp, 4 predicted proteins | sample Coa_R1_9_FD_66450 | JGI IMG/M metagenome (GOLD analysis project Ga0070733, IMG submission 66450) | Surface soil microbial communities from Centralia Pennsylvania, which are recovering from an underground coalmine fire - Coalmine... | ecosystem: Environmental > Terrestrial > Soil > Unclassified ... | reverse complement strand
CTCGGATGCATCCACCACCACCAGCCCGCGCCGCGCCACCACGTAGACGGTGTTGCCGGCGATCGCCAGGTTGGTGGCGCCGTCGAGCACGCCGTCCGGGTTCCAGGTCAGCGCCCGGCGCAGGAAGTTGTTCTGCGGGTCGGCGTCGGTCAGCGTGTCGACGTTGACGAAGATCAAGCCTTCCTGGCGGTCGGTGACCAGCGCGTAGTGATAGAGCGGGTGCATCGGCTGCTCGTGGTTGGCGGGATCGCCGCGGCGCCAGGGCGCGACCGGCATGGTGGTCGGCAGCGCCACCGCCGTGGCGTCGCGGGTCGGGACGAAGGTGCGCTGGCCGAGCGGCGAGACCGGCGCCGAGACGATGCGCTCCGAGAAGTCCTTGTTGTCGACGTTGGCGACGTCGAGCACCACCAGGCCGCCGGACCCCTGGGCGGTGAACAGGTACTCGCCGCGCAGCTGCACGCTGCGCACCTCGGCGCCCCGCAGCCGGCCGCCGCGCGCCTCGTGGTGATGGGCCTCGCGCAGCTCGCCGCCCCGCTTTTCGTGGGCGTTGTAGAAATCGGGATAGGCCAGCCGGTGCAGGAAGCTGCCGATCACCGCCTGCGGCTCGTCCCACTCGGTCACCTGCACCGCGTCGAGGCCGCTCTTGCCCTCGGCGACCCAGGCATAGCGGCCGATGAAGTTGACGAAGTTGGTGCCCTGGGTGAGCAGCTGCGCCATCCAGGCGTTGTTGTCGCCGGCCGCCGACAGGTGGCAGTCGGTGCAGGCCTTGGTCTCGCGGGCGCGCACCGTGTGCGGCACGTGCGGATTGAACGCCTGGCTGCTGAAGCCGGGGGCCGAGATCGGCGGCTGCTGCACGTAGAAGTGGTCCCGGTTGGCGTTGGTCGAGGAGAGCACCAGCGCCGACGAGGAGCGCACCGGCGCGATCTTGCCGCCGGTGGCGGTGCCGCTCACCCCCAGCATGTAGGCGTCGGTGCGGATCACCTGCGGGTTGTAGGAGGCGTAGTTGCGGGTCTCCGTCCCCTCGTAGTGCTTCATCGCCGACTTCTGGTCCGCCTCCTGCGGCAGGTGGCAGCCGGAGCAGGAGGTCATCCAGGAGGAGTGGCAGCTGTAGCAGGTCATCGAGCTGTCGGAATGGGCGAGCGCCGTCTGGTCGCGCGGCACGAAACCCCAGCTGGCGCCGTCGCGTTGCAGCGTCTTGGCCAGGCGCGAGCGCTCGCTGTAGTGCACGTTGCCGGGGGTGATCGAATCCTTGACCTGCACCACTTCCCACTCGCGGTCGCCGTCGAGCATCGAGCGCTGGTAGAGGCGCCCGCCGCGCCAGACGAACTGGCGGCGGCCCGACGGCGTGATGCCCAGCGACAGGTCGGTGCCGGACGGCGGCGCCGCCGGACCCGAGGTGCGCAGCGTCGCATAGGCGCCGATCGTGCCGTGGCAGTCGCTGCAGCCGATCTCGATGGCGCCGCCGTACTCGCCGTGCAGCAGCCCGTCGCCGTGCGCGTCGCCCGAGAAATGGCAGTCGACGCAGTGCATCCCCTTTTCGAGGTGGATGTCCTTGAGGTGGACCGCCTTCTTGAAGCGGTCGGGGTCGTCGAAGGCGACCACCTGGTCGTCGGCATCCAGCAGGCGGCCCTTGCGGTCCTGCTTGTAGACCGCGCGGAAGATCCAGCCGTGGCCGTGATAGTCGGCGAACTGGGTGTGCTTGAGCTGCGGGTTGAGGTCCGCCACCCGGTCCAGGAAGGCGCGGTCCGACCACAGGCCGTGCACCGCCGCCCCTTCGGGGTTGCGGTCGAGGCTGGCCCGCTTCTCGGCGGCGGTGGGATAGCGCTGCTTGGCGGGCCACAGCGCCTCGCCGTCGGTCTCGTAATCCCACATCGTGTAGCCGAGGTAGGTGTTGACGAAGGAGTTCGGCTGGTGCATGTGGCAGGACATGCACTGGCTGGTGGGGATGGCGCGGGTGAAGGCGTGGCGAAGCGGATGCCCGGGTTCGCCGCGCGGGATGGTCGGATCGCCGGTGGCGCTCTCCCCCGAGTGGCCGTAAGCGGCGTAGGGGCCGGAGTTGGCCGGATCGCGGTCGTTGGCGTAGACGACGTGGCAGGCGGTGCAGCCGCTGGAGCGGAAGTCGCCCGGATGGTCGTTGGTGCCGAGCATCGACAGGTGGGGATCGTTGAGCCGCGTCTTCTGCAGGTTGAGCACGCCGGGGCTGACCCGCAGGCCGGTGCCGCGGCCGCGGTTGCTCAGCCGGATGTCGGGCTGGCCCGGATCCTCCTCGGGGTTGGGGTTGCCGATCTCGGGCGGCGACGGCGACTGTAGCCGGCCGCCGCGCTCGAAGGCGCGGAAGTACTCGCCGGGCTGGACGATCTCCCAGCGTGGCAGCGGCAGGGTGAACGGCAGGGCGCCGCGCGCCAGCTCCTCCGGGGTCGGCGGCACCGCCGGGCGGATCTGCTGGCCGCCGCCGTCGCGGCCGTAGCTCTCGCCGAGCGCCGACAGCTTCTGGCCGACGATGCCGTTGGCGTAGCCGGCGGCGCCGAAGAAGATCGAGGCGGTGGTCATCGGGCTCTTCAGCACCCGGTTGACCTGGTCCTGGTGGCAGGGGCCGCAGGTCTCCTGCGCCACCCGCAGGTCGCCCGGGTTGATGAAGCGCACGAACTCCGGCGACTCGGCGAGCAGCAGCGTGTAGCTGCGCTCCGGGTTGGCCGAGCTCAGGCGGCCGGCGGGGCGCGGTGCGGCGCCGGATCCCGCCCAGCGCTCGGGAAAGCGCGGCTTGACGTGCGCCGCCGCCAGCGCCGCCTCGTAGGGCGGGCTGCCGGGCGCCGCGCCGGGCGGCGCCGTCGCCCCCGGGTCGCCGCCGTGACATTGCACGCAGCTGATCTGCACCGCCTCCGAGGCATGGATGGGCTCGATGCCGGCGTGGCAGCTCACGCAGCCGATGCTGCCCGCCAGCGCCGCCTCCCGCGACTGCCGCAGGGTCGCGATGTTAGAGCCATGGGGGCCAGGGGAGCCCGGGGAGTCAGCGGCGCCGGTGGTGCCGGCGGGCGAGCCGGGCGGTGACGCCCAGCCGGCGGCGGGAGCGCCGGCGAGGCCGGAGAGCAGGCCGATGGCCGCCGGCACCAGCGGCAGCAGCGCGAGCAGCGCCAGGCGGTCCGGCCGCCGGCGGCGGCGGCGCGGGCGCCTGACGGGCGGCGCCGGCGACGCGGCCGGCGGCTGGCGGAAGCGGCCGAGGTTCGGTGTCACGGGGACCTTTCCATCAGAAGGACAGCACCAGGTTGCTGAAGCCGGCGAGCAGCGTGCCGGTGTTGCCGTAGATGTCCTTGAACCCGGTGCCGGGGACCAGCGCCGCCACCCCCGCCAGCACCGTCACGTGGTTGTTGAGGAACGGCCGGAAGCGCGCGCCGACGCTCAAGTCCCAGCCGATGGTCTCGCGGATCGGCGACTGGAAGAGCAGCAGCTCGAGCGTGCCGGTGTGGTCGAAGCGCAGGTAGTTGGCGGTGATCTCGACGCGCAGCCGCGGCAGCAGGTCCAGCTCGAGCCCGGCGCTTGCCAGATGGAGGCCGGGGTTGACGAAGTTGGGCTGCCCCTCGTCCTTGCTGCTGCGCAGGTCGGGCAGCAGGCTGCCGCGGTTCACCAGCGCCACCCCGATGCCGGGCAGCAGGATGCCGATGCGGTCCCAGAAGCTGAAGCCGCCGCCGGCGAACTCGGGGTTGTCGAAGATGCTGTCGAAGCCGCGCGCCACGCGCGCCGTCGGATTGTTGTCGCCCGAGGCGTAGAGATAGGCGAGCTTCGGCCGCCACCAGTCGCGATCGACCGACACCTCGAGCGCTCCCATGCCGGCGCGGATGTCCACCCAGTCGTGGCCGCCGCCGGACGGATCGGGACCGGCGATGGGGTTGAGGCTGTCGCTGCCGGTCACGTAGTAGAAGGCGTGATCGACGTTCACCGGCCCGAAGTGGCCGAGCCCCGTCCAGCCCAGGTAGAGCGCGTGCACGGCATGCGGCGTGAACGAGCCCACCGGGTCGGGGCGCACCAGGAAGCCGTTGGTGTCGAAGTGCAGGCTGCTCTCGTCGGACAGGTAGTGCACCGAGGCCTGCGCGGTGTAGCCCGGCACCAGGAAGTCCTGGCGATAGAAGTTGGCGATCGACACCTGCTGGTGGCGCGCGTCGAAGGTGTTGAGCCCGCTGTTGGTGTCTTTTTCGAGCCGGTCGAAGAACGCCAGGTTGAACTGGTCGCGGTTGGACTCGTAGGAGCCGAACACGCGCGCCCCGAGGTTGGTGTCGGAGAAGATGAAGCCGCGGAAATCGCTGTTGAACGGTTGGATGCCGACCCGCGCCGACACGAAGTCGTAGTTCGGCGAGAGGTCGGCGAGCTTGAGCTCCCCGAACAGCTCCTGCAGCGCCACGAAGCCGTCGAGGCGGCTGGTGCCGTTGCGGACGTCCGGGTTGACGATGCCGTTCTCGGCGACCTGCAGGTCGTTGACGTTGGCCACCAGGCTGCCCTTGACCCGCCAGTCGACCGGCCGGAAGGCGGTGTCGCCCTGGAACAGGTCGGCGGAGAAGCCCATCGTCTGAGTGAGCAGCAGCTGGCCCTCGTGGCCGAAGAAGGTCAGGCTTCCGGGACGGTTGGTGCTGATGCCCGACGGGGTCGGCAGCTGGCGCGCCTCGACCATGGTGTCGGAGATGGCGCTCAGATCCAGGAACAGGTTCTGACCGTGGATCGGCAGGTCGCCCTTCAGCCGGTTCTGGTTGTAGGGGTCCCAGGGGCTGCCGGGGACGGTCAGCTCATACGGCGGCAGCACCACCCGCCAGCGGTCGGTGAACTCCTGGAAGTCGGCCTCGGCCGACTGCACGGGCGGGGCGTAGCTCTCCGGCTCCGACAGCAGGGGCCGGCGCGGGAATCGGCCCGGCAGCTGCACCACCAGGTCGGCGATCGCGCCGGCGGTGCCGCCGCCGGCCGGTGCGGCCGCCGGCGCCTGCACGGTGACCCTGACCAGGTAGGTGCCGGCGGCGAGGGGCGCCGGCCAGCGCACCGCGAAGCGTCCGTCCGCGCCCACCACGGCAACCGGCGGCGGCGCGGGTGGGGCCGCGGCGGGGAGCGGGGAAGCCGCTCCGGAGCCGGGCGCGCCAGCGGCACCGACGGCGCCGGCGGACCCGGAGGACCCGGAGGACCCGGAAGACCCGGAAGACACCGGCGGCGAGGCCGGGGCGATGGACACCTCGACGGTGGAACCGGCCGGCGCGGTGGTGGTGCCGTCGATGGTCACCTCGGGGGTCTGGCTGAACAGCGGCCGGCCGCCATGGATCTCCAACTGGTAGGGCTCGCCGGCGGGAGCCGCGGTTCCCCCGGAGGTGCCGGCGGCCCGTCCGCTCCCTTCGGCGCCGCCCGTTCCAGCACTGCCGGCAGCACCGGACGAGGAGGGAGCAGGGGAAGCCGCGGTGGCAGAGGAGTCGGCAGCGGCGGCAGCCGCGGCGGGCGCCGGCGGCGCGGCGCTCAGGAGCTCGGGCGCCAGCAGTGCCAGGCAGGTCCCGAGCAGCAGCAGCGCCGGGCGGGGCCGCGGCGACACCCGGCGAGCGAGAGTGGGCGCTCGCATCAGTTCTCCGGGTTGCGCGGGAACTTGAGGAAGGGCAGGCGGGCGCCGTCGACGGTGAGCCGGTCCGCCCAGATGCTCTGCGGCGGCAGGAAGCCCTGCGCGCCAAGGAAGGTCACGTAGTCGTCCTGATCGACGCCGTCGCCGCTCACTCCCAGGCCGCCGGCCAGGTTGCTGCCGTGGTAGAGCGGCACGCTGCCGGGGAAAAAGACGATGCCGCTCTGGTGAGGGTTGGCGGCCTGTTGCCCCTGGGTGCAGGGGAACGAGGTGTCGCGCAGGAACAGATCGAAGAACGGGCCGGCGCCGGTGCCGTCGATGCCCGGCGGGTAGAGCGGCTGGGCGCCGAAGCCGATCGTGCGATTGGTCACCGCGGTGCCCGCGGGAACTGCCGGCAGGTCGGCCTGCGCGGCGATGCTGCCGCCGCTGAAGTAGACGACGTTGCGCGACTTGGCCACCGCGACGTCGATCGAGAAGACGGTCGCGTCGGGCATGCGATAGAGCGCCAGGATGCTGCCGTCGAGGTCGCTGACCGCGATCACCATGCGGGCGCGGGCCCCGATCGGCAGCCGGATCTGCGCGCGGGTGCGGGAGGCGCCGGCGACGGCCTGCTGCACGATCTGGTCGACCTCGGCCTTCGCCAGCTGGGTGCCGGCCGACGGTCCGACCAGGTAGCCCTCCGGCGCGCAGCCGCCGGTCAGCGGCCCGACGGTGAAGCTGCCGGCGGCGCTTCCCGGATTGGTGCCCGCCGGGCGCTGCTGCTGCTCGACGAACGGCAGCCGGATGCCGTTGATGAACACCACTCCCGGCGCCGGCACGACCGGCAGGAAGCCGGCGGTGGCGGCCGCGGTCAGGGCGGCGAACTCGGCATCTGCCGGCAGGACGCCGGCGACGCCGACGCCGCCGACCACGGCGGAGCCGCGGAACAGTGGCAGGCCGCCCGGGTCGACCGCCGCCTGGTTGGTGTCGAAGGGGCCGATCTTGCCGGTGACCGGCCCGGTGCCGCAACCCACCTGGACGTTGCCCTTGCAGGTGCCACCGGCCAGCGAGCCCGCCGGCGGCACCGCCTGGCCGGGGAGGAAGGTGACGTCGAGAGAGCAGCCGCGGTTGGTGTTCTCGATGCCGTAGAGCGCGCCGTTCGAGGTGTTGGCGATGCCGGGCGGGAAGTGGATGCCGGAGATGAAGCGGACGGTGCGCGAGGAGAGCGGCGCCTGGTCATTGCTGAAGAAGGCCCCGGTGCGGGCGAGCCCCACCGCCAGGTCGTCGTCGGCGGCGGTGGTGCCGGGCTTGCGGAACACGCCCAGCACCTTGCCGACGCGGTCCACCACGGCGATCGTCATCGCCGGCGCATCGAGCGCCGCGGCGGCGGCATGTGCCACGGCGGTGACCTCCGCCGGCGACAGCGCCGGCTGGCCGTCGAGGCAGACCGGCGGCGGCGCGACCTTGACCGGCGGCGGAGGTGGGTGCAAGACCTGCGGCGAGCGCGGCGGAGCCGTCGCCGCCTCGCCGCCCGGAGGACCGTCCGCGACAGTCTCGGTAGCATCCGGCACACCGGCGGCTTCGCCCGCCTGACCGGCGTGGCCAGCGAAGGCTGGCGGAAGAGCCAAGCCGCCGGTGGCAAGCCAGCCGGCAAAGGCCAAGAGAATCAGCCGCCAACACCGCGGAGACAAGGCCGCCTCGCCGGTGGTCATAGATCTCGCTAGTCGTTACCGGAGCCAAAGTTATCGCCCTGGCGCCAGGGCTGTCAAGGAAGAGCCTCGCGCAGCGGCACGGGACAGTTGTCACTCGTCTTCAGTGCCGGATGTCAGGCCGGCTGAACGGGAAGTGCGCCAGCCTCATCATGCCGCCAGGTCATCGGCCATTCCCACGGCTCCGGCGCCACGCTCGAATCCGAGCTCATAAGTTATCCAAGCTCATAAGTTAAGTACTCGGTTCTTTACCCACTTCGAGATCAGCACCATCGAGTACCTCACCATCGGGACGCACAGCGCGAAGTGCCCGGCCCGAGGCTTTCGCAATTCGCTTGCGCGCTGCTTTGGCGTGCTCGCCCTCGAGAATCTCGCGCTTGAGCACTTCTTCCTCGAGCACCTTCCTTACTTCATCGGTTTCGATCCGGATACCGGGTGCGATCCGCCGCAGCTCACGCCTGATGACATCGAGGACGGGAGTCGTGAGCAAGACGCCGGCGATAGAATATCGACTTCGCGCCTGGCGCTCGGCGGCATATTCATCCAACCGCTGATTTCGCCATCCTTCCTTGGCCAGTACGAACAGCTGCTCTAAGTCGCCGGCCGCACGCGGATTCAGCTCGAGAAAATCGAGCTCGAGGATGAGCTCCTGGCCGATCGGCTTCGTGAATTCCATCTTGTACACACGCCACTTGATACCGGTGGTAAGAATTATCCAATCGCACCCCTCATGGGCTGCATAGTCCACTACTTGCCTGAGATATGCTTCCTTTAGTTCAACTCCGATCGGTTTGACCTCGATCAAGGTCGAGGTCTTCTCGGCGAGCCTGATAGCGAGGTCGCAATACGTTCCATGGATCGGATGCTCAGTTCTTATATCGGCGTATTTATCGAAGCCGAAGACCTCGTGCAAGATATCTTGGACGATGATCACAGTGTCGGACTCGTTCACGTCCCTCTTTTTCGCTGCCTCGAGGATCGGCTTGAATTTCCTCAACCCTGACGACAGCCTGGAAGCAATTCTTGCTGGCATGCCCATGATGTGTTCTCCTTGCGGCTTGGCGTTGCTTCCGGCAGGAGGCCCACTTGAGTCTTACTGTAGGTGGGAGCTTCAGTGCCGCTGACCGATTCGCCCCTATCGATAAGCCTACTTTAAGCTGGCGGGCAACAGCCACGCAAGCCTATGCACCGATGGCTCTGCGTCTGACCGCGCAGACATTGCGTCTGCCGCCAACTTCTCGAAAGCTCTTGAGCTTGACGTTATGATTGCATCAGCCCGTCGGTTGACGACTGCTGCAATGATCTGAAGATATCTCCCCCCTGATCGCGCGCGTCCCTCAGGGACAGCTGGCGAACGCCGAGGTGTCCTGGATCGGCTCGTAGGTTCAAACCGGGCTCATCAGATCCTCCTGCCGCCCCGCCGCTCGGCGAAGGCGCCGCGGCATGAGTGCGCACCGGCTCCGAGGGGCCTACCGCATCGAGCCGGCGGAATCGGGGCCGGGCGGAGTGTCCGGATGATAGCGGTGACAGCTCAGGCAGGCGACCGGCGCCGGGCCGGCGGGTGCCGCCGGCGCAACGACCGATGCCGGGCTCGCAGAGCCTGTCGAGCTCGCCGGCGCCGGATTCGCGGCGGGAACGACCGCTCCCGGCCCTGTGCCGCCACCGGCGTTGCCGATGCTGCCCGTGCCGCCGTGGCAGGTGCGGCACACCGCGATCGACGGCAGCAGCACGTCGGCGGTCACCGTGCTGGCGGCGGCGGTCCCATGGCAGAGCTGGCAGTCGCTTGCCTGGTGGTCGAGGTGCGAGAAGCGGGCGTTCGGCAGCCAGCGCTCGGGAATCGGTTGCCAGGTCACGGCCGGCACCGGTCTGGCGTTGGCGTCCACGAAGTGACACTCCTTGCAGGCGGTACCGTAGAGGTAGCGCTCCGCCAACACCTCCGCCCCCTGGGCCTGGGCGCTGTAGTCGATGGCGCGCGACTGCTGGCCGGCACCGCGGATCAACCGCAGGTACTGGTCGCGGACGGACTCGTTGGCCGCGCGCCGGTCGGAGTAGACGCTGATCAGGAACTCGCGCACGCGTCGCGGGGCAGCGTGAGGGGCCACCTGATCCGGCCGCCGGCTATCGAAGGTGAGCGGATGGCATCCCGAGGTGGTGCAGGTGGCGTCGTAGGTCACCGGGACGATGCCGGTCGAGCCGGTGGGGGCATTCTGGCCGGCCGCGTCCTGGTTGCCGAGTGGCGCGGCCTTGCCGGCGGACGGCGCCGGCGGCGTGCCCGGCGCCGCCTGGCGGTTGCCGGCCTGTAGACGATGGCAGCTCTGGCAGGTGAGCTGGACCCGCTGGCCGGAAGGGGTCGGCAGCCCGGCCCGCAGGTGCTGCCGGTGGTTGAAGCGCAACGGTGTCGGATCCACCCGCCGCGCCACCGCCTCCGCCAGCACCATGCGCGCACCGCTCGGCAGGGTCACCGAGAAGTCCGGGTGATCGTCGGCGAAGCCGCGGACGCGGCGAGCGAAGCGCGGCTCGGCCCCGGGCGGGTTCACCTGGAGATCGCCGTGACAGGACACGCAGGTCCGGTCGCCGACCACCGCCCGCTCGCCGCCGCGATGCTCGGGATGGCAGCCGGTACAGGGCGGCGTGAAGGTCTGGCTGGCCTGGTGGACCTGGCCCTTCTCGCGCTGCCGGGAATGGCAGTCGGCGCACAGCGCGGGATCCGGCCCCCGCCAGGGCGAATGGCAGGAAGCGCAGGAGGTGTCGGAATGCCAGGCATGCACCGGGCCCGGCTCGAAGGCCCTGGTCCTGCCGGTCAAGGGGAGCGCCACCATCAGGGCGGCGGCGCCCACGGTCAGCCCGAGGGCGAGCAGCCCCTTGTTGAAGAAGGACCGGCGCAGGCCGTAGGCGTGCAAATAATCGACAGCGGGCGTGGGCAGCGGCGGCGGCACCCGCGGTCCCGCCGGTGGCGCCGAGCGCGGCGCCCCTCCAGGTGGAGATCCGGGAGGTGCAACCGCGGGCAATCGCGAGGATCCTGAGGACGGTGCTCCGGCTGCCGGCGGCGGATGTGTCTCGCCGCCAACCGGCGATCCAGCATCTCGTGTCGCTTCCCGCAACACTTCGCCGGCCGCCGCAGCAGCAGCCGCACTCCGGCCTGCTGCGCTCGGTACGGCCGACTCGCCGGCGCTTGGCTGCCAGGTGCCAGCTTCGCCGGGCGTCGCCCTCGCCCCGACCGTGTCCCGCGACGCTGCCTTGTCTGCGGACGACGTTTCCACGGTGACGTCCGAGCTGCTTCCGGCTGCCGCCGCCCGATCCCGAGACGCCGCATCCCACGCTGTTGGCGCTCCAGCCGCTGGTCCTGCGACAGGAATCTCGCCGGTTACCCCTCGGGCCGCGGTCTCCCAGGCCGCCACTTCTCCATCTGCCGCAGCCCTTGCCGCCGCCGCCCTGGAAGCCGCTTCTCTGGCACCTGCTTCGCCAGCCGCTGCTTCTCTGTCTGCTGTTTCTCTTGGTGCCGCTTCTCGTGGTGCCGCTTCTCTTGCTGCCACTTCTCTGGCTGCCGCTTCTCTGGCTGCCGCTTCTCTTGGCGCCGCCTCTCTGGCTGCCGCTTCTCTGAAGGCCGCGTCTCTCGCCGCCGCCTCTC
>Ga0070733_10003414_pt1 | contig 10902 bp, 7 predicted proteins | sample Coa_R1_9_FD_66450 | JGI IMG/M metagenome (GOLD analysis project Ga0070733, IMG submission 66450) | Surface soil microbial communities from Centralia Pennsylvania, which are recovering from an underground coalmine fire - Coalmine... | ecosystem: Environmental > Terrestrial > Soil > Unclassified ... | reverse complement strand
AGATTCTGGAATCCGAGGAATTCGCCGCGTCGCCGTCGCCGCTCACCGTAGCGCTGGGGAAAGACATCAGCGGGCGTATTAAGGTGGCAGCGCTCGATTCCATGCCGCACCTGCTGATCGCGGGGTCCACCGGCTCCGGCAAGAGCGTGATGCTCAATTCGTTGATCATGTCCATCCTGTACAAGGCCACGCCCCATCAGGTCCGCATGATCATGGTGGATCCCAAGCGCCTGGAGTTCGGGCCCTATGAAGGAATTCCGCACCTGCTCACTCCAGTAATCACCGACGCCAAGAAGGCCACCTACGCTCTGCGGAACGCAGTGCTTGAAATGGAGCGACGGTTGAAACTGCTGGCGTCTCAAGGCGTCCGCAATATCGACCAGTACAATCGCAAGATCCGGCAGCTGCAAGACAAACCGCGGAGTCTTTTCGAGGAGGAAGAATCCGTCGAAGAGAAATTGGAGCAGATCCCCTACATCCTGATCGTGATCGATGAGTTGGCCGACCTGATGATGCTGGAGCGCGCCAACGTCGAGGAAAGCGTGACGCGCCTGGCGCAGATGGCTCGCGCGGTGGGCATGCACCTGGTGCTGGCCACGCAACGTCCGAGCGTGGACGTGATCACCGGGCTCATCAAGGCCAATTTCCCGTCGCGCATCAGCTTCCGCGTGGCGACGCGGGTGGATTCGCGGACCGTGCTCGACGTGATGGGCGCCGAACATCTGTTGGGCAAGGGCGACATGCTGTTCCTGCCGCCAGGCTCGTCACGGCTGGTGCGCGTGCACGGCTCGTACGTGAGCGAGGCCGAAACCAACGACGTGGTGGAATTCTGGAAGCGGCAAGCCGCGCCGGACTACGATCAGAGCTTCCTTATTCCTCCGATTGCCGACGACGAGGAGAGCGACGACGAGCAAGGCCCTGAAGACGCCATGTATCAGGAAGCCGTGCGGGTGGTGTGCGAAATCGGCAAAGCCTCAACGTCCACCTTGCAGCGGCGTCTGCGCCTGGGCTATGGACGCGCGGCGCGAATCCTGGATATGATGCAGCGCGACGGCATCATCGGGCCGCCCGATGGCAGCCGTCCGCGCGATGTTCTGAAGCGTCCCGATTGGCTGGAGGAGATTCAAAATCAAGTAAAATAGTTATTCCCATGCTGAAGCGTGTTCTGGCAAAAACGTTTGGGCCTGCGGCGGCGCTGATAGCGTTCGCTCTGTTCGCGGCCACTCCGCGCCCCCTGGCGGACATGTCCATCCCGGTTCCCAACAGCAAGCCCATCAGTTTGAAATCGTATCGCGGCAAGGTTTTGCTGGTAGCGATGATCTCCACCGATTGCTCAACCTGCATCAAGTCCATCGAAATTCTGAACCATCTCCAGACGGATTTCGGTCCGCAAGGTTTTCAAGTTGTCGCCGCCGCCGGGGACCAGAACGCGCAGTACATGCTGGGGCCTTTCATACAGCGCTACCGCCCGAACTTTCCGATGGGATTCCTGAATGTCGACGAAATGATGAAGCTCGGCGACATTGGCCCGAAAGGCGGCGTCGCGCCAATCTTCTTGTTTATCGACCGCAAGGGAGTTGTCCGCCAGCAGTTTTTTGGCGACAATCCCTTCTTCAAAGCCGAAGAAGCCTCGACGCGCAAGTTGATTCAGGACATGCTCAAGCCGCAGTAGTTCTTAGCCCTCGAACTTGATCCCCTGCGCCAGCGGCAGCTCTCCCGACCAGTTCACTGTCACCGTCTGACGCCGCATGTAGGCTTTCCAGGCGTCGCTGCCGGATTCGCGCCCGCCTCCAGTTTCCTTTTCCCCGCCGAACGCGCCGCCGATTTCCGCGCCGCTGGTGCCGATGTTCACGTTGGCGATGCCGCAGTCACTGCCCCGGGCGCTCAAAAACGTCTCGGCCGATTTCACGCTGTCCGTGAAAATCGACGAGGACAAACCTTGCGGCACGGCGTTGTGCCAGGCGATGGCTTCGTCCAGCTTATCGAACTCGATCAAGTGCAGCACCGGCGCGAAAAGTTCTTCCTGGAGGACCGCCATACCGGGGTGCGACTTCACCAGCGTGGGCTCGACAAAGCATCCACCCAGGCGCTTGCCTCCGTACAGAACCTCGCCGCCCTGGGCCTGGATCGTTTCCAGGCCGCGCAGCATGTTCTCGACGGCGTCTTCGTCGATCAACGGACCCATCAGCGTGGATGCTTCCAGTGGATCGCCAATGCGGATCTGTTTATATGCGGCGATCAGCCGGTCTGTGATCTTCGCGGCGATGCCGCGCTCCAAGAACAGTCTCCGGATGGAGGTGCACCGCTGGCCCGCCGTGCCCACCGCGCCGAACACAATCGCCCGCACCGTCAGATCCACATCGGCGTCGTTCATCACGATGACGCCGTTGTTTCCGCCCAGCTCCAGCAAAGTCCTGCCCAATCGCCCGGCGATGATGGGCACGATATGTTTGCCCATGCGCACCGAGCCCGTTGCGCTGATGAGGGGAAGGCGCTGATCGCGAATCATGCGTTCCCCTACAACCTCATCGGCGCCGATGACCAGGTTCAGCACTCCCTCCCATCCATGCCGCGCCAGCACGCCTCCGCAGATGCGTTGCGTCTCGATCGCCGTCAGCGGCGTTTTGAGGGACGGCTTCCAAATCACCGTGTCGCCGCATACCAATGCGATCAGGGCATTCCATGCCCAAACCGCAACCGGGAAGTTGAATGCGGTTATGATGCCCACCGGCCCCAGCGGGTGCCACTGCTCATACATGCGGTGACCGGGGCGCTCGCTGGGCATGGTGAGCCCGTAGAGCTGGCGCGACAAACCAACCGCGAAGCCGGCGATGTCGATCATCTCCTGAACCTCGCCCTGCCCTTCGGCGGCGATCTTTCCCGCTTCGAGCGTTACCAGCCGCCCCAGTTCGACTTTCGCTTTGCGCAGTTCATCCCCGATTTCGCGGACAATCTCGCCACGTTGGGGCGCTGGGAGCAGGCGCCACTTCCCGAACGTGCGCGCCGCGCGATCCGCGGCCTGGTCGTAATCATGCTCCGTCGCCAGCGGCATACGGCCCAGCTCGGCGCCGGTCGCGGGATTGTAGGAGACGATCTCGGTCTTCATACTTTATTGTTGACATCCGACATCAACGGATGCATCATGGTGTCGGCACTCGACACCATGAATCTCCTGCAAGGTACTCTCGATCTCCTGATTCTCCGGACGCTGCAAACCGGTCCGCTGCATGGCTGGGCAATCTCTGAACGCATCCAGCAGATTTCCGAAGAAGTCCTGCAAGTTAACCAGGGCTCGCTCTATCCGGCGCTTCACCGGCTGGAACATCAAGGCTGGATCAAAGCCGAATGGGGCGTCTCGGAGCTGGGCCGGCGCGCGCGTTTTTACCATTTGACCGCTTCCGGGCGCAAACAACTGGAAGTGGAGACCGCCGACTGGAGCCGGCTCACCGGCGCCATTGGCCGAATCTTGAAACAAGCATGAGATCTGTAGTATGAGAGACCTGTTCCTGCGGCTGCGGGCGCTCTTTCTTAGGGAGCGAGTGGAACAAGAACTCGACGAGGAACTCGCGTTCCACATCGAGATGCAGACGCGCAAGAATCTCGCGGCAGGGATGACCGAAGCCGCGGCCAAGCATCAGGCGCGGGTCCAATTTGGCGTCGGCGATTCGGCCAAGGAGGAATGCCGCGACGCTCGCCGCATCAGCTTCTTCGAGACGCTTCTCCAGGACGTTCGCTACGCCCTGCGCGGGTTCCGGCAGAAGCCGCTGTTCGCCGCAACCGTGATCGGCACCATCGCGATCGGCCTGGGCTGGAACACCGCAGCGTTCACGATTTTCAATGCATACCTGCTGCATCCCATCGACGCGCGGGATCCGTATTCGCTGTACGCGATCGGGTGGCAGGATCGCACGGGCAATGGAACGCCGGTGACCTGGGGCCAGCTCGAAGATTTGCGGAACCAGCATCCTGGCCTAACTGCGATTACCGCAATGTACCCGCTACGTACCCGAATGGATGGCCGGTTCGCGACCTGCATGCTGGTCGACGGTGAATACTTCCATATGTTGGGAGTAAACGCAGCCATCGGTCGAACGCTGCTCCCGGAAGATAGCCGCTCGCCCGGTTCCAGCCCCGCCGTGGTCCTGGGCTACGCGACGTGGCAGAACCGTTTCGGCGGGGCCGTGGATATCCTGGGACGCAAAGTCCTGATTCACGGCCATCCCTTCATCGTCGTAGGCGTTATGCCCGAAGGGTTCACCGGCTTGGGCCACGCGCTTCCCGCCATCTGGGCGTCCCTTGCGAATCTATCCGATTTCGAAGACCTCCCAAACGCCTTTGCCCCTGGCGCGCCCATAGCAGTCAATATCGCCGGGAGACTGAAGCCTGGCGAAAGCATGGAGCAGGCCCGAGCGGCCCTCACCGCATGGATGCAGAAGTCCGCCCCGGAGCAAGCGCCGCACGCGACTCTCCTGTCGCTGGCGACACTCGCGAGTATGGGGCGGCGCCAGCTTGCGGCCCTTGTGCCGGTCGGAATGGTGTTCTTGCTGGTGCTGTTAAGCGCCTGCGCCAACGTCGCCAACATGATGCTGGCGCGGGCGATGTCGCGCCAGCGCGAAATCGGTATTCGACTGTCCCTGGGCGCCGCGCGCGGACGATTGATCCGGCAAATGCTGACGGAAAGCATCCTGCTCGCGATTCCGGCGGCCGCGGTTGCCTTCGCGGTTTCTCAGGCATTCATCGAACTTGGTATGCGGCTGATGTTTGCTACGGTACCGGGGGCGTTCCTCGATGAGGCCGGCGGAACGCCCCCTTCCCCCTCTGCCGATATTCACGTGTTCTGGTTCATGATCGGAGCGGCCATCGTTGTTGCCCTATTGTTCGGGCTGGCGCCGGCCGTGCAGGCGACCAGGATGAACGTGATGCAGGCGGCCCGCGGCGACTTCAGCAGCGAGTTTCGTCCTACCCGCCTGCGCAACGCCCTGGTAATCGCCCAGATTACAGTATGCGGGTTTCTGCTGATCTGTTCCGGAATACTGCTGCGCAGGGCCAATCATCTGGAAAGCCTCGATCCAGGGATGCGCACCCACGACGTGGTCGAAATCTATGTCCAAGAGAAATCCCGGCCGCGGGCCATCGGGATTCTTCGGTCTCAACCCGGAGTCGATCTGCTGGCAGCCAGCTCCGATCCTCCGTTCGATACCGGGCTGCCCAATGCTTCCGCTTCCGGGGGCCCAGGCGTGAGCCAGACGCGTATCCCGTACCGCTACGCTTCCCCTGAATATTTCCAGGTGCTGGGGATTCCGATTCTCCTGGGCCGCAGCTTCTCCGCCGATGAAGTTCATTCGGGAGCCGCGGTTGTAATCCTCAGCGAGTCCGCTGCTCGAAAATTATGGCCCAATCAGGATGCGCTGGGGCAGTCCTTGAATCTGGTCCCCGAGACCGGCCCGGTTCGAGGAGGGCGTCCGCCTGGGCATCCCGCCATGCAGGTCATTGGAATCGCTCGCGATACGTCCGTGGGGGAGTTGGATAATCTCGACCGAAGCTGTTTTTATCTTCCAACCGTCCTCGAAGACCCACGCAACGCCCTGCTGGTGCGGGTTCACGGCGATGCAGGCAGCGCGGCGCGCGACTTGAACGCAGCAACTGAAGCGGCTGACCCCGGCGCGATTGAAAATATCCACAGCTTGCAGGATTATATCGACGCGGCCATTTGGAGCTACCAACTGACATACTGGGTCTCCGCGGCCCTGGGGGCCATCGCGTTGCTGCTCACGATCTCGGGAATCTATTCCGTTCTTTCCTATGTTGTGGCGCAGCGCACGAAGGAAATCGGAATCCGCATGGCCATCGGCGCCAGCACGCGCGCGGTGACCGGGCTCGTCCTCGGTCAGTGCTTGCGGCTTGCGGGTATCGGGATCGCTGCCGGAGCTGGGCTGGCGCTGGCAGCGGCCCGGGTCCTGTCATCCGTCACAGCCGACCTGAACACTGACGTTTTCGACCGCGTTGCGTACGCTGGAGCAATCGCGGTGGTGCTTGCAGCCTGCCTCGCCGCCGGGTTCTTCCCAGCGCGCCGCGCGGCGAAAGTCGATCCGATCACGACACTGCGCTACGACTAGACAGCGCCATCAGTCAGTCGCGACCTTCAAATCCACCATGCCCTGCAAGTCGGCGATGAACTCCTCGACCGGCTTTGCGCCCATATCGGCGTGCTTGCGGTGGCGCACCGACACGCTCCCCGACTCCGCCTCGCGATCCCCTACCACCAGCATGTAGGGGACCTTCTGCATTTGCGCGTCGCGAATCTTGAGATTCACTTTCTCCTTGCGATCGTCGAGTTGTACGCGGAATCCCGCGGCTTCCAGCCGCTCAAACACCGTTTTCGCGTAATCCAGATGCCGATCCGTGATCGGCAGCACCACCGCCTGCACCGGCGCGAGCCATACAGGAAACGCGCCCGCATAATGCTCGATCAGGATCCCGAAGAACCGCTCGATGCTTCCGTACAACGCGCGATGCACCATCAACGGCTGATGCCGCTTGCCATCCTCGGCCACGTACTCCAGCCCAAAGCGCTCCGGCAAGGTGAAGTCGAACTGCACCGTTGAGAGCTGCCACTTGCGCCCGAGCGCATCCAGCAGCTTCATGTCGATTTTTGGACCATAGAATGCCGCTTCATCCGCCATCACCGGCGCCTTCAGGCCCAGCCGTTCCACCGCGCGCTTCAGCGCGTTTTCGGCGAGCTCCCACTGCTCCGGCGTGCCAACGTACTTGCCGCTGCCCCCGCCGTCCCAAGTCGATAGCTCAGCCTCGTACTGCTCGAACCCGAACGCTTTCAGCGTGTCGATCGCGAATTCCAGGCAGTTCACCACTTCATCTTCGATCTGCTCCGGAGTGCAGAAGATATGCGCGTCATCTTGCGTAAACCCGCGCACACGCAGCAAGCCGTGCATCACGCCGCTGCGCTCATACCGATATACTGTGCCGAGTTCGCCCAAACGCACCGGCAGTTCGCGATAGCTGCGCAGCTTGTCGCGATAAATCAGGATGTGACCGGGGCAGTTCATCGGCTTCAGCCGGTATTCGGCGTCGTCCAGCTCCATGCCCGAGAACATATTCTCGGCGTAATGCTCCAGGTGCCCCGAGGTCTTCCACAAATCCGCCCGCATCACGTGCGGTGTGTACACCAGCGAGTAGCCGCGCTTCAGATACTGATCGCGCATCCAATCCTCGATCAGCTTGCGCACGCGCCCGCCCTTGGGATGGAAGAAAATCAGCCCCGGCCCGGCCAGCTCCTGGATGCTGAACAGGTCCAGCTCCTGCCCCAGCTTGCGATGGTCGCGCTTCTTGGCCTCTTCGAGTTTATTGAGATACTCGTCCAGCTCCTTTTTCGAGAAGAACGCCGTCCCATAGATGCGCTGCAACTGCTGGTTATGCTCGTCGCCTTTCCAGTACGCGCCCGCGATGGACAGCAGCTTAAACGCCTTGATCTTTTTCGTCGACGGCACGTGAGGCCCCAGGCAGAAGTCGATGAAGTGCGGCCCCAGCGTGTATTCCGAAAAGATTTCGCCTGCGCGCTCCTCGATCAGTTGCACCTTCATGGGCTGATCCGCGTACAATTTCAGCCCTGCCTGCTTCTCCGTGTACTTGCGCTCGTAAGGCAAATCGCGAGCCTGGATCTCCCACATGCGCGCTTCCAGCTTCTCGAGATCCTCCGGCGTGAACGCAGCGTCGCGCTGGAAATCGTAATAGAACCCGGTGTCGATGGGCGGCCCGATCCCGAGCTTCGTTTCGGGATACAACTCCAATACCGCCGCCGCCAACAGGTGCGCGGTGGAGTGCCGGTAGACCTGTAGCGCCTCCACGCTCTTGGTTGTCAGGATCTCCAGCTTGGCGTCCCCTTCCAGCGGCCGCGTCAGATCCCACAGATTCCCGTTTACCCGCGCGACGATCGCGTCGTCGGCAAGCCGGGAGCTGATGGACCTGGCGATGTCGGCCGGCGGCGTTCCCTCTGGAACGCTCCGGACACTACCGTCCGGAAGAGTGATTTGGAGTTGATTCATGGGGCTGTTATTCAGAGTATCAAAGGCATCGTTCTGATACAGGTCTGCCTGATATAGTTAGAAGCGAGGGCGCCCGCTTGAGCACCACCCCCATCACCTTCGACGAAGCCGATCTGGTCGCCCGGGCCAAGTCCGGCGATGGAGTTGCGTTCTCCGAGCTGGTCACGCGCTATCAGAGCAAGATCTACCGCCTGGCCAAGCACATCACCCAGAACGACGAGGACGCCGAAGACGTGCTGCAAGAGGCGTTCTTGAAGGCCTACGAACACCTCGATGGGTTTCAGGGAAATTCCAAATTCTACACCTGGATCGTACGCATCGCCGTCAACGAAAGCCTGATGAAATTGCGCAAGCGCCGTGGCGATCGCACCGTTCCTCTGGACGAACCACTGGATACGGGCGAAGAAACGGTGAAGCGCGAGATCGCGGTCTGGGAAGACAATCCGGAGCAGCAGTATTCGCAGGAAGAACTGCGCGGCATTCTGGACGAAGCGGTGCAGAGTTTGAAGCCGGATTTCCGCACCGTTTTTGTGCTGCGTGACATCGAAGAATTGAGTACAGAGGAGACGGCCGACGCTCTCGGAATCTCCATTCCCGCGGTGAAGAGCAGGCTCCTTCGGGCCCGGCTGGCCCTTAGGGAAAAGCTAACTCGGAAGTTCAAACGGAAAGGAGAGGACGTCTTTGCTAACCTGTAAGCAATTTCTGCAGGAACTCAACGACTATCTGGATCCGAGTATCGATCTGGAAACCAAACGCCATCTGGAGAGTCACGTGAGCCAGTGTCCCAACTGCTTTGTCGTGGTCGACACCACTATGAAGACTCTTCAGGTCTACAAAGGCATGGAGCCGCAAGCCGTTCCTGAGGACCTCAAGAACCGCCTGTGGGCGGCTGTCGAACGCAAGATGGAAGCCAAGAGGAAAAAGGTTCAGAGTTAGCTTTTCAACTTCGCCGGGCACAAGCCTTCATAAAATGAGCACCGGCGGCAGTGTTCGCCCACTCTCAGAGGAAACTCCAGCGAGTTCTGAGCAGCCGCCAGCGCGCGCACCGCAGCTCGCGCATCATCCAGATCCGAGCTGGAGAGACTAATTTCCATCACCCTCCCCGACCGCAGGAAGCACAGAGCCGCCCGATCCGGCAGCCGTCCCGCGTAGCGTTCCAGCGCCAGTGAATACAGCCGTAATTGCAGAGCATACTCCGCCGCACCGGCTTCGTCACGATCCGTTTTGTAATCCACCAGTGTCAGGTCGCCGCCTTCTTCAAACCACAAGTCGATCTGTCCTCGCAGGACTACATCTTCCAGCGCCAACAGAAAATCGAACTCGCGTTCCACTCGATCCGCCCGCGCCGCGCGCTGCCCCAGTTCGCTTTCCTTGAACCGCCGAGCCAGTTCCAATGCCTCGGGCGATTCCGATGCTTGCCCCGCCAGAGCTTTGTGCGCCTCCAGCCCAAGTTCGATCGCGCCGGTCCCGGGACTCTTAGGCTCCGGCGTCAGGCCCAGATACCGGCCCAGATAGTATTTGCGAGGGCACGCCGCGAACTGCGCCACGTCCGTCACAGCGGCCGACGAATCATGTTGCCCCGTGACCGTCGCGGCCTCCAGCATCACGTCCGGAATCGCGATCTCCGAGCGGTGCGAAAGATTCGCGTGGATTTCGGTCGCCCGATCCGCCTCCGTTTCCGCTCGAATCCCTGCTACCGCCAGCTTCTGCCACGGCGAGTTCCGCTGGCTCCGAGCGTAGGAAAGAACCAGGCGGTCCTCGGCCCGCGTCATGGCGACGTACAACAGCCGGTCCTCCTCAGCGTTCTCGTCGGCTTTGAGACGGCCGCTGAGTGCGACATGGGTTGTGTCTTTCTGGTCCTCGCCAGTCGCCGGATTGCGCCACTTCACCCCCAGGCCCAGCTCGGCCGAGAACAGCAGCGCCGGAGTCGAGTTCCTTCTGCCGGCATGCAGCGCGCTGACGAACACCACTGGAAACTCCAGTCCCTTGGCGGCGTGAATGGTCATGATATTCACCGCATCGGCGGCCTGCTGCGCGGGAGCCTCCGCTTCCGCCCGCGCCGCGCGCACGGCCTCCAAATCTTCCAGTAGCTCCGCCAGAGATCGAGGCTTGGTCCGAAACTCGCGCCTGATCCAGTTCAGCAATTTGTCGACGTTGGCCCGGCCCCGGTCATTCAACGCCGCCGCGTAGCCGCATTCATCCAGAGCCATGGACAGCAAACGGTCCGGCGCGATGAAGCCGGCGAGTCTTCGCGCGCGGCCGAACAACCTCTCGAACTCCTGTCGCCGTCCTTCTTCACCGGCGCGCAGAAGCTGTTCGTCACTCCATCCCAGCAGCGGACCACGCAGCACTCCCGCGGTTGCGACCTCATCCAGAGGATTGACCATGGCGGCCAGCAGCGCCATTAAATCCAGCGTCTCGCGAGCCTCCAAAAACGTCCGTCCCCCGCTCACCAGGAACGGGATTCCTCGGGAGCCCAGCGCCTTCTCGAAATGCGCGGCTGAATGGAGCGCTCGCACCAGGATTGCGAAATCACCCCATTCGCGGCCGTCCCGCGCCTTCCATTCCGCAATGCGCGCCGCCACCAATCCGGCTTCCGCCTCCGCTGCGTGCTCGCCGATCCCCACCAGGCGCTCGACCACAGGCCCCGCCGCTGTAGCAGCGTCGCGCTTGGCGATCAGCTCGCGCGGCTCCACGCCTTCGCAGCCCTCCAGCACCTGTCCCACCGCCGCGAGAATCTCCGGACGGCTGCGATAGTTCTCTTTTAACTCGTCGATCGTCAGCCCCTTCTCGCGCAGCTCCGCCCGATATCCTTCGAAGACGGTCCGATCCGCGTGACGAA
>Ga0070733_10003412_pt1 | contig 10904 bp, 11 predicted proteins | sample Coa_R1_9_FD_66450 | JGI IMG/M metagenome (GOLD analysis project Ga0070733, IMG submission 66450) | Surface soil microbial communities from Centralia Pennsylvania, which are recovering from an underground coalmine fire - Coalmine... | ecosystem: Environmental > Terrestrial > Soil > Unclassified ... | reverse complement strand
CAATGATTCCCGATACGATCAGCGCCCGCGACCTTCTACGCCACTCCCTCGCAACCGTCGCCTACCGTACGGGAAAAAGTCTGCGCGAAACCCCGGACTCCTTTCGCGATTTCAACGCCGGAGAATCCACCCGCACGCCCGGACAAATCCTGGCGCACATGGGCGATCTCCTGGAATGGGCCTTGTCGATGGCCAAGGGCCAGCAAGCCTGGCGCGACTCGCAACCGCTCGCTTGGCCAGCCGAGTGCGACCGTTTCTTCAACGCGCTCCAACGCTTCGACGAATACCTCGCTGGCGATGAGCCCCTCCGCGCCTCTCCCGAAAAGCTCTTCCAAGGGCCGATCGCCGATCTGCTCAATCACGCCGGCCAATTGGCGATGCTGCGCCGCATGGCGGGAATTCCCATCAAGGGCGAAAATTATTACATCGCCGACATTGCCGCCGGTCGTGTAGGCCCCGAACAGACCCCACCCAAACGCGAATTCTAGCGATTCCCAGTAGACGCAGCCGCGCGCCCGCACTAAACTCTGGTCTTGAAAGCATTGCCATGACTGGGCCAGAACAAAGGCGGCATCCCCGCGTTAAGCCTCCAAAATCCATCGTCGTAGGCTGGCAGTCCGGAACCCAGCGTGGCGTCTGCTACGCGGACAACATGTCCGTCAGCGGCGCGTTCATTCGCACAAAAGTCACCGTCCCAGAGCGCAGCCTCGTTCAAGTCCTGCTGGATATGCCCGTAGGCCAGGTCCGCGGCCGAGCCTTAGTCCGCCGCGTAACCGAAAACTCCGGCATGGCTGTGGAAATCATAGCCATGGACCAGGAAGACCGCGGCCGCCTCCTCCGCCAAATGCGCGACCTCCTGCAACACTAGCCAACATTTCTGCCGCGCCGTCTAACGGCCGCCTTCCCGCTCGTGTAGGGGCGGCTTTAGGCCGCCCTCTTCTCTTTGCGCTCCTCCACGCACACCATCCACCAGAAGAGAGCGCTGCTCTGTGGCACAGCCATTCCTGGCTGTGCTGGGGGTAGCATCCTCACCACAGCACTAGCACCGCCAAACTGTCATTCTGAGTCCATCCGACAAGGATGGGCGAAGAACCTCAACTAAAAAATCAACCACAAACTGTCTGCTGAGATCAATCGGTGGGAACAATCTCTCCAAATCCCCTGCGAGAAATCCACGCACTCTTCCAACAATCAAACAATCGGCGCGGCAATCACAGTCGCCCTTCCCACAGCACTATCCAATCCACTCCCAACCCCAGATTTTTCTCGCCGCACATACCCCATCCCGATCGGTGCGCTCAACCTCGGCGAAAATCCCGCTCGTGTGACGAACCCAAACTCCTTGCCCTCCGAAACCAGCGCCGTTCCCGCCGCAGGAATTTCCTTCGCGTCAAACCGCACCATCACCCGCACGCGATTCACTTGCCCCCGCGAACGCACCCGCTCCACAATCTCCTGCCCCGTATAGCAGCCCTTCGTATAACTGATGTGCGAATCCTGTAATCCCGCCTCGTGCGGAATCTGCTTCTCGCCGAAATCGTAGCCGAACCACGGCACGCCAAGTTCCAGCCGCAGCGCGTTCAACGCCGTATATCCCGCCGGTCCGCCGCCAGCCTCTCGCGTCGCGGCCAACAATTTTTCCCAGAGCGTCCCCAGTTGCGCCCGCGCCACCAGAAATTCCGCTCCCAGCACGCCCCCTGGCGAGCGTCGCAGCACCTTGCACGAAATCCCGCCGACATGCGCCTCGCAAAACTCCAGTTCATCCAGCACCAAAAGATCGACGCCACTCAAGCGCTGAGCAACTTCCGGCGCCTTCGGTCCTTCCAACGCCAGCGTTCCAAACTCCTCAGTCCGATCCGTCAGCGTCACGTCATCCATTATGATGTATTTGTCCAACTCGGCTACAAGCCGCGCGCGAATCATCGCAAACGAAATACACAGCAGCGACTCCGGCAACGCATAAGTCTCTAGTTCCGCCAGAATGCGCCCCTGTGGGCTCAGAAAAAGCGAAACGACGCCGTGATTCGGCAGCAGGTCTTTGACGTTGTTGGTGAGAATCGCATTAAGATACCGCACGCGATCCGGTCCGGTGAATTCTAGAATCGCGCGATAATTCTTGTCCAGCAGCGCCACGGACTCGCGCAAGTATCCATATTCCCCGCGCCAATCGCCAAAATCATCCGGCAAAGTCGTGCCGAACCACACCCCGTGCCGCGCTCCGCCCTCGCGTTCAACCTCAACCAACGGCGAAGCCAAAGCAATCTCCGAACCTGCTGCCCCAAAATTCTCCATACCCAACCAGCATACCAAACAGCTTGAAGCTTCAATCAATCCGTCGCAATCGTGGCACAGCCATTCCTGGCTGTGCTCTTGGGTTTCCAGTGTTCGGCTTCACAATCTGTGTGACGCCACCGGGGGTCGGACCTTTAGGTCCGACATAATCCTTGCCGCTAACTCACGGCTTCAGCCGCTGAGGAATTGTTTTCCATTTCCCTTGGGAGGCTGGGCCTTCAGCCCCTGAAGAAAGTTTTTGCAGACCGTCTCGTCTATGTGGGGACAGCCTTCCGAGGCGGTCCGCCAACCACCCAATCCCCTCCAACAAACCTGCAGCACGCCCACGTGTCATCGCAGGATCTCAACCATCGCGTCTTGTCACCAACAATGACCTACGAGGCGACCGCTAATCCCCAAACCTCTCCGCCGCTCGCGCCTTCGCCTTCATCGCCTCTTCCTCGCGATTCTTCGGCGGCGCATTCGTCTCCAGCGAACGCAGCAGTCGCATCGACACCTCCGCCACTTCGTCAATCGCCGCCTGGAACGGCCCTTCATTCGTCTTCGATGGCTTGTTGAATCCGCTAATTTTTCTTACAAATTGCAGCGACGCCGCTCGCACTTCTTCCTCGGTCACCGGCGGATCGAAATTAAAAAGATTTTTGATGTTCCTGCACATCGCCTTAATCTCCAAAGCAAGTGTTATTCGCCCAGTACAGCATCCTTCTACAAAGTCTGCCAACACTCCAATGATATACTGCCGCGCATGAACGACACCGTACGAATGCCGGATGCTTCTCATCCGGAAATGATTTACATCAAGGTCCCTGTCGGGATCTTGCAGTGCAATTGCGCCATCATCGGTGACCCGAAAACACGCGAGGCCATCGTCATCGATCCCGGCGACGAAGTAGAACGCATCCTCAGCCTGATCGGCCGCTACAAGCTAACGATAAAAGCCATCATCAGCACCCACGCGCATATCGATCACGTCGGTGGCCTGGCCAAACTCCACCAATACACCGGCGCGCCAGTGATGATGCACCGCGACGACCTGCCTCTCTATCATGCGATGGAAGTGCAGGCCAGTTTTCTGGGAATGCAGACTCCAGAGTTGACGCAAGTGGATCATCTTTTGAAAGAAGGCGATCCGCTAAGTTGGGGCGGTTTTCACGCCAGCGTAATTCACACCCCCGGCCACTCGCCCGGAAGCGTTAGCATCTATTTGCCGAAAGAAGCCGGCCAAATCACGCTGACGCATCCCCAGCTCATCGCTGGCGACACTCTTTTCGCCGGCAGCATCGGTCGCACCGATCTCTGGGGCGGCTCCATGGATCAAATCATCGAGTCCATCAAGGAAAAGCTCCTCCAGTTGCCGGACGATACCGTAGTCCACCCCGGCCACGGCGCCAGCACCACCATAGGCGAAGAGCGCGAAACAAATCTCTACCTGAAGTAGCGCCACAAATACCGTCTGGTCCTTGGGAGGGCACGACTTCAGTCGTGCCGTAACTGTCCGACTCAAAGGGCTTTAGCCCCGAGGAATTGCCCGCCCAGTCGCATTTTCTTTAGGAGGCAGGGGCTTCAGCCCCTGCGCAACGCTCGCGCAGCAAATGGGCTTTAGCCCCTGAAGAATCGGCCCAAGTTGCATTTTCCTTAGGACGCTGGGGCTTCAGCCACAGCGTAAGAGCGCCCGCTTAACGGGCGTTAGCCCCTGAAGAAAGTCTCCCACGGGCTCGCCGCCTATTTAAACCACTTTCAATTCTTCTCGCGAGCCTGCCGCAACTCCTCCATCACCGCTTGAATCAATTCCTTCGCTTGCTCCAACTCCTTGGAAATAATCCGCAGGTCCATTGCCGGCACCGTCGGGTTCCGTTGACTCGTGCAATAAACGCCGTGCTGCCCAACCAGCACCAGCGCGTTCGTCAGCCGGTCCAGACTCACCGCCAACCGCCCGCGCTCCCGCCCGTACATCTTTTCGTGTCGTTCCAATTCCTCGCGATACTCCTGAAACGCGGACATATCAGACCCCTCGAATTCTTTCGCGTACCCGCCTGCCGCGCACGTTGCACTTCGGACACAGCCTGCCCCCGCGAATCTTTACCCTATCCCACGGCGGGAACATAATCCAATCGAGCCGTAGAAAGTGAGCTTCTCAACCACATGAGTTTTCCGGGTTCGGCCGGCAGTTTGTATGTTCCGTCTGGAGACGGGCAGAAAGGCCATTGGGAGCACCAGATCATGCGACGTTCCGACCTCGTTCAGTACAAAGAAAAAGACAATGGCCGCATTGGCCGGACTTCGCAAATCGTCTTTGGCGAACGCCAGCATCTTCTTCGCGTCCTGGATTCCCTCGAAGGCACGCAGCTTCCCATCGCGCGCATGCAGCAGGAGCGCCGCACCCTCGAAGTCCTCATCCATGAACGCACCCGCGAGCTGAATCACATCAATACCGCGTGGGACGAAAAAATCGGCCTGGTTCTGAGCGCCGAAGCGAAACCCGAAGTCCTCGAAAAGCTCGCCAAGCAAGCGCCTCAGGAAGATTTCTACTTGCTCCGCCTAATCAGCGAACATCCGCGCACCAACTCCAAAACGCTCAGCAAACTCGCGCGCCATCCCTACAGCGCCATTCGCGAAAACGTCGCCCGCCACCCGAACGCCGATGCCGCCACGCTAACGTATCTGAGCAAAGACAAAACTCAACCACTCTGGTACCTCGTAGCCTTCAATCCCAACACCCCATCTCCACTCCAACGCAAACTGCGCGACCGCCTGAAACGCCTGGGCGACACTCCCTCCCTCCGCTAAATTTTCCTCCTCCCCAACGGGTTTCAATTTTGCTCATCTCACAACGGAATCCGCTCCTGCATTTTGTAGGGGCGGCTTTACGCCGCCCTCTTGGGTTGCCCTCAGCTCAATGAAACTTGAGAGTGCCCCATCCTGCGCGCAGTTGGCGAAGGATGGGCTCTTATGATCGAACATCCACCATCCTCTTCTCTCCCTCTTGGGTGCATAACACATCCTCAAATGTCGATCCTGGCTTTCTCCCGCCATTGTAGGGGCGGCTTTACGCCGCACTCGGTCTCTCTTTAGGAGGCAGGGGCTTCAGCCCCTGCGCAACGCCCGCGAAGCAAATGGGCTTTAGCCCCTGAAGAAAGTTTCTCCTCCAACGAGTGCTCTTGCCGCCAGCCCGCACACGCAACCGCCAACCCTGCACTATACTTTCCCTACATGCCGGATCCGACGCCGCACTCGAAACCCCCACTCCTCTACTACCTTCCCATCTCCATTCTCATCCTGATCCCCATCTACTGGCACCGCTTCCTCCAAGCCGGCGACCTCGGCAGCCACGTCTACAACGCCTGGCTCGCCCAACTCGTGCACCAGGGCAAAGCCCCAGGCGTCTACATAGTCTGGCAATAGCAAAACGTACTCTTCGACCTCACACTTTTCTACCTCGCGAAAGTCGTAGGCCTCGCCGTCGCCGAAAAGCTGGCCGTCTCTCTCTGCGTCCTCATCTTCTTCTGGGGTGTCTTCGCCTTCCTCGCCGCCGTCACCGCACAGAAGCCGTGGTATCTCACCCCAGTAATCGCCATGCTCGCCTACGGCTACATCTTCCACGTAGGCTTCATGAACTATTACCTGTCCATCGGATTGGCCTGCATTGGTCTGACTTTCGCCTGGCCGCTGAAGCGGAAGGGAATTATCGCAGCCGCCATAATCGCGCCATTCGTTCTATTAGCGCACCCGCTGGGATTCTTATGGTTCCTGGCGACCATCGCCTACCGCCTGTTCTGGTGGAAGCTACCCGGCTGGTGGAAAGCATTGCCACTGGCCGCCGCCATCTCGTCCCTGGTCGTCGCGCATATCGTAGTGCTGCGCCACGCCAATTGGGAAACCGAGTGGCCTGATCCTCCAAGAATTCAATGGAATGGCTCTGACCAACTCTTCGTCTTTGGTGACAGGTATTTCTATCTTTCTCTCGGCATCCTGGCATTCGGCGTAGCCATCGCCATCGCAGCGGCGTGGCGCGCCGGTCGTCGCCCGGAATATTGGAAGCAGCGCCAACTCACCCTCGAGTTCTACGCCATCTGCCTCATCGCCGCCCTCCTGCTACCCGAAAATATACATCCAGATCCCAACGCCGGCTGGATCGGTGCATTAGTAACGCGCCTGACGCTCATCACCGCCATCGTCGGCTTAAGCTGGCTAGCCTGGCAGCCGCAAAAAAAATGGCACCTCGCGGGATTCACCGTGTGCGCCCTGGTATTTTTCAGTTTTCTTTTTCAAGACGGCAGCTTCCTGAATCGCCTGGAGGAAAACGCCCAGCAGATCACTTCTCAACTTCCCCCCGGCACCCGCGTCCTCGCCACCATTTTTGCGCCCGACGAATATCGCACGCTGTTCCTGCACATCGTCGATCGCGCCTGCGTCGGCAGATGTTTCCTCTACTCCGATTACGAACCCGCCACCAAACAATTCCGCGTCCGCGTCCGCGAAAGGAGCCCTATCGTCACGTCCAACGTGGACGACGACGGCGACATGGAAGCGGGTGTTTACGAAGTGCAGGAAGAAGATCTCCCGCTAAAAGAAATCTATCAGTGCGACGAAGACGACCTCGCCAAACTCTGCATCCGCGACCTGGCCGCCAACGAAAAAAACGGCCGCCTAGGCTACCACCCCGACCAAAACCCACTCCTAAAGTAGTATGGAGTGCGGCGGCTTGCCGCCGCTTTACGGTTTAAGCCGCGCCCCAAATCATCCGTGTCACCAATCCGAACGTGTCATCCTGAGGCGATCCGACAAGGATCGTCCGAAGGATCTCAACGACTGCGTCTTGCACGCACTCAATCGCGTCTTGCACAGCCTTTTCGCGGGCTGATTCCTGGCTGTGCTTTTGGGCTAGCTTTTTGGCCGATTAGCGCAAGACTTAAAGCGTCGAATACACCACCTGCACAAAAACATCGCTATTCAGCATGCCCTTGCCCCACGTCGCGTCCAGATCCGCAAACGGTTTGCTCGCCGCTATCTCATCCGCCGATTTTCCCGCGTCCTTCAATTTCTGCACCCGGTCGCGCGCCACCACCAGCATGTCCCGGAACTTCGTCAGATCCGCTTTGTTGCCCAGCGGTCCGTGCCCCGGAACGATCTTCGTATTGTTGTCCGCCAACGGAAGAATCTTGTCCGCCGCCGCAATCATGCCGCCGATTTTTCCGCCCGTCTCCCCGTCGATGAACGGATAAAAACCGTTAAAAAACGTATCCCCCATATGGATCACGTTCGCCTTCTGAAAATGGATGTAGATATCCGAATCCGTATGTGCCGGCGAAAAATGTTGCAGCACCAGGATCTCGCCGTTGGCCTGCAGTTTCTGGCTGCTGCTGAAAGTTTGTTGCGGCAAGGCATTCGCGGGCGAGGCTGGAAAATGCACACCGAAAATCGCTATGTCATGCGCCTCCGACATGCGCGCTTTTGTGTTTTCGTGTGCCAGCACCGTCGCCCCCGCGGCGTGAAGATTGGCGTTATTGTCCGTATGGTCCATGTGCCAGTGCGTGTCGATCACGATCTTCAGCGGTTCGCTGCCCAAACCGTCCAGCTTCTCTTTGAGGTTCGCCCAAGCCGTCGAAACAAACGTGTCCACCACGTACTTTCCGTCCGGACCATCGAGCACCACAACATTCCCGCCGGGCCCCGAGAGCAAAGTAAGCCTGTCTCCCAGCGGCTGCGCCTGAATGGGGACCGCGCCCATCTGCGCCCGCATCGCCGCGAGCCGGTCCGTCGGAGCCACCGCCTGCTGCAGGGCACCCGCGGTGCCGGCACTCAGAAGGCTGGCCGGAAAAAGCTGCGCCAGAAACGCGGTCCCCGCCAACCCCGCCGAATTTCGCAACATCTCCCGCCGTGTGCTCTGCCTCTCCAAAAACTTCGGGTTCATCTTCCTGCCGCCTTTCGGATGCCGTTCACGTGTTCCTGATTGTCTTGCACGCCTGATTATCTTACGAAGGATACCGCCATCCCAACAACACCACGTTAACAAACCCTCCTCTGTGGCACAGCCTTTCAGGCTGTGTCTCTTGGGTTCCTCTTTCTTTCGTAGGGACCGCCTTCCGAGGCGGTCCGCCCATGATCCAACGCGGACCAACAAACAAACTTGAGGGTGCCCCGTCCTTCGCGCCGTTCAGCGAAGGGTGGGCTCTTACGACCCGACGTCTCCTACCTTCTTTCTCTTCTCCGACGGTTTTTCTCTTAGGTTTCCCAAGACGTCCTCCTCCAAAAAGAAAGACATATTGGCTCTTGCTCTAGGCCAATCTCTGCTAAAATGGTCCCAAGGTGAGAGACAATGCTGCCATTGCATCTTCAGCCCGAGAGTCACATTCCTCTTTACATCCAGCTGCGCGATCAACTGCGTTCCCTCGTCCACGCAGGTGACCTGCGTCCAGGCGACCGCATCCCCGCTAGCCGCGAACTCGCCAACAATCTTGGCGTCCACCGCACCACGGTAGCGAACGCCTACGCCGAACTCGAGTCCGAAGGACTGATCCAGGGACACGTAGGCCGCGGCACGTTCATCCGCGCCAACGGCAACGGCCTCAGCCTAACGCCCCCTCCGCCAGCATTGCCCATGACCAATGGCACCAATGGCCTGCGCTGGGAACTCCTCTTCGCCGACGAACGCAGCGAAGAAGTCCTCAGCCGCCTTACCGCCGAAGCCCCGGAGAACACTCTCTCCTTTGTCATCGCGCGCCCCGACGAGAGATTTTTCCCCATCGAGGAATTGCAGACCTGCGCGCAAACAGTACTCCGCCGCGATGGCTCGGACATCTTGAGTCTCGGCGCATCGGACGGATATGGCCCGCTGAAAGCCGCGCTACTCGACTTGCTTCGTAGCGAAGGAATCCCCGCCCGCCAGGAAACCTTGCTCATCACCGATGGCTGCCAGCAAGCGCTGGATTTGATCGCCAAAGCCTTCGTCCGTGCGGGCGATACCGTCATCCTCGAAAATCCCACCTACCCCGGCGCTTCCGGTGTATTCCAATCCGTGCGCGCTCGCTGCCTGGGTGTTCCAGTGCAGACCCACGCCGAACCCGGCGTTCCCATGGGCATGGACCTCGACATTCTCGAAACCACGCTTTCTCAAAACCGCGTGAAGCTCCTGGTCCTCACTCCCGACTTCCAGAATCCCACCGGCGTCTCCATGCCGCTAGATTCCCGCCGCCGCGTTCTCGAACTCGCCGGCCGCTACCAGGTTCCGGTCGTTGAAGACCACATCTATTCGCGCCTCAACGTTCGCGAGGAAAAAATTCCCTCGCTGAAACAATTGGACCGCTCCAATCTCGTCATCCACATCGACAGTTTCGCGAAAGTTGCCTTTCCGGGACTGCGCGTCGGCTGGATCGTTGCGCCCGCCGCCGCCATTGAGCGCTTGCGCGTCGTAAAGCAAATGAGCGACCTGCACACCGACCAACTCGCGCAAGCCACTCTCGCCGAATTTTTGCGCCGCGGCTTGTTCCAAAAACACCTCACCCGCATGCGCAAGCTCTATCGCGAACGCTTGCTCGTCTTGGACGAAGCACTTCGCAGGACGATGCCCGAAGGCACGCGTTGGACTCGCCCCGAAGGTGGAATGTGCGTTTGGCTGGAACTCCCGCCGGGCTTCGATGCCAGCGAACTGATGATTCACGCCAAGGAACGCGGCGTCCTCTTCGCTCCCGGTCGTTATTTCTACGTGCAAACGCCACTGCCCAATACGTTGCGTCTCGGCTTCGCCAGCCTCGACGAAAAACAAATTACCAGGGGCGTAGCAATCTTGGCCGATCTGCTCCGCGCAGAAATGCGCAAACGCCAACGTGGCAGCCGCCGAGCCGAACGCGCCCACGTAGCCCTGGTCTAGGTTTTTTCTTGCACTTTGTAGGGGCGGCTTTATGCCGCCCTCCTGGGTTTTCTTAGGGTTGATTTTCTTGGGTTTCGTCTTCGTTCTGGTTTTTTTCTTGATCGCGGGGAACAAAAATTTCGTGTCCACAACGCTCAAACTCGACCCCAAACCCACCAACCACTGCTTCGGCTGTGGCGCATCCAATGACGCAGGCATGAAACTCACCTTCGAACTCGACCTCCAACACCGCCGCATCCACGGCCGCTTCACTCTCGGCCCGAATTACGCCGGCGGCGGAGGCTTTGCCCACGGCGGCATCATCGCCGTCGTCCTGGACGAAGCCATGGGCAAACTTTCCAAACTCGATGAAGAGCGTGCCGTAACCGCCGAAATGACCGTCGAATATAAGAGGCCCGTTCCGATCGAAAGCGAAATCGCAGTCGAAGGCTGGCAGGACGAAGAAAAAGGCCGCAACCGTTTTCGCACCGCCGAAATCCGCGACCCTGCCGGCAACCTTCTCGCCCGCGGCAGGGGCCGCTTCGTGGTAATCACCGACGAGCATTTCGCCAAAGCCACCACCACAGCGCCAAAACAAGTTTCGTGAATTTACGACTTCTAAAAAAGAGGTAATAACAGGAGATTGAACATGGACAGCAAGAAAGTAAATGGCAGCGCAAACGGAGCCAAAGGCTCCAACGAATGGCGAGTGAAAGTTGGCCTCGCCGAAATGCTCAAGGGCGGCGTCATCATGGACGTCACCACC
>Ga0070733_10003411_pt1 | contig 10904 bp, 10 predicted proteins | sample Coa_R1_9_FD_66450 | JGI IMG/M metagenome (GOLD analysis project Ga0070733, IMG submission 66450) | Surface soil microbial communities from Centralia Pennsylvania, which are recovering from an underground coalmine fire - Coalmine... | ecosystem: Environmental > Terrestrial > Soil > Unclassified ... | reverse complement strand
GCCTTGCCCAGATGACCGCCATACGCCTCGGTGTCGGATGCGAGCGCCAGTCCAAAGTTCTCTTCGGGCTTGCCCGCAAACCATCGTTGTTGTTCCGCCATCGCGGCGGAGTCCGCCCCGAGAAAGGCTTGACCGTACAGAAGAGCGTGGAGCATGTAATGATCCCCTTTTCGCGCCTGCGCCTCGCGAATCATCCGCTGTGACTCCTCGAAACGCTGCAACGCAAAGGAAGAATAGGCGATGTTGACGTAACGCCCGCCCAAATCTGGGTCGAGTCGTGCGGCCTGCCTATTGACTTCCGTAGCTTGTTCATACTGCCCCTGTTCGGCATACACAAGGCCCAAACTTCCGTATGATATGACGTCCCGTGGATGGCTCTCAATCCACTCCTGAAACGTCTGGGCCGCTTTGTCCAATTCTCCCGTTACATGCTGATAATATACGGCGGCGATTGCCAGTCTTTCCCGCTCGCTGGCATGCTCCCGCAACTGGAATGCCTTGGTGTAGTACTCGTTCGCCCGCTCTGGCTCGCCAAGCCCGACGTAGACCTGGCCCATTGCCAAGTAACCCATGGCAAAATTCGGATCAAGTTCAATGGCATGCTGAAAGTAAGGCAGGGATGCGACGTGGCCTTTCTCGCGATGGAACTTCAAGCCAAGGCTGTACTCCTTCAAGGCTTCGAGCGAAGACGTGGTGGCCTCTGCCAGCGGTGCATCAAACTTCTGCACCGAAGCCAGCGACTCGCCCAGCTCGCCGCGCAGCTTCGATGCAGCCTCGCCCAACACGTCCAGCACCTTCTCCTTGGACGCTGCCGTCACCTGTTCCTCGGCCAGTGGGTCTCCACTCTGGCAATTCGCCGCCTTCAATCCCAGTACGTACTGGCTGCCTAGACTGGCAATCGACTCGGCAATGTATGCCTTGCTGCCCGCCCGTTGGCAAAGTTCGCGGGTGACTTCGGGCGTGAGTTTTGTGTCGGTGGGGCGCGCCATCAATTTCAAGTTCGCCGCGACCTTGTTCTCCGGGAGCACATTCAGAAACGGCGACTGGTTGAGAGCCACGCTGAGTGCCGTCTTCAGCGTATCGTCGAACACCGCATCGCCCGTGCTGTTGGCAAAATCCGCGAGAACGATTGTGTCCTAATCAGTCAGGCGCTTGCTTTGCTGGTGCGACCAATAATAAAGTCCGCCCGCCACGAGCAAAGCCACCAGCAGGATGGGAGCCGCAATGAAAAGGTTTGGGAAGGTGAGAACCCCCGCGCATCCCACCTTACTTAGATGCACGCAACACCGGAGTTTAGTACTTTTGGAGAGCGTTCTTGCATCTGTTGCACAGCTCTGAACATCAAACAGCAATGAGCCGCTTACAGAAGTCCTACAAGACTTTCGTAGTCCAAGCCACCGCGATTCCGCTTCGTGAGCAGGAAGGCAGCTTTACGGTGCACGTGGACATCAGAAAAGACAACAGCGCTTACTCGGACGAGACTCATTTTGAGTCGGGTGAGGTTTTCCCTAACGAAACCGTCGCCCTAGAGGCTGGCTTCCAGATTGCAAAGCAGAAAATTGATACAGGTTTCCAGCCGACAAACATCGTTATCAATCCGGACGAACAGGTCGGTCTCCAAGACTGACCACGGCTCCTGCCCACGCGACGAGTTCTGTCAAGCCTGTACTAGTGATTTCCTCGGCTTTTGCCTTTACAAAGGTCAGCCGTTCATCTTTCTTGCATTCGAATCCGGCAACCCTCGCCGATCTCAAGGCTGCCGGATCATGTTTTAGAGTCTGACATACACGATTTACGATCCCTTCAAGATTCGGACCAATCACAACCAATTTCGCATCTCTATTACCCTTGCGAATGAGGTCATTGAAGTGTTCATCTGCGACGTTGAAAGAGTACCCGACGATGACAATCATTTTCGCGCCCTTAATCGTTTTCCCGCACTCGTACCATCGCTCCAAATACTCGGTACAGATGACGGGCTTAACCGCGAGGGGCGGAACGAAGGCTGGGAGTGGCACGACGGCAGGGTCTTTGGTCCAATCCACCTCGAAGGAACCAACAAATGCAGTCATTCGTTCGAGCGTGTTCGCTTCTCTCGCCTGAATGTTCGTGGTTATGTAGTCGCGGGTATCGAATTGAATGTACGCTTTGCTATCACCGTGGAAATAGCCATTTGTGGGACGGGTTCCTTCGAAGAAGAAATCGGTGTAGTTGAATGTGATCACTCCACCGCCAGTTCCAACATCGGACAGAGTTTTGTAAAATGACTCAGCGCGTTTAGGTCGTCCCGCTGCCTCCCGATGCCGAATGTACGCCCACAGAATCCAAGTCAGGTAGAAATATTTCTTCTGGTTGGTTAAGTGTCTGGTGAAATACCCGGCAAAGAGACTTCCCATCAACTCCTCGAAATTGGAGAGAATGGCTATCACTTCCGCAATGGCTTCCTGCTCGTCCCGGTTGAGACCCGGTATTTCCGTTGAGACCGTGGTTAAAAGCGTCTTTATCGCCTGACGAATCTTAGGACGAAAAGCAATGCGGTCGGTGTCAAGAAGAGTATCGCCGACGCCCGAATCTGGCTCCCCCGCCAGCTGGGACAACTGTGTGACCATGGCGTCGTCCAATTCATTCACGTTCGCAATCGTCGCCAATTTATCCATTACAGTCCGTATGGCACGCACGTTGGCATTAGCCTGATCAGGGTGTCTGGCTAGTGCCTGCAAAATTAGAGGAAGTAGTTGAGGATCTGAACCGAGAAGTTTCTGCGGGAGGTTTTCTGCTTGATCGCTATCGTACGTCTGGAGATCAAAACGCAAGTGTTTGACATGCTTGCGTATGGCTTTGTTGATCGGCTGCCCTGATCCGCGGACGAAATCACTCAACTCTTTGAACAAACCGTTAACGAGGGGGAGACCAAGTGCTTTGTCAACACCCGCGCCAAGGACGAAAATGACATCGCGGCTTACTTTGTGAACTGGCTGGGTTGAGGGGCGGGTCGATGGCACAGTTCTATCCTGAATCGGAGTGACTCACTCCCCCTCGAAGCGAGCCGGGGCCGCTTTTCCAGCGGCTCACAGAAATGGATCATACATCATGCTCAGGATTTGACAATGACCAGAACGTGCCATCACTAAGGCGATTGACGAGTATAAATGAGACGCTATCGCCTTCAGCATCGGGGACTCGGCAAAACTGAGTGGTTAATGATTGGGGGGCGAGCCAGCCATCAAAAGTCCTTCCCGATAGCCAACCTCCGGAGGAACAGAAGGTGCTTTCGCCTCGACAATGAGCACTGGAAAACTGCGCATGAAGACGGCATAGTCCGGATAGTACCCACTCTTGCGCTTCGCCTTTTTGTCTAGTACTGATGGCGCCAAGTAGCTTTTAGTGAAAACCTTGCTCGAAGCTATTCCGAGGTATGCCTCTCCAACTAGGAGTGGCATTATTACTTTCTGTTCGACGTCGCTTTCCGTCTGAAGAACAAGATTGTCGTGGTCGATGTGCATTGGTACTCAGTTCTTAGTTCCGCATTGTACCTTAAGCAGGTGCGATCTCTGGTCAGTTGAGCAGTACACTCTTCCAGCGAAACTCCGGAAGCATCGGAGTATGAAACAGGACTTGATGCTTATCCTCGCGTTTCCATTTCTCATCATCGCGACCGTCGCGCTCGTGTGCCCTAATCATCAGAACCAATGAATCAAAAACCATGGTGCTTCCGTGAGAAGTGGATAGCAGCAAATCAGCTCACTCCGTTCCGTAATCGGAGGCACGGATTGGGAACTGATCTCGGTTCTGCGGCATTGGCAGGATCATGCTGCCTCGTGTCCAAAAATGAATTCCAATCTTAACGCTAAAAAGCCGCAGCTCGTCAAGCGCTTGATGGCTATAGTGCAACATTGCCGCTGCACTCATGGAATAGTGACGCAATTGCGCTCCGTCAGCTACGTAAACTCCCGCTTCTCCTTCGTCAGTTTCGATCAGGAAATGAGAAATCGCATTCCGCGTCTCGCGAAGTTTTTCGAAGAAATCCCGTGCACAGGTGATTCCCTCAGCGAAGTCGGCGGCAAAACCGAACCGGAAGAGGTCCTCACTTGTTATTACCGGGTCCGGTGGCAATTTAGCAGGTACCTTCCGCGTCTCACATTCCTTTCTCACTAGGGCACGAACCTTACCTGTACCTTCATACATCTTCCATCCGCATATGAGTCGATAGAAAGGACTCGGCGACACTAAGGCTTCACGGTACAAGGCGTCGTATGGTGCGAACGGAACGGCTTGTACGATTCCGCCCAGGGGGCCTATCATGATTCCCCTGTCCTGGGGCATCAGGCACTCAGAAATAAGCACATCGCCGGATGTCGGTGAGATAAGCTCCAAACGATGGATCAATAGCGGCATGGGATGATCACGAACGAGTACATCGAGCAGAGCATTGATCGGTCCACGAGCAAGACGAAGAGCATTGCTCGGAAGCTTCGAATGCACTTTCACAACGATGTAATCGAGCTTGCCGTCAGGCCCATTGAATAAGCCGTAATACACAGCACGTCTTCCGCCTGAGTGGAGATAAATCCATAGAGGATTTTCCTTCGGGTTTACCAACAATGAGTGATTCCCGCGTTCCTTGAGCGCTGCAAAAGGACTACCAGCCAGGAGAGCACGATCGGAAAGATATGCGCGGACCTCCCATATCTTCGGCGTGCGTTCTTCTTCGAGTTTCTTGATTTCCTTAACCTTGTCCGGCCGAATAAAAGCGGTTAATGCCCCTGGTGTACCACTTGGGGGGAATATGTTTAGCCCTGCGTCGTTCCGCTCTTCATTCATAGGCTCTCCCGAAAAACATCCAATCTCACGTTCCATAACTTTTTGCAGTACGTGCGTGGCATACCCTAGCGAAATGAAAGGCACGAACCTATTCTTTGTCGAAGACGTGGCGTATCAGAAGGCGGCGATGCAGGAGATGGAATCGCACCACGATCTCAATGATGCGTGCGTTTATCTGCTTCAGGGGCTTGCGAACCAGGGGTTGGAGCTGCCGAAGATTCAGTGGATTGAGGCGTAAAAGATACACGCTCAAGCCCAAGTTCCTGTCGAGCATAGAGAAACGCCTTCGCCATTTCTTTCTTAAGCATATCCGAACGCGTTCGAAATGCATCGAGATTATCATTCGCAAACTCACGACAGGTTTCTCTAAAAGCATCTTTTATCGCAAAGAGGGTGTTAGTGAACTCCGCACCACACACAATCATCGCAAGACTGCGTTTTCTCTCAAAGTCTTCTAGAATGTCGGACACCTTTACCCACTTGTTAGCAACGGTTTCATCAAACATTTGCGGCTGTTCGGACTTCTTCTGTGCTTTCAAAGTGAATGAAAGGTCCGTCACGGCGGCATCGGTCATTCCCATCGCCTGCATGACCACATAGACAGCCTCGCGCTTGAGTTCCCATTGTTTTTGCCGGTCCCACACATCATTCGAGATCTTCGCCTCAATCTCTTTTGTTGCCTTGGTCACCGCCTTAACCTGTTCCACGACGCCGTCGATATCTTCTTTTGTGGCGAGGTTCTCACCCTTTTTCTTCAAGTAGCTGCCGAGATACGCACCGCCCCCGGCGGAAATAAATGGCACGAGTATGTACGCCCATGTGAAATCCATCGACGCATTGTAAACCTCGCCGCCGAGTGTGCCGAAGATCACACCCGCGCTAATGGCCGTTCGCCAATTGCTTTCTAAAGTTTGATCTCTTTAAACGCTGTAGTAAGCTCCGTACTTGAGAGGATTTGTTCCCCAAGATCGTGTGGAAAGCTCTTAACGTCACGAATCAAATCAGAAAGGGCCTTTTCTTTTGAGCTTCCTGGGTGCCCGTGCCACTGCAACTTAGCTGTCGATCCCTTACTTCAGAAACCGAATGTGTTCAGCCCTTGAACAAATGACCGTACACCCACAACGCCCGATCATCATCCCGCGATATGAACATGCCGCCTGACGGTTGTAGCTTGATCGTCCTCAGGAGTTGTTTAAATTTGTCATAACCTTTCCAAGATGACACCGGCATGTATATCTTGCTGCCCAGCATTCCAAAGTCCGTCCAAGGCGGCAGGTCTTGATCAATTGCGAGTGCTGCCTTATGTGCAAACTGGTCGTAAATTGGTTGGTTGCCGCGGGTGATGAAGAACAGAAGGGTCAATCTGTAGGTCCAGCTAAAACCTGGTAGATGTTTTTGCGGCAAAAGTTTGTTCAGCAAGGATGCATTTAGCTGAGGGTTCGCATTTAGCTGGTTGAGAACGCTCGGCATATTCTGATGAAGCCATTGGATGCCCTGCGAAAAGTTGCTACGTCGGTAGACCGGGTTTGCAGCCCAATTGGGCGGATCGAGGTGAATCTGCTGAGTAGTATGCGAACGCCAGCGATCAATGTGTGCTGTCTTCCACGCCATGAGGCAGAATTGCTGCGCGCACGGCTCCGCGGTGAAGTGAACCAAGCCGACTACGCCGAAGCCAATCGCGAATTCGACGATGAGATTGAGAGCATGACCCGAGACCTGCAAGCCATTCGGTCGCAGCATGGGACACTTGAGGCTTTCCTGCGCTTTTCGAAACTGATGCTGGTGGACATTGCAGCTGCGTGGCAGCGAGCGAATGTCGAGGAGAGGATAAGTGTTCAAAACTTTCTTTTTCAAGGCGGCATCAAGTACCGTGAAAATGAGAAGTTCTTGAACACCGCCAACCCTACGTTGTTTCAACAGCTTAGGAGGTTAGCGGACTGCGAAACTGTAGTTGGCGTCCCCGACGGGATTTGAACCCGTGTTACCGCCGTGAAAGGGCGATGTCCTAGGCCAGGCTAGACGACGGGGACCAGAGAAGGCGAGCCGAGGGTCAATCAGTCGATGTTAACAGCGCCCATACACAGTGTCAAAAACGATTTCGATCCTGGCGGAGCTTACTGATCTCTTGTCGCCCGATGCTCTTGGTTCAGACTGTGCGAGATGAGCCCAATGGCTGGGCCGATGATTGGGCTTGTCGTCCACTGATCCCTATCCACTGATCTCAGCCTCCGAATGTTCTAAAATTAATGGGTGCCCCACCGTGGGGCTGGAGCAGTCCTGTGGCCGATGCACTTTTTCTCAGCCTGTGGTTTCCGAATTTTGACTTGGACGAAATGATGCCGCGTGCTTTGGCGGTGATGCGGCAGTTTCCATTTTCGGCCGTGCAGCCGGGAATCAATTATGTGGCCATGCATCCTGTTTCTTGGGGTGAGCCCACGATTTTCGAACAGCGGTTCCGGCCCGGCGTTCCTCCTGAACAGGCGGTGCTTTTCGCGGCCGATTTGCTTCACGAAGATTATGCCTATTTGTTCGAAGCGTATTGGGACCTTTGGGTTCTTTCCGACCAGCGCGACTGGATTCTGCAGCCATCACTGGTGAAATTCCTGGTCCACGGCGTGGACTTTGAAGATAGCGTCTACGAGCATGAGGGTCACATCGAGGTAGATTTCGGAATAGACTCGCGGTTCCTTCAGGACGACGTGCAACTCAACAGCGAGACCGAGACTCGAGTTCGCGCCAATGTGCAAAAGTTGGTGGAGTTCACGAACAAGGCAGAGAAGAGTTCGGGAGCGAGCGCACGCCTGCTGTGGTCAGAATCAGAGGAGAACCTGGCGCAGAAGCTGATCGCCCGCCTGCAGAAAGTGCAGTAAAAACGAAGGGTCGCCCTCTATGCGGGCGACCCTCACTCTGAAGCGGTTCAAATTACTTCGTTCTTCCACCCTCAATTTTCAGTTTGCCGCTTGCTCCGGCTTGTGCCGCGGCAAGCCGCGCCGTCAATACGCGGAAGGGCGAGCAGGCCACGTAGTCCATCCCGACTTCATGGCAGAACTTCACCGAGTCGGGATCGCCGCCGTGCTCTCCGCAGATTCCGACTTCAAGACCAGGGCGGGTCTTGCGTCCGCGTTCGATTCCGATGCGGACCAGTTCTCCCACACCTTCGCGATCGATCACCGCGAAGGGATCCTGTTTGAGGATGCCTTCTTTCAAGTAGGTCGGCAGCACTTTGTTCACATCGTCGCGCGAGAAACCGAACGTGGTCTGGGTAAGATCGTTGGTGCCAAAGCTGAAGAATTCGGCTTCTTTTGCGATCTCGCCTGCAAGCAGCGCGGCTCGGGGCAACTCGATCATAGTTCCCACGAGGTAATGCACCTTCTTGCCTTTCTCACGGAAAACTTCTTCCGCAACGCGCCGCACGATCGCCGCCTGGTTCTCCATTTCTTTTAGAGTTGCGATGAGCGGAATCATGACCTCCGCGTGCGTCTTGATTCCTTCCTTTTCTACCGCAACCGCCGCCTCAAAGATGGCACGAGATTGCATCTCGGTGATCTCGGGATAGGTAATGCCTAAGCGGCAGCCGCGATGTCCGAGCATGGGATTGAACTCGTGCAGTTCTTCAACCCGCCGAAGCAGTTTTCTCAACTCATTCAACTTCGGGGAGCGCGGCTTGGTAGCTTCAAGCACAGCGATCTCCACCATCAATTCTTCGCGCTTGGGGAGGAACTCGTGCAACGGCGGATCCAGCAGGCGAATCGTGACCGGGAGGCCATCCATGACCCGAAGCAGGCCGATGAAATCCGCGCGCTGCATGGGCAGAAGCTTTTTCAACGCGGCGCGGCGATCTTTTTCATTGTCCGCAAGAATCATGGCGCGCACATGCGGAAGACGGTCCTCGGCGAAGAACATGTGCTCGGTGCGGCACAATCCGATGCCCTCAGCGCCAAACGCGCGCGCCTGTTTCGCGTCGCGTGGAATGTCTGCGTTTGCGCGCACGCCGATCTTTCGAAACGGTTCCGCCCAGCCGAGGAACTTCATCAGTTCAGGATCGTCCGGTGCGGCGTCGAGAGTGTCGAGCTTGCCCTTGATCACGCGGCCGGTGGTTCCGTCGAGCGAAATCCAATCGCCCTCCTTGAAGATCTGCCCTTTCACCCTCATCTCGCGAGCGTGTTCGTTTACACCGATGTCGCCCGCGCCGGCGACGCAACATTTCCCCATACCGCGGGTGACGACTGCGGCGTGGCTGGTCATGCCGCCGCGAGAGGTGAGAATGCCGGCAGCGACTTCCATGCCGTGAATGTCCTCAGGAGTCGTTTCGGCTCTGACCAAGATGACCGGATTTCTCTTGCTGCCGTGCCCGGCTTTTTCCACCGCTTCGTCCGCGGTGAACACGATTTGACCGACGGCGGCGCCCGGAGACGCCGGCAGGCCGGTTGCCAAAACTTCGATCTTCGCTTTTTTCTCGTCGAGACGCGGGACCAGGAAATCATAAAGCTGGTTAGGTTCCACGCGGAAGATCGCTTCTTCCTTGCTGATCAGGCCTTCTTCCACCATCTGGATGGCCACGCGTACAGCCGCAAGTCCGGTGCGCTTGCCATTGCGTGTTTGCAGCATGTAAAGCTTGCCTTCCTGAATGGTGAATTCGAAATCCTGCATGTCGCGATAATGTTTTTCCAGGCGAGTGGTGATCTCGCGAAGTTGGTTGTAAGCCGACGGCATGATCTTCTCGAGTTCCAGGATCGGTACCGGCGTACGCACTCCCGATACCACATCTTCGCCCTGCGCATTCAGCAAAAACTCGCCGTAAAACTCCTGCGCGCCAGTAGCAGGATTTCGTGTGAATCCGACGCCGGTTGCGCTGGTGTCGCCGAGATTACCGTAGACCATAGCCTGCACGTTTACGGCTGTGCCGAGCATGTCATCGATAGCGTTGATGCGGCGATAATGCTTGGCACGGTCGTTCTGCCACGAACGGAAAACGGCGTCGCGCGCCATGACTAGTTGATCGTGAGAATCCTGCGGGAAGTCTTGTTTGGTGTGCTTCTTGACGACTTTCTTATATTCTGCAATTACTTCTTTCAATGCTTTGGCGTCGAGGTCGGTATCGAGCTTGGCTTTTTTCTGTTTCTTCTTGGCATCGAATACTCTTTCGAATTCTTCTTTCTTAATCTCCAGCACGACGTTACCGAACATCTGGATTAGCCGACGGTAAGAGTCGTACGCAAAGCGAGGGTTGTTGCTGCGCTTCGCGAGCGCTTCCACGCTTTGATCGTTTAGGCCGAGGTTGAGAATCGTATCCATCATGCCCGGCATGGAAAACTTGGCGCCCGAGCGGACGCTTACCAGCAGCGGGTTTTCGCCCTTGCCAAGCTTCTGCCCCTGCAGTTGCTCAAGATGGACCAATGCCGCTTCCATCTCCCGGTCGACTTCTTTCGAAACTCCGCCGTGCCGCATGTATTCGCGACAGGCTTCGGTTTGGATCGTGAACCCGGGAGGCACCGGCAGTCCTGCGTTGGTCATTTCGGCCAGGCCCGCGCCTTTTCCGCCCAGCTCGTCTTTCATCTTGCCGTTGCCATCCGCCTTGCCGCCGCCAAAAAAATAGACGTATTGAATCGCCGGTCTCTTGCTGGTTAATGCGATCTCAGTTTCTGGGAGAATTTGCGTCGCCATAAATAAAGTCCTTTACTGTTTCGAAGATTCTTTGGATTCCTTACCTTCGGTCACGATTTCGGAGAAATCGGCGATGGTAGAAAAGTTCACTAACAGCGCCTGCAATACAGCGAGCCGGTTTGCCCGAATCTGCTCGTCTTCAACCATCACCATCACCTGGTCGAAGAACCGGTCCACTGCGGGCCTAAGCTTTGAAATCTCTACCAGAGCGCCTTCGTAGTTACGCTGTGCGCGAAGCGCGTCAACCACTTCGGCCACTTGTGGAATTCGCGATGCCAACTCCCTTTCTGCTGCATCCTGGAGAACCTCCGCATCAACCGTGGAAGCCACCCGCTTTCCGGTTTCGCTGGCCTGACGAAGAATATTCTTGATGCGTTTGAAGGCGATCGAAATCGATTCGAAATCCTCAGATGGACGTA
>Ga0070733_10003409_pt1 | contig 10906 bp, 9 predicted proteins | sample Coa_R1_9_FD_66450 | JGI IMG/M metagenome (GOLD analysis project Ga0070733, IMG submission 66450) | Surface soil microbial communities from Centralia Pennsylvania, which are recovering from an underground coalmine fire - Coalmine... | ecosystem: Environmental > Terrestrial > Soil > Unclassified ... | reverse complement strand
GCGACTGCGTTAGTATTTCCCCTATGTCCAAAGCAGCCAGAGCTACGGATGTGCAAGCTGAACTCGCGCAAGTGGCGCGGGAAGCGAAGTCCGCGCAAGACCTCATGTCGCGGGCGGTCAAGTTATTGCACCAGCGCATGTTGAAATATAACTGGGTGGGTTTTTACATGCTGGAGCCAGGCCAGCCGCCCATGCTCGTGCTTGGCGAATTCCAGGGGGCGATGACCCCGCACACTAGAATCCCCTTGCATCAGGGAATTTGCGGAGCGGCGGCTTCTACTGGCACCACCGTTGTGGTCGATGACGTCAGCCTCGATCCCCGATACCTGGCCTGCTCACTCGAAACCAAATCGGAGATCGTGGTCCCAGTGTTTGTCGGTGGCAGGGTCGTCGGGGAACTCGACATCGACAGCCATTTCCCCGCGGCCTTCAAAGATGAGGACCGCGCTCTTGTGGAATACTGTGCCGGCCTGGTGGGCGCAAGCCTGGAAAAGTCTTCCAAATAACGACCGATAGAAAGTCGAGTAGTCGCCGTCCTGAGTTCCGGCATTTCCATGAAACAAGTTGTAGCTGCGGTGATCGTCAAGGATGACAAGGTGCTGGTGTGCCAGCGCACTCGCCACCAAACCATGCCGCTTAAGTGGGAGTTCCCCGGCGGCAAGATTGAAACCGGCGAACAGCCCCGCGACGCGCTTCGCCGCGAACTGGATGAGGAGTTGGGAATCAACGCCAAAATCGGTGAAGAAGTGATGCGCATTCGGCACCAGTACAAGACCGGAAATTCGGTAGAGCTACGCTTCTACGTGGTGAGGGAATATACGGGCAACCTGGAGAACCGCATTTTTCGCGAGATACGGTGGGCATCCCGTTCCGAGTTGCCGAGCTTCGATTTTCTGGAAGCCGACGTTGAACTCGTGAAGGGCCTGGCTGAAGGCAAACTTCTTTAACTACGGCTCGTCTGACGGAGGAGGGTTGTCGTGCCGTTTCAGCGTGGGATGGTCATCATCCGAGCTACCGTCCGCGGTGCCGGAATCGCCAGCCGGAGGATGCATAGTGCGCCGCAAGGTGGGGCGATTGATTCCTTTTCCGTCACTTAGTGAATGCCGGTTCTGAAGTTCGAATAACCGCGTCTTTACGTCGCCAAACTCTGACGTATCCACTATGTACTGAGGTTCCGGAGGCAGGAGAGTATTGATCTCCTTTTGAGTTTTTTCAATGCGGTCAGGGGTCTGGGGGTGAGTGTCGAAGGCCTTCGCGATGGTGCCCGGCTTGTGCTGCTCCAGCGCCTTTACCTTCTCAAAAAATGAAGTCAGCGCCTGTGGGTCATACCCGGCCTTGTACATATATTCAACGCCCAGAAAATCGGCTTCGGCTTCGAAGTTGCGGCTGAACTGAAGAAAGCCCATGGGCACAGCCATGCCCATCAGGTTCCGGGCTGCGAATCCGATGCCTCCGCCTACGAAGATCAGTGGAATCGACGCCAGATTCATCAGCTGGCCGCGCGTATTTTCACGCGCCACGTGACAAGCGGCGACGTGAGCGATCTCATGCGACATCACCCCGGCCAGTTCGGCTTCATTGTCGGCAGCCAGAATCAAACCTGAGTCGACGTAGAAAAATCCGCCGGGAAGAGCGAAGGCATTAATGTCGTCGGTGTCAACGACTTTGATGGTGAACGGGACTTGCGCGTCGGAATTCCTCACCAGGTTTTGCCCGATGCGGTTGATGTATTCGGTGATCACCGGGTCGGTGATCAGTTTGGCTGAAGTCTCGATCTGGCCGGCATACGACCTTCCCATCTCGATCTGCTTATCGAGGCTGTACCAGTTCCCAAATCCACGCTCGCACCCGATCTTGCGGTTGCCGATGGCGTTGATGTCCCGGATGCTGCCATCGTGATAGGCCTTGACGGGCGGGCTTGTAGCCCCCACCGGCGAGAGCGTTGGAATCTGCGCGAAGCACGAGGCGATGAAGAACAGGGAGGAAGCGAGGAGGATTGGGAGACTGCGCATGCACTACCCCAGAACCGAGTTCATTATAGACACAAGCAGGTTCGGACGAAAGGGCTATTACGTGAGACCAAAGTCCCTAAATTACACTCTTAGCAGCACTAGCCTCCGCCCGACCTCAGGGTCCAGCAATAGACCAGGGTCAAAGCGGTCATCACCACGGTGGTGGTCCAGGCAATCACGTTGTAAATGCGGGAGTTGACGAAATCGCCCATCAACTCCTTCTTGTTCACCAGCAGGAGCATGAAAATCAGCACCGGCGGGATTGCGATTCCGTTGATCACCTGGGAAAGAATGGATATTTTCACCAGCGGCAGGTCGGGAAACAAAACGCAGCCGGCGCCGGCCACGATCAGGATGGTATAGAGCCAGTAGAACACCGGCGCTTCGCTGAACTTCTTTCCCACTCCGGATTCGAATCCCAACCCTTCGCAAACCGTGTAAGCCGTGGAAAGAGGCAGAATGGAAGCGGCAAACAGCGAGGCGTTGAACAATCCCATAGCAAACAAGATGTACGCGTAGTCTCCGGCGAGGGGACGCAGCGCCTGGGCCGCGTCTTTGGCGTCTGAAATGTTGTGATAGCCGTGGACGTACAGAGTAGCGGCGCAGGCCACGATAATGAACCAGGCCACAATATCGGTGAAGATGCAGCCTGCCACTACGTCAATCTGCGAGGCTTTGTATTGCCGCTTGGTAACACCTTTCTCCACGATGGACGACTGCAGATAGAACTGCATCCAGGGTGCAATAGTGGTTCCGACCACGCCGATCGCCATGTAGAGATAACCGGGCAGCATGAAGGCGGCACGAGGCGGCGGTTTTATGGTGAGAACCAGCGCGTCAATCCACGCCGGCTTGGCAAAAAAGCCGGCGATGATGTAGGTCACGTAAAAGAACGAGGCCACCAGAAAAACCTTCTCCACGCTCTTGTACTGGCCTTTGACCACGATCAACCAAACCACCACCGCGCAAATCGGCACCGTAATGTATTTGGAAAGGCCGAAGAGTTCCAGGCTGCCGGCGATGCCGGCAAACTCGCCGACTACGTTGCCGAAGTTGATGATCAGAATTCCGATCATCATGAAGAAGGTAATGCGAAACCCGAATTCCTCGCGGATCAGGTCACTGAGACCCTTGCCCGTGACCGCGCCCATGCGGGCGGAGATTTCCTGCACGACGATCAAAGCCAGGGTGACGGGAATCAAGGTCCACAACAACAAGTGCCCGAACTGTGCACCGGCAGCCGAGTAGGTGTAGATGCCGTTGGCATCGTTGTCGACATTGGCGGTGATGAAGCCGGGACCGACAACCGCAAAGAACAGTATGATCCGGGCTTTCCAGCTTTTCAGAAATTTCATGGGCACAGTTCGCCGACATAGACCGTGATGGCCGCAAGACGATGCAACAGGATAAACGGAGTGCAGGAATCTGAACAGGGAAAATCGAGAATTTGATCAACGGCAGGAAGTTGTGTTCCCCCTACGGTCTCACCTGGAACTTCTGATTGCTGGTAAGCGTTCCGCTCGGAGTCACAACCGTGACAAATCCGGTTGTCGCGCCTGGAGGGACGGTGGCAATCAAATAGGTGTCCGACTCAACCTTGAAGGCCGCCGGGACTCCATTGAAGGACACGCTGTTTGTCCCCGTGAATCCCTGACCGAGAATGCCGCCGGTCTGCCCGATCCTGCCCGCAGCGAATACTAATCTGATAAATGTTGGAAGGCCAAGATCAAAACTATAAACAACACCATCGTTCGAAGATCCGCCGGCGCACGCCATTCCGTAAATCTTGCCATTGGTGTGCTGCACCGGAGTGGTGCATGGGCTGCCTCCGCCGGCGCTCTGGAAGTCGTAGACAATAGCATAGGAGCCAGTGGGTGTGATCTGAAACATCACCCCTTGATTCATGGTTCCCCCGTTACTGGCGACGCCATAGAGATTGCCGTCAGAAGCTTGAACCAGCCCTGCGTACGGATAAGCACCGTCGTTTGGATAGTTGGGGTCACCAAAGTCGTGGAGCACCGTGAATCCTTGCCGGGTCACTGCGAACAACACGCCTCGACTGTAGTTTCCGCCTCGGGTGGCAGTGCCATACAAATTGCCGTCACTTCCTTCGGTCACGCCGACCACTGGTTCTGTTCCGTTTTCACCGTAAAAGCTACTCACGGTCGTCGTGCTGCCCTTTGGCGTCATCCTAAACACCGTGCCACAGCCGGCTGGGCAATTTGAACTGCGCCCGCCGTTGTAGGTTGTGCCATAAAAATTCCCGTCGGTTGCCTGCATTAACCCATACGATGACCCCGGAAGCGCGCCGAGCACGGTAAAGCTTCCAGAGGATGTGATGTTGTAAGCGAAGGGAGTGGCGCCCTCACTGGTGGTGCCGTAAAAGGTTCCATTCGCTCCCTGGATTGGAGGAGCCTCAGGATCGCCACTGTCCGCGCCGCCCGTGAAACTGTAGAGAGTGGTCAAGCTTCCCGCCGATGTAATCTTGAAGATGGTGCCCCAAGTAGAGGTTCCGCCCGCGTTGGTGGTTCCGTAAAAGTCTCCATCCGTCCCTAGTGTCAGTCCGCTGAACGGAAGCGAGCCGTCGGTTCGCTGGTAATCGAAGTTAAAAAGCACCTTCTCTTTGCCATCCAGCGTGACCTCGAACACAACGCCGCTGCGGTACGCCCCACCCTGGCTAGCTGTCCCGTACAGGTTGCCATCTCGCCCTTGAGCAAGAAGACTTGGGCCCTGAGGCAGAGCGCCGTCAGGGCCACGGAAATTGAACAGGTCCGTGTAGACCTGAGCATTCGCCAGCGTCGCCAATGCCGCGGTCAGTGTGAGCAATGCAAGAGTGGATAAAGCTTTCTTCATCGGGAATCTCCTTACGGTCTTCTCGAGAAATACATCCCTACAGTTTCGCCCTGAGCAGGCTGATAATGTCGTCGGAAGTAATAACGCCCGTCAGCTTTTTTTGATCGTCCACCACCGGCAGGGTCAGCAGGTTGTATTTGTCGAAGAGTTCGGCGACCAGTTTCTCATCCGCTCCGGCGTGGCAGGAAATCAAAGGCTCCTGGGTTAGCGATAGCAACGGCGTGTTCGGAGAGGCGAGTACCAGCTTCGCCAGTGGTACGGCCCCGGCCAGCGTCCCGCGCGAGTCAACCAGGTAAATGGTGCTTACGGTTTCGATGCCGCCCTCGAAATTGCGCAGGGCCTCGACCGCATCGTGCGCGGTGGCGCTTACGTTCAGCGCCAGGTACTGCGGGTTCATCCGGCCAGCAGCGGTGTCTTCCCTGAACTCGAGGAGATCGGAGACTTCTTTGCGCTCCTCCGGCGCCATCTCCAACAGAATTTCCTCGGTGCGGTCTTCCGAGAGATCGCCCAGCAAGTCGGCGGCAGCGTCGGGGTCCATTTCTTCAACGATCTCGGCCGCGCGCTCGGAATCGAGCGACTCGACGATGGACTTCTGCACCTTGGGATCGACTTCCTCGAGGGCCTCGGCGGCGACGCCCTCGTCGAGGGTTTCGAAAACGGCTTCGCGCTCGTCGGGCGCCAGGTCTTCGACGATGTCGGCAATGTCGGCGGGATGCAGCCGCGCCAGGCGTTCGTGAGAGATTTTCAGCTTCACTCGCCGGGCAGGATCGGTCTCAATTACATCTACAAATTCCCAGGGAATGATGCGCTCGGGAATCTGGCGAAGCAGCGCGTGTAGCGGCCCGCTCGGCACCACGCCCTTGAGCAGGCGCCGGATCGCGCCGCGCGCGCCCACGTCCACGGCCGCCACCTTCAGTGTGGGATGGCTGTTGTTGCGGTCTTGATGCAAGTCCACGTCATTGACGCGCACCACCTTGCGTCCGTGGACGTCAATGATCTGCTGATCGAGCAGGTCGCGCGAAAGCAGGAGCAGCCCTTCGGGTTCAGCGGCCGCGGTCCATGTGGAAGCTGAGGTCGCGGTACAAAGACCCCCGTTGATGGAGATCACCGAACTGAACGGCAGGGCGCGGTCGCCCGACTTGGTGCGAACCACAAGAACGGCAATCCGCGCTGGGTCTTCCTGCGGGGAAACTGCCAGCTCGCGCACACGCCCGCAACGCCCGCCGGGATCAAACACGGGCGAGCCCAGCAACTCACTGAGAGCGAGCGTCGGCATGGTGAGAGCATACTCAAGTCGAGGAGTGGAATCCAGCAGATAGGGCGCGGGCTGCGTAGCCCCAGACGCCGCTGTCCGGGGGAATGACGCCTATTGACGGCCAGTTCGGGAGAAGAGGATAATCCCTGTGCTTGGCCGGTCGCAATGTTTCTCCCCCCTTTGCGCCTCACGGCTGGGCACGGGCCCCGTTATTCTCGCGTGAGTAGGCCGCGATTCCAGAATCTTGCACTGCGGAGGCTACAATGACGAAATTAAATGGCTGGAAGATGGCATTTGGCGTGGCTGCGTTTTGTGCAGCGACAACGATTGGCGTGACAGCACAGGTGTTCACGACGGTGCTAAGTTTCGATGAAACTGACGGCGCCGGCCCGCAGGCACCCCTCGTTCAGGGCAGCGATGGTAGCCTCTACGGGACAACCGTAGAAGGAGGCGTGTTCAATGACCTCTGCGGCGCCGGCTGCGGCACGATTTTCAGATTGGCTCCGGAAGGCAGGCACCAAACGCTACATGCCTTCTGCGATCAAGACGACTGTCTCGACGGTAACTATCCGCTCGCCGGGCTGATCCAAGGCTCGGACGGAAACCTGTACGGCGTGACAGGCGATGGCGGCGGGTCACCCAATTGCTACCTGGGCTGCGGCACCGTTTTCAAGATCAGCACCGCGGGCGAGTTCCTCACTATTTACTCTTTTGGCCTCAGCAATGTCAGTGATGGAGATTACCCTCGTGGCCCGCTGCTCCAAGCTACTGACGGGAATTTCTATGGGACGACCCAGGGCGGCGGAGCCGGTGGTGGTGGCACGATTTTCAGAATCACGGCCGGGGGCAAACTCACCACCCTCTATGGCTTTGTCAGGGCAACTGCCCTGACGGCGCGCAGCCCGTCTCGGGAGTAATTCAGGGGACGGACGGGAATTTCTACGGTACAACCTCCCACGGTGGGGGCGGACCTTGCGCAAACGGCGGCTGCGGTACGATTTTTAAGATGACCCCCGAAGGCAGACTGACGACGCTGCACAGCTTTCAAGGAAACGATGGCTGGTGGCCTTACTCGGGACTGGTTCAAGCTAACGATGGGGCCTTCTACGGGACGACGCTGCAAGGCGGGCCGTACTCGTCAGGCAACGTCTTCAAAATCACTGCCGGAGGTGCGTTTACAGTGCTATACAATTTCAATTGCCAAACCAACTGCGCCGACGCTGCCGGTCCCTCGGGGTTAATCCAAGCCACCGACGGGAATTTCTATGGAACGGCCAGCGTCGGCGGCCCCGAGGGCAACTACGGCACCGTGTTTACATTGACCCCGACCGGCACACTCACGACCCTCTACAGTTTCGGCTCACAAGCAGGCGCGGGCGGCGCCTACCCTGCCGCCGCGCTGATACAAGCCACAAGCGGGACCTTCTACGGGACAACGATGATTGGGGGGACGGGGGATGAAGGCACTGTATTTAGCCTCTCCGTGGGTCTCGGCTCATTCGTAAGCCTGCCCCGTAGCTCTGGCAAGGTCGGAATCCAAGCCTTTGTTTTGGGTCAGGGACTGACCGGCACCACGAACGTATCCTTCAATGGGACCGCTGCGAAGTTCACCGTCGGCGCAGATACCTACCTGAGGGCTACAGTCCCCACCGGGGCGACGACTGGCTCCGTCACCGTGACCACCCCCAGCGGCGTGTTAGCTAGCAACGTTCCGTTCCGCGTGACGCCGCAGCTGTTGAGTTTCAGTCCGCCCAGTGGGCCCGTGGGTACGGTGGTGACCATCACGGGAGTCAGCCTCACTCAGGCTAGCGGCGTTGGCTTCGGCGACTACGTTCCGGCGAACTTCACCGTGAACTCCGATCTGCAAGTTACGGCGACCGTTCCAGCAGGAGCAAAGACCGGGCCGATCGGCGTTCAGACCCTAGGCGGGACGGCGATCAGCTCGGCGGTTTTCACGGTGACGCCGTAGCGACCGCAACTTGGGGTCACGCTGCAGTGAGACGCCCCCGGGACAGCCGCCGGGACGACGGCGCCACCCATCTTCCCGGCCCCGGTGTCTAACGCTCCTGGGCTTTCTGCATGACCGCGTTGACATTTGCACAGGGAACAGGCGAAACTAGCGACTTCGCCTGAGGGGTTGTTTCCCGCTTGCCTGCGTCCGCGTGCGACTGCGGCGCATGCCTGGCGGATAATCCGGGTCTGCTTTCTTTTTCATAAACTCTAACCATGACCGACCAGCGGGTCTCTTACACACTGGATTCGACGCTTGAAACCGTCGACAGTGCCGAAAACACGGCGACTCGGATCGCGGTTGAGGCCGGCTTTGGCGAAGATGAGGTCATGCAGATTTCCATGGCAGTGCGCGAGGCCGCGGTCAACGCCGTGTTGCACGGCAATGCCTACGATCCGGGAAAGAAAGTGAAGCTGGAATTTGAAACCACAAGCCGGGACCTGGTCATCACCATTCGCGATCAGGGAAAAGGCCTGGATCCAGCCAAGATTCCCGATCCTTTGTCTCCCGAGAATCTGATGAAGACCTCGGGCCGGGGAATTTTTCTTATACGTTCGTTCATGGATGAAGTGCAAATTCATCCTTCGCAAACGGGCACCGAAATCAAACTCGTTAAACACGTCCCTGGGCCGTCCGGGGACGCCAAGGAGGCTTCCCAGTGAGCATGAAGACTAGTACTCGTCAGGTGGATGGAGTAACCATTGTGGATTGCAGTGGCCGCATCACACTCGGTGAAGGCAGCGTGATTCTGCGCGACGCCGTGCGCGATCTGCTTGCCAAGAACCAGAAAAAGATCCTGCTGAACCTCGGCGAGGTTACCTACATTGACAGCTCCGGCATCGGAGAACTCGTCAGCGCCTTCACCACCGTTCGCAACCAGGGTGGTGAACTGAAGCTGTTAAACCTGACCAAGAAGGTCCATGACCTGCTGCAAATCACCAAGTTGTACACCGTCTTTGATGTAAAAGAAGACGAGGCAGTGGCGATAAAAGCGTTCAAATAGATTCCTGTCGGCGATGGGGCCCTCGGTGCATGTTCTGGCTCAGCACGGAGCGGCCCTGGTGCGCCCTTTCCGTTTTGGGACAAGCCCTCATAGTTTTGCCGCTTCCCTTCTCTCGGGACCGTCTTCAACTCTTACAATTGTGGGATGCTCGCGACCGTCCGACTCCAGGCCTGCGGATTGATTCTCTCCGCATCCGCAGCGGCCGAATGCATTCCCTTCACGCAAGCCCGCGACCATATCGGTGAGACCCAGTGTGTCACCGGGAGGGTGTTGGGATTGAAGCACGGCAGCCGGGGAGTAACTTTTTTCGACTTCTGCGAAGACTTCCGGGTGTGTCCATTTACCGTGGTGGTTTTCCCCGGACATCTGAAAGATATTGGCGACGTGCGGAAGCTGACGGACAGGGTGATTGAGATTCATGGTGAAGTAAAGGCATACGACGGGCGTGCCGAAATCGTACTCGACCAGCTTCGGCAACTGGGCGGCGACGCGGCGAAGATTCCTCGATTGCCTAAGAACTACGATGTGGAGAAGCAAGGCCACGCCAGCGCCGGGTCAATGAGTCATCCCAAGGCAGCGCGAACCACCACGAAGAAGAAACAGACCCCAACCGTGCCCGCTGAAATTGAAGATGACGAGCAGTAGGCTGGTACTACACCATGCCTTTTCGCAATTCTTCGAGCGGATAGAACGTCCCCCGCCAAATGACGCCCCCACGACCCAAAGTCAAGACCATCGAACGCAGCAGGATGTACACGAACAACACCGAGCTGACGGGATGCAGCGCAATGTAGTACGCCGGAATGTCTGACATGCGGGACATGCCCACGTAGATTCCGAACATGGCCGCCAGTGCAATGGCGTACGGCGCTCGCGCCCAGCCGTGCGCCAGCACCACACCGGCAAACGGCAAAATATTCAGGAAAATCAGTCCCAACGCCGAAGCCAGCGCGCGCCACCACTGAAATGACAAGACGGCAAACATGTTCTTGGTAAGATTCTCCACCACCCCCATCGCACTCTTGGCCCAGCGAATGGAGAGCAATCCGCGACCGAAAACGTTGCGTTGCCGGTAGCCGCCATTCTTCACCACTTTCCCTAGCTTCATATCGTCGAGCACTTCGAATCGCAGAGCTTGATAAGTGCCTACGGCCTGGTAAACTTCGCGGCGAATCAAGTTGAAGGCGCCAACGCCCATGAAGTCTTTGGTTTTGGGATCGGCGACCTTCCAGGGCCGATGCCCGAACAGAAACAGAGTCTGGAAGAATGCAATCATCATTCTTTCGCCCGGCCCGTACATAACAAAATCGGGGAACAGCACAACATGGTCGGCACGCTCGGCTGTGGCATACGCTATGGCCCGGGTCAGCGAATCCGGGCGAAACAGCACATCGGCGTCGGTAAACAGCAGCCATTCTCCGCTGGCCTGCGTGGCTCCGGTCCACATGGCATGGGCTTTGCCCAACCAGTGGGGTGGAAGTTCCGGGACGTGAATGACCTTGAGCCGCGCTTGCGCTGCCGCAGTGGACGCCACCCGGTCCATCGCCTCACCGGTGCGGTCGGTGGAGCGATCATTGATAGCAATTACTTCGTAATTGTCGTAGTCCAATTGCAGCAACTGGGTGAGCGATTGCTCAATGTGCTCTTCTTCGTTGCGGGCCGGAACAATGATGGTAACGCGCGGGCTGCGGGCTGCGGGTCTGCGGTTCCACGCTGGAAGAGAAATATCTGTAACCTTCGGCATTCCCAGGGCCGCATCCAGCAGACGCGAG
>Ga0070733_10003404_pt1 | contig 10919 bp, 9 predicted proteins | sample Coa_R1_9_FD_66450 | JGI IMG/M metagenome (GOLD analysis project Ga0070733, IMG submission 66450) | Surface soil microbial communities from Centralia Pennsylvania, which are recovering from an underground coalmine fire - Coalmine... | ecosystem: Environmental > Terrestrial > Soil > Unclassified ... | reverse complement strand
CAAAATTGCGATCAGTAGCGGTGTGATCGCGACCCAGCACAGCATGTAAAGATTGGGCAGGGGGAAGATCAGAATCTGCAGGGCGGCCGAGAGCAGAACCAGCAACCAGGCACTTTTGTGAATCCGGGACACATGACAGGATAACAAACTGCTTATGGCGATCGAGGGTGGGGGATGTTTCGCAGTTCTCGGTTCCCAGCTTCAGGTTCTCAGTTTCGGCGCAATCAGGGCCCTGACGAACTCAACGATTTCTTTTGTCACATATTCCGGCGGGTGAATCTCGAAGATCGGACGACCTGCAACCGGTTTCAGCGAAATGCCACTCCAAGCCGCTTTACCACGATCTTCATTTTTGGGAGCGTGCAAGATAACGGCATCGGCTTGATCGAGAAATTCCTGGGCTGATCGTTTGAAATCCGCGGTGGCGGGGTCGAGGACCGTGATGTAAAGATCCGGGCGCACGAACTTCAGAATGCTGTTCGATTCGAGAATTGTGTTTTCCGACTCGGCGAGGCGGCGGATGGTTGGGATGGCTTCCGCGAGACGGCCTTGTTCGGTGCGCACCCACCAGGCGCGAACCGCTCCCGCCACCAGAAAGCGTGAGGTGTCGGAATCACCGAAACGATCTTTCTCTTCCGAGATCGCCCAACTGTGATCGTCGGTGGCGCAGTGGCAGGATCCGCCGTTGAGCGAGCAAACTCCGTGCCCGTATTGCGTAATCTTGAGCGCGGTCCAGTGGTAAGCAGGCAGGGCCGCGATCAGGCCAGCAACTACGCTGGTCTTGCCCACACTGCGCGAATGTCCGCCGATCACGACCACTGCCATAGCAATCTGATTTCGCGGGCGGGGGCGCCCGCGCCACACAAAACGTCTACTCTTTTCTGGCTAAGCGCGCCAGCACTGCGAGTCCCTTCAAGTATTCGCGAACGGGCTTCGCCGGAGTTCCCCAGAACGCGATTCCCTTCCCTCGCAGAACTTTGTTTGGCAAAACGCCACCTTGTCCTCCCAACATGACGCCTTCTTCGATGCGAGCGTGTTCGCCGATGCCGACCTGGCCGCCGAGAACCACGTTCTTCTCGATTGTGATGCTGCCGGAAAGCCCGGTTTGCGCGGCGATTACAACGTCTTCTCCGATTTGGCAGTTGTGGCCGATGTGGACCAGGTTGTCGATTTTTGCCCCTCGGCCGATTCGGGTGACGTCCAAGGCTCCGCGATCGATGGTTGTATTGGCGCCGATCTCGACGTCATCTTCGATCTCCAGCCGTCCGATTTGAGGAAACTTTTCATAACGGCCTGTCGCCTGATCGTGTACGTAACCGAAGCCATCGCTTCCCAGTACTGCGCCGGAATGAACGATTACGCGATCCCCGAGGCGCACGCCCGGGTAGACGGTGACGTTGGGATAGAGATCGCACTTGCGTCCGATGATTGCTTTCGCGCCAATCACGCTGCCGGCGCCGATCCGCGTGCCCTCGCCGATGTGCGCTCCTTCGCCGATGACTGCTCGCTCTTCAACCGTAACGTCGTTTGCCAAGGACGCCGATGCGTGGACGATTGCGCTGGGGTGGATGCCGGGCTTTCGATCCGGTCTAGGACAAAGAAGTTGTGCGGCGCGGACAAAGGCAAGACGCGGTTGCTTGGCGAGCAGCAGTGGCTTGGAAGTTGTCATCCCTTCTGCGAAATCGCCGGCGATCACCGCCGCAGCGCCTGATTCGAGGGCGAAGGGGAGATGCTTTTCGTCATCTACGAAAATTAAATCTCCCGGTCCTGCAGACTGGACACTCGAAATGCCTGTCAGTTGCACAGTTTCGTCTCCCAGCACGCGGGCCTGCACAAACTCAGCGACCTCTTTGACCGATCGCTCCCTGACTAAAGTCATCGCACCTTTTTATACGTTTGCCGCGGGAAAAGAAAGCCGGGGCTAGAATGTCTGAATGGAGCGCAAGATTTTCTGGATCAGCTTCACGGTGTTAGGATTGGCGGCGGATTTCATTTTGCCACTGTGGTGGGCGTTGGTCGCGACCCTCCCGATTGTTTATGTGAGTTGGTGGATCGCGTATCGGAGCGACTGGTTTTGAATGTCGCACGAGCATTCTCGCCAGCCTGAGACGTTGCAAGCAACTTCTCTACAGCCACTAGTAGAGCGGCGGTTGACCTTCAGGCCGCGTTTTCCAGCGGCGATGGACCCACAACCATTGATCCGGATATCGCCGCACGTAATCTTCGATCACTTTCGTAAACAAGGCCGTGTTCGCAATTGCGTCCGCATCGTCATCGCCCGTGCGCACCAGATTGATCGCAGGGTCAAAGCGCAAGCGGTATTTTCGTAAAGCGGGATCCCAGATGGTGAAGCCGGGGACGACGGCGGCGTCCGTACGCAGTGCAATTCTCGCCAGCCCGCTTGCCGTACACGCGGGGATTCCGAAAAAGTCCACGAACACGCCTTGTGGCGGAGTCATGTTCGTGTCCATCAGAATGCCCACGGTTTCTCCGGCTTTCATGGCCGAGAGCAGGCCGCGGACAAAATCATCCTTGTCGACCATGGAGTTGCCGTGCATGGTGCGATATCGGCGCGTTAGGCGGTCGAGGTAGACGTTGTCCAGGGGCCGCATCACGACGTGTAGCGGGTGTCCGTGCAGCGAATGAGTGAATGCGGACAGCTCCCAGGCTCCCATGTGCGCGGTCAGGAACAGCACACCCTTGCCTCGCGCTAAAGCCCGTTCGAAGTTCTCGAACCCGTCGTAGACCACGACCTTGCTGACGTTTTCGCGGGTGTACTTCGGGAACAAACAAACTTCCGCCGCTTGCCTTCCGAAAGACGTGAAAACACCCCGCAGGATCTTTGCGTGCTGATGGCGCGTCTTTTCCGGAAATGCGAGCGCCAGGTTGTGCATTCCTACCCGCCGAAGCCGGACGTGCAACAGGTAAACCGTCCAACCGAGCATGATCCCGGCGGCGCGGGCCAGTGGGCGGGGCAGTGCCCCAATGAATTTGACGATCAGCCAGGCTAGGGCGTACTCGAATCGCTCCATGTTGGGGGAAATGGTGACGGTAGCACTGAGGAAATCCTACGTCAAACGAACCGCAGCGCCGCGCCGATCCTGGCGGAGAAACGAAGTGATTGATTCTAAAGGATTCTGCTGCTTGCACGAGGGTTGTTACCGGGCTTTGAGGGGGTATAAATGATTGAGGCAGGTACAAAAAATGCGGGGTTGGCAACGGTGACCCTAATCTCCGCTCCCAACCCCGTCTCCCAGGTTCTGTGGTAGGTGGACCGAGTATGCGTCAGGGGGAAGGACGCGGACAAGATTACGAGGGTCATTGTCCTTTGGTAACCGAGTACGGCCGCACAGATCCCGCGCTGATCTGGGTGATCACATTATCTTCCGGCGGGCCTGGCATTCGGTTCGGCTAAACCCGCCCCGTAGAATTCCGCCAACGCGTGCCTTTCCTCGTCAGTCAATTGGACTGCGATGCTGCGCATGCGCAGGTTGATGTCGTTCGCCCGCCTGCCACTTGCGAAACCTTCGATCTGCTCCAGCAAATAAGTAGCGTTCTGGGTCGCGAGCGAGGGCGCTCCGGTCACGAAACCGACTGGACCATGGCAAGCCTGGCATGGCGGCAACCCACGATTTCCATCTCCCGCAGTGATAAGCCGCCCGGCCACGGCTTCATGCTTGGGGTCAGACAGAGACTGAGGAAATGCACGATCGTCCTGCGGATCGGGCGCAATTGGCATCATCCAGTAATAGGCGGCTACGTCGGCGGAGTCTTCCAGCGATAAGGAGTTCGCAATCGGCTGCATGACGGGAGAACTCCGCTTGCCTGATCGAAAGTCATCCAACTGTTTCCAGACGACCAACCGGTCCATGCCTGCGAGGTTGGGAACTGATGGACTAGAGCTGAAACCCTCGCGTCCGTGGCAGCGATCGCAGCGTCGCCCGATGAGTAGCCCACGGAGGGCATCCCCGGAGGAAGCCATCGCTATGGTTCGTGCCGTCCATGCGACATTGGAAGGAATTCGAACCGGAGGCTCTGCTACGTCCGATCCCATGAGGTAAGCACCTCCCGGCGGCGGGCTCAAAATTGCCAGCGCCAGAAAAGCTGGCGCGATCCGCGCCTTCAGTCCACCGCAACCTCTGGCTATCGATCTAGCGTGAGACACAGTTCATCCTCGCCTGTTGACTCAAGTTCCGAAACTGTTCTGGGGGAACCGCGATCAACTTGCTTCTCATCGCATAATGTCCGGGTCCGCAGAATTCGTGGCAGGGCATCGGATACTCGCCCGCCCGCTCGAACCGCAAATGGGTTTCGACGACATAACCCGGCACCGCTTTGACCTCGTCGCCGGCGTCGCTAACGGTTAATTTGTGAACCACGTCTGCACTGGTAATCCGGACTCGGAGAGGAACGCCGGTTGGCACCACGACACATTGCGGCACAAAAAGATATTGCTCCGCTATCATTCTCACGGTCACTCCCCCACCCGGCTCCTCGGCGGGTCCGAGGTTGCTTTCGACGAATTCGCCGCGCAAGTGCAGAGTTTGAGGGTTAATCCGGTTGGGTCCGCTCAGTAGATATTCGAGGCCTGACTCCGCCTCATATGGAAAACGGACGGTGAGCCATACGCACGTCAAGGTAAGGCTGAGTAAAATGACTCGAATCACTCTTCTTGCGCTCGAACCCGTCCCACCGGGACGCTCTTCGGGACGCGTTGCCGCTGAGAACGTCGAGTTCGAAACGGGCACTTTCTCTCGTTCCATGCTTCGCGAACGAAATCACCGCAGGTTTAGCCTTTGCACATGTAGCGGTGAACGAATGTTACCCTATTGCGCCTTCTCCCGACTGCGGAGGCGCACCGCTTCAAACAACCGTGCCGCACATCGCCCCGAAAATATACCAGCGACATTAGTTTCCATGTGGTGGGGATCGCGGTCAAGAGTCCAGTGCTTGGGGCGATCCCCGTTTTTCGTCAGGTTGGATCGTTACCTTTTGCGCCTAGCGAGAAATTGCACGGCGGCCTAAGCTCCTGAACTGCCGCCCGAAATCCGCGATTCCGGGAAAAAATCGTCGTCAGCAACCCCAACAACGGGTAATACCAAAGCTTACGATCTTCAACCAGAAATCCCCGCGCAAATCTCCAGGTGCTTGGTATTAGTGACGTGACTTAGCCATGCATCACAATGCATCTGTGCATGGGGGCAGGTCTCGCACTCGGTCATCGGTTGCTAGAGAGCCGGCATCCATGCCTGCGTGATTGATGCTTTACGCGGCCGCCGCTGCCGGAGCCGCAATTACCGCAGCCAAGTCTTTCTGCAGAGCCGCCATATTGAATCCAGATGGTGAGGTTCCAACCTTCATGTTGATCCAATCACCGCTCAAGACTGCGAACGCCTCATCCATGTAGGCATCGTAGAACTGCCAGCTCATGGATTTTACCGCGCCCCAGGTGACGACATATAGGTTTCGAGCATCGTATCCGACTGCCGGAATGCAATGTCCATTTTGAGGATTTGGTGCTGCGTTCCCAACCGGACCCTGTGGCGGGACGACCCACGGCGTCTGGAGGAAGTCCGTTCCGGGCGCCACCGCGAAGTTTGGAAGAGCAACGCCGATATAGCAGTTACCGAATAAGTTGACCGCGTCTCTGGCCTGAAAGTCGTTCTTTGGCTCCAACTGGGCGAAGGCGGTGATTTTGTCGCCGCCAATGCCAGTTTTCCGCCAGTACTTCAAGACATCCAGCATGTTGGCACCGGCATCGGCGTTGCCTTTGGCGAAATGATTGTAGGCCGCGAGAATTTGCGTATTGCTTAGGGTCTTTTCCGTGCCGGTATTAGCGGTCCATTCCTCGATCATATGGCCGGCTGCGGCGCAAGTGCAGTCGCCGTAGGCGTCGTTGCCCATCATCGGCCAAACGGCCACTGGTTTTGAGTAGTCGACGGCGGGAGGTGGCGGTTGTAACGCTGCGGTGAGATATTTTCCGAACAGCAAGGTCCTTTTGTCAGACTTTGGTACGTGTTTTCCCAGCTTGAAGGTTGTCATGTGTAGTCCCTCCATTTCGATTTAGGTCCCTGTCGTATGAATTGTGCTGAAAGAAGGGTCAGCGTTTCACCCCAACTGCGAAAAGGGTTTGGCACGATTCTCGGTTACGAGAATGGGACCGCGAGAGTCGGTTTGCGGCTGGCCGCCTCTGCAGCCCCCCATACATCAGGCGCTTTTCAACATCCTCGACTGCGATGGTGGAGCCCAGGCTTGAAAATGGTTGGCAGCAAACAGCTATTGCAACTTCGCGTACTCTGCCTTGCCCTGCTTCAGGATAGGGATGTCGGGGGCGGCGTCTTTCCAGAGGGTGAGGAAGTCCTCATAGGCGGCTTTTGCTTTGGTAATGTCGCCCTGCATGGCATACGCTCGACCCAGTTGGAGATGAGCGAGTGCGCTGATGGGATCCCCGATCATTATGCCGGGGTGGTCCAGAATTTTCTGAAATTCCCCGGCGGCTTCAGCACCTTGACGAGCGGCCAGATACGCCTGGCCACGCACATAGATAGGATAGAGAGCCCCGAAGAAACTCGTTTGAGTGCTGCGTGGCTGGCCCAGCTCGTAGGGAATGGCAACTTGGAGAAGTTCGATCGCCTTTGCGGGATCGCCATGATTGAGCGCAAGAAACGCACGTACGGTGGGCAGGTAATTGAACTTGACTGACGTATCTTCGGGAAAGCTCCTTTCTAGATCGTTGGTCAAAGTTTGAGCCTGCGAAGAATCCCCCGCGATAGCCAGGGCGAGGGCTGCGCCATATTGCACCTCCCGGTTCCTGGCAAGCGCAAGGGCTGCCATTGCCGCCGGCTTTGCGGCTGGCGCGTTCCCGTAAAAGGCTTGCCACAGCGCCACTCGGGTTTCGAATGTAGCGGCCTTTTCTCGATGGGCCGCCTGCTGGGCCAAATCGCTCGCCCGACGTAAGATCTTCGTGGCTTCTTGCAGGTGACCGCTATATGCGAGGGCAAAGGCTTGGTGGTCGGAAATCAATTCTTCCGCTCCCGATTTTCCCCGAGCCGCAGCCACCTCCCGCTGCATGCCGTCGCCGTCGCCTTTCAAAAAGGCGATATCGTATCGCAGGAGAGCTAACAGCGGGATTTCGACTTTTCGTTCGGAAGCTCTGCGAACCGCGTCTTCGGCTTCTCCCAGACGGTCGAGGCTCAGAGAGTTGAAACCAAGAAGGGCATAGCCAATGCCAAAGTCTGGAGCGAGTTCGACCGCCTTTTGGGCCTCTTCAGCACCCTTTTCATATTCGCCGAGCACCGGATAAATGAAGCCCGCTAAGAATGAGTGGGGCGTCCACTCACGAGGATAAGCTTGTGCCCACGCCTCACAGGTTTGCCGTGCTTTTTCCTGGTTTCCTGTCGCCCGTCCATCGTAATAAGCGGTGATAAAGAACTTCTCGTTATCGCTGGCACGGTCCCGCAGCTCGTAAGCTTTTCGGGTGTTCTCCGTACCAAGTTCGGTTTCGCCGCTGGAACCGTACATGAGCCCAAGCGAGGCGTATGCGGCCGCAAATCGGGGGTCGATCTCAACAGCATGTTTGAAAAAAGGAACAGCGGCATCCCCACCCGCGGAGGCGACAACTTTCCAGCCCATGCTATAAGCTTTTAAAGCTTCCAGGGACGGAGTCGTAGCCTCGGCGAGCGGAGTGTCGTGTCTTTCGACTGCCACCAGGGATTCTCCGACTCGCGTTCTGAACTTATTCGCAATTTCAGTCAGAGCATTCAGCACGTCTTCTTTCCTTGCCACTTCCACCTGCTCTTCATCGAGGATGTCCCCTGTGCGACAGTTCTTTGCGCGTAGCCCCAATACGTACTGGCTGCCGAGCTTTGCAATCGAGCCATCGAGGACGGCGGCGCTTGCGGTTCGCTCGCAAATTTCATGTGCGATCGCTGGAGTAAGCCGCACATCGGCTGACTGGCCCATCAATCTGAGTGTCTGCTGGATGCGCTCCTCTGAGACCAAGCTCAGGAAGGGCGACTGCTCCAACTGCACGGCCATCCCTTGACGCAGCGTACCGTCGAAGACGGGATCGCCGGTCGTATTGGTGAAGTCGGCGAGGATGATCGTGTCTTTATCGGTGAGCTTGGCTGTCGTGCGGAAATACGTGCGGAAAACCGCGTGGAAAGAAAGGTATCCGACAGCGGATAAGACCAGAACAATCACGGCGATAAGAATCACTAACATCCAGCGATTTGCGATCGGGGTTGCGGCTGTTCCTCTGGTTAACTGCCCCGAATCCGTGTCGCGCTTGAGTCGCCGCAAATCGGTGCGAAGATCGGACGCATGCTGATATCGCAAGTTTCGGTCTTTCTCCAAACTCTTAACGATGACTCGTTCCATCTCAAGTGACAAGTTGGGGTTGAGACGGATTGGAGGTACCGGGGCACGATTCAGGATGGCTTCGAAAATTACTCCCGTGCTTTCTCCGCGGAATGGCAAGGTCCCGGTGGACATCTCGTAGAGAACAGCGCCAAAGGAGAACAGGTCGCTGCGCCCATCGAGTTCCTGGGCGCGAACCTGTTCCGGCGACATATAGGTTACGGTGCCCATCGCAGTGCCGCGATCGGTGAAGGACTCTTCCAAGGTCGAGCCGTCGCCGCCGGTGCTCTCGGACTTGAGGATCTTGGCCAGTCCGAAGTCGAGAACCTTGGCGTGACCGCGAGCGGTGACGAAAATGTTGGCAGGCTTGATGTCGCGATGCACAATGCCAGCCGTATGCGCGGCGTCCAGCGCGTCGGCGATCTCGATGGAAAGCGCAAGCAGTGTCTCCTCGTCTAAAGGACGACCTGCAATGCGGCGCTTCAAGTCCATGCCGTCCAGAAACTCCATGACGATGAAGGGATGGCCCTTGTGTTCGCCGATATTGTGTTCGCCGATTTCGTGGACGGTGCAAATGTTGGGATGGTTGAGCGCGGACGCGGCCCGCGCCTCGCGCCGAAAGCGTTCCAGCGTCTGCGCGTTTCTAACCAACGTTTCCGGCAAGAACTTCAGAGCGACAAAGCGGCCAAGCTGGACGTCCTTGGCCTTGTAAACCACACCCATGCCGCCGCTTCCAAGTTTTTCCAGGACTTGGTAGTGCGACACAATCTCGCCTATGAAGGAGTGGGCAGTCTCCCCTGTATTTTTGTTTCCGCTCACCGCGAGCACTCGTGCGGCCACCTCCAGGGCTGGATTTTCGAGAAAGCCTCCGGCTTTTTGCTGCGCGGCCAGCAGAGAGCGAACTTCCTCTTCGAGCGTTTCGTCGCCGGCGCACGCTTGCCGCAGGAATGTTTCGCGCTGCTCGAGCGGATGCTCGAGCACAGACTGCAAGAGCTCGTCGACTTGTTTCCACCGTTTGCTATCCATCGCTGGTCTCGCGCGAGAGCTCGCGGTAGAGCCAGGCTTTGGCGGTGCTCCAGTCCCGCATCACGGTAATCGCCGAAACTTTGAGCACCTCAGCCGTTTCTTCCACACTCAGGCCGCCAAAGAAGCGCATTTCGACAACTTGCACTTTCCGTGCATCGAGTTTTGCCAATTCATTCATGGCGTCGTCGAGTGCAATCAAATCCGCACTTCGGTCGCCGCCCACGATGGCCGTATCTTCCAGCGAGACGTGTTGCACCCCGCCTCCGCGTTTCAAATTGCGGCGCCGGGCGTGATCGACCAGAATGCGCCTCATGACCTGAGCAGAGACCGCGAAAAAATGGGCGCGATTTTGCCATTGCATGCCTTTGTAGTCCACCAGCCGCATATAAGCTTCATTGACCAGAGCGGTAGTCTGCAGGCTGTGGCCGGAACGCTCACCTTTCATATAGCGGCGCGCCAGACGGTGGAGTTCGTCATAGACGATCGGGGTCAGCCGGTCGAGCACGCTACGGTCCCCGGCGGTCCAGGCTTGCAGTAGCTCGCTCACCTCTTCAGACGCTGAAGATCCGGCCTCATTGTGCTCGGCTCTTGTCGGCTTCCGCATAGGGCCCACCTCGGCAGCTTAGCCCGATAATGCACTCTCTTCAAGAAAAGCAATCCCCGCATGATAGTTCCATCCTGCGGTTTGCGCCTATTCAAGTGAAGCAGAAAACGCCCAGGCGCATTTTCCGAGGGCGAACGAAAAGGAGAAAACCATGAAATCCAGAAGGATGACGCACATCGCAGGAATCAGTTTATTCACTCTGCTGGCAATGCCGGTTGGGCTTGTGGCGCAGGAAAACCATCAACATAAAGCACAGAAACTTCAACACTATACCATCACCGACCTCGGCACGCTCGAGGGCGGAACCTTCAGCCAGCCATTCTCCATTAACAGATATGGCCTGGTGAGTGGCTCGTCGAACCTCGCGGATGGCAATCAGCACGCAACCCTATGGCTGGAAAAACTGAAGGTCGACATTGGCGCGCCCGGGCTCGGGGGACCGAACAGCATCGCGTTTGGCGACAACGACAAATTCCAGTCCGCCGGTGAAGCTGAAACCTCTACGCCGGATCCCAACGGCGAAGATTTCTGCGGATTCGGTACCCACCTCACTTGCCTCCCTTTCCTGTGGCAGGACGGGGAAATGATTCAGCTCCCGACACTCGGTGGTAACAACGGCGCGGCTAATGCGATCAGCAATCGGGGAGAAGTGGCCGGATTTGCGGAGAACTCGACACCGGACCCAGGCTGCCCAGCTCCCCAGGTTCTTCACTTTGAGCCTGCCGTCTGGGAAAAAGGAGCGATTCGCAAACTGCCTACGGTTGGGGGCGATCCCGACGGCGTCGCCTACGAGATCAACGACAACGGAGAGGTTGCCGGCGCTTCGGGCACTTGCACAACCTTCAATCCGAATTTCCTCAATAACCTGCTGGCGGTCCATGCGTTGCTCTGGGAAAACGGCAAAGCGACGGACCTCGGCAATCTCGGCGGC
>Ga0070733_10003402_pt1 | contig 10923 bp, 13 predicted proteins | sample Coa_R1_9_FD_66450 | JGI IMG/M metagenome (GOLD analysis project Ga0070733, IMG submission 66450) | Surface soil microbial communities from Centralia Pennsylvania, which are recovering from an underground coalmine fire - Coalmine... | ecosystem: Environmental > Terrestrial > Soil > Unclassified ... | reverse complement strand
ACGGTGTAGCGCCTGGGTGAGCATGGGAATAAAGGACCAGTCGCAACCAGCGGGAGGCTCATCACAGGTATAGGAGAAGAGCCGGTCGAACCAGCCCTTCTGATTAAAATGCCCCGCCCAGTCCTGGTAGTAATCGACATTGCCCTGGGTTGAGCCCCCATCCTGAATTCGAATGGCCGTCAGCTTAGCACCGGGGAGACGATCGCCCAGAACGGTTCCGTCGAGAAACGGTCCGACATTCGCATCAAACGCCGTCCAGTCGATCTGATCTCCCAGCAGTTGGACCAAAGGGAAAGTCATATATTCGTTGGAGATGCGATGGAGCAGTAGCGCCTTGCTATATTTTTGAACAAGGTCCAGGCGGGTTGAATCGTCCACCGCCTGGCCAAAATGGCCCGGGCCAAGCTTGGAGTGGTCGACCGCGTAGGCCATGTGAAGGCTGGAGGTCGAGGGCAGGGTAAAGTTCCAGACCGTGAGCTGGACGGGGATCACACTGTTTGGCTCGCCCCGGGCATTCACGGTCACTGTTCCCGAATACTGTCCGGCGGGCGTTCCCGGAGGAACATAGACGTCAATCCAGACCGGCTGATTTTGTCCGGCGGGGACCGAAAACGGAAAGCCGTTTCTCATTTCTCCGACGAATTCATCGACCCGGGGAATCAGGGCGTCGGGCCATTCACCGGGGCCTCCTTCGATGGTGGAAGGAGTGGCCACATTGATAAAGGCCTCGCGATAGGCTTGGATCTTCGTTGCAGCGATCCGATCCTGGGAGTCACTCACCAAGTCGCTTATCGTGATATCCACCTCGTCGAGCCCTTGTCCAGGCGCCGTGACAATGATTTGAAAAGGCTCAAACTCATTTCGTGCGGCCTTGAGCGTCACTATGGAGTTTCCGGTGGGAGGGTCCGTGGGGCGTACCTTGACCAGGGAACTTTGCGTCCAGACGGTCATGCTGGCCCATGCCCCCCCGCAAAACGGGCTGAGAAACATTGATCCGATCGCGCCGATAAGGAGAAGCGTCTTGTTTATCATTCGCAGTACTCCGATTCAGGGTGGTCGATCACCGGACCCGCATATGATCGGAAGCAGGAAGATCTATGCTGAGGGTTCGGCCTGTTTCTCGATCCGCCGGACTGTCCGCTCGTTGCGGAGCCAGACAGCCCGGCTCGACTTCCAGGACGGTCGACCCCTCCCTTCGTCCTGCGGTCGGCTTCTCCCGGGCGGATTCTCCCCGGGTGAGCTCTTGAATCGGTTTTATCCCCTGAACCACTTTCCCCCTCGTCAAAGCAAACTATGGCTCTCGTCGGATCGTTAGGGTATCAGACCCCTCTTTCGCTGCTAATTGGGAAAGGACCCTAGCGCCAGACGGATTTCTCCTCACGCGGGGGGCGGAAGACCCCCGAAAGGCGCGCTCACCCGGAAATCCTCGAAGGCGCAGCGGAGTCTTCCAGAGCGCTAAGCCGCCTCTCAGGACGCGCCTCCGGCAGAATGGGTTCCACCCAGGTCTCGCTCAGGAGAAATTTTTGGGAATGCAGGACGGGCAGCTTGCGACGGAGGTGGCGGCTATAAATCCTTCCAACTCTCCGGGAAAGGGGTTCTCTGGAACAGTCGGTTACTTCCGACAGCGTTGAATCGGAATTCGCGCCGTTCGACCTGGTCGAAAGCGCATTTGATTAATCGGGACAGGTCGAGGTCACGCTCCGCCCTGAGAACATCCTCTCGTCGCGCGGCCACGCTTGGATTGGACGGGATGAAGAGTTTACAGCAGTCCTCATCCGGCTGGAGCGAAATCGGATAAGTGCCGATCCTCCGGGCAACCTGAATGATCTCCTCCTTGTCAAACCCGATAAGAGGACGAAGGATGGGGAGATGGGCCGCTTCCTGGATCGTGGTCAGGTTTTCGAGTGTTTGAGAGGCCACCTGTCCCAGACTCTCTCCGGTGACGAGTGCCATCGCCCCCTCCCGACCCGCCAGCGCCTCAGCAATGCGGACCATGAATCGCCGATAAAGCACCACCCGCAGCGGGGGCGGAGCGCTTGCGACAATTTCGCGCTGGATTGCTCCGAACGGAACCAGGGACAAACTCGAACAAAACTGAAACCGAGTCAGGTCCTCGACGAGCTCTTCCGCCTTCTCCCAAGAGGCCTTGGAAACAAAGGGATAGCTGTGGAAGTGGATAAAGTGTACGGTGCATCCCCGCTTCATCATTAGATAGCTCGCAACCGGGGAATCGATTCCGCCGGAAAGCAAGGAGGCCACTACCCCGGAAATACCAACGGGGAGCCCACCCGGACCGCGGTATTTCTCGGTATAGATCAACACCTCTTTTTTGAGCACCTCGACATAAAGGGTAAACTCCGGATGCTCTAGATCGACCCGCGCTCCCGTTCGATCCTGAATAGAGCGCCCGAGCCTCCGGTTGATTTCCGAGGAGGAAATTGGAAAGCTTTTGTCGCCCCGACGGGCGCTAATGCGGAAGCTTGAAATCTTTTTCCCTTCGACCGCGGCGGCGGCGGTCTTTTCAATCTCCTCGATATTCCTGGAACAGCGGCGTGCCGATGAAAAATTGGCGACGCCAAAAACCCCCGAGAGTCGCCGCTCCATCTCCTCCCAGGGCGAACCGGGTGACAGAGACAAAATAATTCTCCCCCAGGGGACCGTAATTTTTTCGACGCCCAATCCTTCGGTCGCCGTCTGAAGGTTATCGACCAAGCGCCGAATAAAAAGGGGGCGGTTTCTTCCCTTGAGGGCGATCTCGTGGTAATGGATGACGACCGCGTTGGGCGCCTTGGTTTCTTCGCTCATCGTGCGCATATCATATCATGGCCGCGGCCAAGAAACCATTACCGATGCTCCTAATCAGCGGAGCGTAGGTTCAAATCCTAGACGGCTCACCAATAACGCTGAACGTTGTCTGGAAAAGGGTCCGCTGGGGACTCTTTTAAGCCTTGAGCAGGAGGATTCGGCTTGGATCGCTCCGGAGCATCAAATCCAGGACGTTTCAAGCCACCGTTTATCGGCTCGTTGTCCGGCGATACCCGCCGCTGTCCCTGGAGGGAAACCTCTCCTACGGAGGAAGGTATAATCCTCCTTATCAGTTTGGCGCGTTATATTGTGGCCTAACTGGGGAGACTTGCTGGTCCGAGATCGAGAGGAAAATTGAAGGCCCGGTCAATCGCAGTCGATTTAAAAATGATGGCGCTTCGTGTTCGCCTCCGTAAAGCCCTCGATCTTACCGAACCCAGAATCCTGTCCGAACTTGGAATCAATCTGAAAATGCTGTCACAGGCCACGGACTACGATCTAACGCGGCAGATCGCGACGCTTGCCTTGAAGTCGGGTTTTGAAGCGATCCTGGCCCCCTCTTCTACAGGGCCTGGAAAGATCCTGGCCATTTTTTTCGGATCGATTGTCCTCGGAATCGAAGTTGGAGCTCGTAAAGAAGGGAAAATAGCATCAAGGAAAAGCGAGGAAACCCGACCGACGCCATCCGGAGGACGGAGCACGGGCCCTTTCCATGACTAGGCCGGCGGAAATATGTGGCCGATCCTGGGAAAGGCGCCGGATCGAATACTTGAGGAGCGTCCTGGCGCGAAGACGCTCCTCCCCGATCTGAAGCCGAAATAGAGCATCAAATTGGAAGCAAGCTACATTAAGTACCACAAATGGCGGCTAAGTAACGAGCCCCGTTTCCTCGCTGTCGGGAAAAGAGCTTCGTATTTACTTTGGCCATCGATTAGAAAACCTGCTTTCCGAAAAGCGCGTGCTTGTCCGCAACGAGTTGGAATACCTCCTGTGCGAAACAGGCCCTGGTAATCGGCCAATAGATCCCGAGTTTCTGTATTTTCTTACTAAAGAGAGGCTCTTTATATTTCCTGGGTTCGATCGCATCCCTGAGATGATAACGTTTCTAAATCAGAAAGGCGAAATTGAAAAATATATTTTCAAATTCAAGAACTTCTTTGAGATCCTTTATCAGCCAGAGCCGATCGGATCCTCTCAATGCCATGGAAGAAGCGAGGCCAGAAGCCTTTTGGCCTCAATCTATACACTTTTTTGCACTGCGAGCAGAGAAAGCGGCGGATGAAGATCGGTCCGGGGAGCTTCCAAATAAAATGGTCGCAAAGCCATGACCCCATAGCCCTCCCTCACAACAGGGACAGCATGCCGGTTTCATCCACGGATAGCCTCGCCCAAAACGCAAAAGCTTCTTGAAATGCACCTCCACATGCGGTATCATCAAATCGTCTCCTAGCGGGGGATTTGTTTCCAAAGCACATCAGGGGGAGCGCTGCTACGAACAGCACTCCCCCTTTTCTTTATCCACGGAAGAACAGCAGGGGTCAGAATAACTGAAAAGAGGAATTACAGGATGAAAAGAAAGTGAAAAAAAAGGCAAGATCAAATCAAAATAATATGGGAATCAACAGCCCCGCTATGCGAGGATGACGGCGAGAATTCCTGTGAGAAAGATCCCGTCGAAGGTGCCGGCCCCGCCGATGGAAACAAGGGGAGAACCCAGACCCTGGACCTTGTCGAGATTTAACAAGTCGCCACCGATCAATGTCCCGAGACTTCCTGCGATATAGGCTAAAGAGGGCGCGGATGAACGCGAGAGAAGGAGAGCGACGGCCGCCGCTACCAACGGGGGAACGAAGATCGGGACCGCGATTCCCATTCCCCGGATCGGGTGGGCCATTGCGTGGACCGCAGTCGCCACGATGATCACTGCGAAGAATCCCCGGAGAAATAGCCGGTGCTTCCCAAGAAGATACAAGGAGAGGAGGGTGGGAATGATCGCACCTCCAAGGTTCAGGGCAATCACCGTGCCGGGCCATTGATAAACGACGGGGCCGCCATAGTGCATCCCGAAATATGAGGACGGTTGACCGGAGACGACCGCCCGATCGGGAAGGTAGGCGACCGGGATATTCACGTAGCTTCCGAAAAGCGACAGAAAGAGAATAAAGAAGACATAACGCCGGCTCACCCCCATTTTTTCATAGGCATATCGGAGCAGACCGACCTCGATTAGCGTAATCACCAGGACTATGACGGCAAAGAGCGCCAACACAAAGGGTAGCGCCAGGGGGAAAAAGTATAGGGTTGACGGCCGCATCGTTTCCTCCGGCTTATGGATTTGGGAAGTGTTTCCTCCTTAGAGTTACCGAAAAAGAGGCAGGACCGCAAGGATTTTTTGCGCGGGACCGCTGATTATCGAAGTACGCGGGGTCGAGGAATCGGAATAAAGCGCAAGGAGAGACGCGCGTGCGGCTATAGCGCAGATTGACGTTCCCAGAGAAATCGACGTTCGGACGCCAGAATGGGAAGATCATTGATGCTGGCCTCGCGGCGTTTCATGAGCCCCGTTTCCGCGAACTCCCACTGCTCGTTTCCATACGAGCGGTACCAATTACCGGAATCGTCGTGCCATTCATACTCGAACCGAACGGAGATTCGATTCTCGGTAAAGCTCCATAGCTCCTTTCTCAGGCGGTAGTCCAATTCTTTATCCCACTTTCTCCTGAGAAATTCCTTGATCCTCTCCCGTCCGGTAAAGAACTCGGCTCGGTTTCTCCACTGCGAATCTTTCGTATAGGCCAGCGCCACCCGCTCAGGCTCCCGGGTATTCCACGCGTCCTCAGCCGCCTGAACCTTGGCTCTGGCCGTCTCAAGCGAAAAAGGTGGGGATGGAGGCTTCATCTCCATGGCTCACTCTCCTGGGTTCGCCGGTTTTGTGGAGACGCGCACGTCCACTCAAGAAAGAACGTCTTGACGAGGCCGGCTGTCGGCTCCTGCCGACGCGCGGAGGACTCAGCACGTCAAAATCGCGTCCCCGGGCTGAGGATCCGGGGGTCCGTCATGGACGGCTCCAATGAGCCGGGCGTCCGGGATTTAACCCCCCTCTCTCCCTTCAGCGTCTATCGGACCGTCATCTCGACCCCGGCAGTGTATCGGTTTCACCGCGGCCTCGGCCGCCGGGGTCAGTTCTTTTTTTGATAACGCCTCAGATACTTAAAAAATTCGCTGTCGGTATCACTGACCCAGAGGGTACCGGACTTGAACGCCTTTCTGTATGCCTCCATCGACCGGGTGAATTCGAAGAATTCCGGATCCTGCTCATAAGCCCGGGCGTAAGTCTTGAAGGCGATCGCATCCCCCGTTCCCATCAGCTCCTGCGAGGTCTTATAGGCCTCGGCCAGGATGATCTGGCGCTCCTTTTCGGCCGTCGAACGGATCTTCTGGGCCTCCTCCTCCCCTTCGGAGCGGTAGCGTTTGGCCTCCCGCTCCCGCTCAGACTGCATGCGAGCATAGACCGCCTTCTCGTTTTCGGTCGGAAGATCGGCCCGTTTTATCCGGACGTCAAGAATCTCCAGGCCATAAGTCAAAGCCTTCTCGGTGCTCGCCTTCGTGACGATGTGCATGATTTCGGCCCGAACTCCAGAGACGATTTCGGAGAGGTCCTTTGTACCCAAGTCCACGCGAAGCTCCGAGTAGATGATGTCATCAAGGCGCAGCTGCGCCTCCTTCTCATCGCGCACCGACTGATAGAATTTTAGCGGATCGAGGATGCGCCATTTGGCAAAATTGTCGACGACGAGGGTTTTCTTATCCCGGGTAATAATCTCCTTGGGGTCGGCGTCATAGTTAAGGATCCTGTTTTGAAAATAAACGACATCCTGAATAAACGGAATCTTCATCTGCAGGCCGGGTGAGGTGATCGTCCGCACGGGCTTTCCCAATTCGATGATGATGGCCGATTGAGTCTGGTCAACAATGAAAAAAGTATTCAGAACAAGCAGCACAACGACCAGAAAGAAAAAGACATTGAGCAGCATTCGTCTACTCACCCTTTGTCTCCTTTCCCGAGTCGCCCGTTCCCAAGAGCTTCTCCAGCCGGGACCCCCTCAACGGAAGAAGCGGCAACACCCCTCCAGATCCTTTCTCATCAATGATGTACTTGTCGACGCTCGCCAGGACTTCCTCCATGGTTTCAATATAAATCCTCTTTCGGATCACCTCTTTCCCCTTGCGGTACTCCGTCAGGGTCTGAACAAAGCGATTCGCCTCTCCCTGGGACCGCTTGATCCTCGCTTCGGCATATCCCTGGGCCTGGTTGACCGTCTGGGCGGCCTCCCCCTGGGCCTTCGGAATGATATCGTTCCGATAGCCTTGAGATTGGTTGATCAATTTGTCCTTGTCCTCCCGGGCGCTGGCGACATCCTTAAAGGCGGCGGAGACCGGATCGGGGGGCCGGACGTCCTGCAGCTGGACCGCCACGATATGGACGCCGGCGCCGTAATCGTCCATGATCCGTTGAAGGAGAATCAGGGTTTCCTCCTGAAGTTTCGCTTTCCCCGAGGTGAGGACCTCATCGATCCTGTTTTTACCGATGACCTCCCGAATGGCCGCTTCCGCCGAGGCCTTGATCGTATTCTCGACTGAGTCCACCTTGAAAAGATAGTTCATCGCGTCTTTGATCCGATATTGGACGATGAACTCCACGGAAACAATATTTTCATCTCCGGTCAACATCAGGGCTTCTTTTGGAATCTCCCGGTACTGGGCCGGAGGCTCGGGGCGGACCGTCCGAAAACCGATCTCGATCCGGTGGATTTTAGTCACCTGGGGACGAAGAACGGTCTCGATCGGATAGGGAAGATGATAGTGGGGTCCCGGCTGAACGGTCCGTGAAAGGGCGCCAAAGCGCATGACGACGCCGACCTCGTCGGGCTGAACGATGTAGATCCCCAAAAGCAGCCAGAGTACCAGTATGGCCAGGACAATGTACTTCCCTTTCGAAACAAGGGTTCGCACGAGCCGATACATTTGGAATCGGTATGGGTTAAAGTCTATCGAACCCTTCGGATCGAATCCGTTGGCCATGTCTCTTCTCCCGATCGTTTTGTCCCTGCACGAGCGCCGTGACGAAATCTCCCGCACAAAAGCTTTGAATCTGACGCACCACGCCGGTCATTTCTCAACGGAATTTTCTACCATGTTCAGTCCAATCTTGCAACCGCTTTGACAAGCGACGAAAACGGGCGTCTTCAAGACCCCACCGGCTGTCGCCATCGCGTCAGGGGACCGGCAGAATCAAGCGCTCCGTAGATCAGGCTCGAGCGGGATCTTGAAGGATCTGAGCGAAAAAGAGCTCTAGCCGGGTTGAGAAGGTCTTCTTCCGCGGACCTGTCGCCGAAACAACAGCGAGGAATCAAGCGCACCCGCTCCGCTCAAATCCCGGGGTACCCTTCACCGGAAGAGCCCACAGCGCTGGTGGGTCGGGCCGCCCGCCTAACCCCGGGTCCGCTGTCTGTCAAACGCCGCGGCGCACTCGGGACTGCAGAAGTAATAGACTGCCCCGCCCCTTGGGGTCTCCAGAGCGTCTTTCCTGGAGAGGTAGGTCAGGCAGTTCGGGTCCTGAACCAGGTCCTCCCCGCGATCGGCCGGTCCGGGCCTCCGAGAGGACCTGGAGACCTGCTGAAAAACCCCGCCCAAAAAATAGGCTAACAAAGAAAACAGAGCAAGACCCAATAGAAACCGGGACATGGTCCGACGTTCCTCGTCTATTTTAAAGCAGGGCCTATTTTGGGCCATGCCGCTGATAAAGTAAAGTACCCCCCCGGACTCCAACGACACATCATCGAACGGGATCGAGGGAGACTCAAAACGGTCCGATGCGCACAAGTGCTCCGGCAGCGGGACTCCGGCTTCGCAGAAAAGATCAGGTCTTAAAGGGCAATCGGATCGCGAGTCGGAGAATTGGCTTGCATCAAGACGCTTTTTGGGCTATAGATGGATCGATCATGAGCCACCCCATCGATTATCCCTTCCGCCTGGGCATCCTGATCGCCGCTGCGTCCTTCCTTTTCCTCGGCGCGAAACCGGCTGAGGCCCAAGGGGGCAACCCTGTCTGCACCGACCCGAGCGGCGCCCGGGAGCCGACCCGGGTCGAAATTACGCTGGCGAAAAAGGGCAAGGCCAATCCCAAAGAGGTCAAAGCGCAATTCGTTCAGGGATCGGCACCGGTCCGGGTCCAGGTGGACTTTCTCCCATTTCTAGATCCGCCGATGAACATCGGGATTGGAAGATGCGTAAGCGCAGAGATGGGACGGCTGGCGCTTCGCCAGGCCATCGTTCTGAACCGTGGCGTGGAAATGCTGATCCTACAGGGCGTTCTCCCCGAGCGCTTCATCGGGATCGGGACAACAAAGGTGGCTGAGCTCTCCTGGATCCGGATCAGCCCGGAAGAGTTGAAGGGATTGATGGATCCCACCCTCTCCACCGACGCATTTCAACAGGCCTATCGAAAACTGGCCCGCATGAAAGAACAAAAACGACCCTTCGGGATGGACCCTGTTCCCTATCCTCCGGAGGAAGAATCCACCCCACCCGGCCTCAAAAAATGACGGTTCCAAAAATCTACGTTGTTGAGCACTTCCCTTGCGAAACCCTGGGGGCCATTGCATCGATCCTGCGGGAGAGGGGAATCTCAAGCCGATATATTCGGGTTTATCGAGACGTTCCGGTCCCCGCGCGAATCGGACAGGCGGCCGGGCTGATCCTCATGGGTGGCCCGATGGGAGTTTATGAGCAGGACCGCTATCCTTTTTTGCGCCAGGAGATGACTCTGATCGAAGATGCGTTACGCGAAGAGAAACCGATCCTGGGGATCTGTTTGGGTAGCCAACTGCTCGCCGCGACCCTCGGAGCTCCCGTTGTTAAAGGAGCGAGAAAAGAGATCGGATGGCACACCGTTCACCTGACGGCGCGGGCACGGCGCGATCGACTTTGGAAGGGAGAGCCGGCGTGCTTCACTCCGTTTCACTGGCACGGGGATGTCTTTGACCTTCCCCGCGGGGGAATATCGCTGGCCTCCTCCGATCTGACGCGGCAGCAGGCCTTCCGCTATGGCCTCAACGCTTACGGCTTCTTGTTTCACATGGAGGTGACCCCGAAGATCATTCAACAACTGGTGAAGGCCTTTCCCGGAGAACTCCGGGAGGCCGGCGTCGACCGGGCCACTCTTTCTCAAAAGACCTCTGGACACGTTCTTCCGCTTCAGCGGATCGGAAGGAGGGTCTTCGGGCGCTGGGTCGATCTCCTCAAAGAAAATTGATCGTGACTCTCCGTAATCAAGCCTCCGCGCCGCAAAAGGGATCTCGAAATCGGATCGCAATCATGGGAAACACCCGGGGATCGCCCCCTTGCATGCGCGTTCGGAGGCGGCCCGACGATTCTCTTGATTTTTTCGACGGCCGTCCTATAGAGTCCATCTCAGTGGACCGCCAATTTCACCGGTCTAATCTCCATTTCGATCGGGACGCGCTAGTCCGCTGGTGTCCCGTGGGCACCTCCCAAAGAGGAGATGATATGGCTGCAGCTTATGTTCTCATGAATGCTGAGGCGGGAAAGGTCGGAAGGGCGTTGACCGGCGGGAAAGCAATCAAAGGAGTAAAAATCGCCCACGCTGTCGCTGGACCCTATGATATTGTGGCGTTTGTAGAGGGCGAGAACCTCGAGAAACTCGGACAAAGGGTCCTGGTGGAGATCCACAATATCAGTGGAGTACGAAGCACGGTGACGGCCGTGGTCTTCGAATAGAGAGCCAGAAAGGAGGGCAGGACGCTCCCGCGGCCGCCTGACTTCCCCGAGTCGGTCTCTATGGCCCGACCCGCAGGCATCCCTTTCATCCGCCCCGGGGTGGGTTCGTTCCGCCCTCATCCGGTTTGATCCTGACGTTTAGGCCAGGAGCCCGAACTGCCCTTGCGGCGTCCGCCCGCATCATCGCACCGATCTTTATATATGGACCCAGCCCTCGATATATGGACCCAGCCCTCGATGCAACAGAGGTCAGTCGCATTTATGACACGAGAAACAGGGTTGCGTTTATATATCCGGCCTTTTTTGGACAATGATTTG
>Ga0070733_10003401_pt1 | contig 10924 bp, 5 predicted proteins | sample Coa_R1_9_FD_66450 | JGI IMG/M metagenome (GOLD analysis project Ga0070733, IMG submission 66450) | Surface soil microbial communities from Centralia Pennsylvania, which are recovering from an underground coalmine fire - Coalmine... | ecosystem: Environmental > Terrestrial > Soil > Unclassified ... | reverse complement strand
GTTACGGGGGTTTCCGGTTCCGGCAAGTCGTCCCTCGCGTTCGACACGATCTATGCGGAGGGCCAGCGGCGCTATGTCGAATCCCTATCGGCTTACGCACGGCAGTTCCTCGAACGTATGGAGAAGCCGGAAGTCGAGGAGATCGATGGCATTGCACCGGCGATCGCCATCCGGCAGAAAAACACCACGCGCAATCCGCGATCCACTGTTGCCACTTCCACCGAGATTTACGACTTCATGCGCCTGCTCTGGGCGCGTGCGGGGCGCACGTTCTGCCCGGTTTGCGGGCGTCGCGTCGAGAAGGACACGGTCGATCAGGTCGCGCAAAACATGCTTTCTCAGCCTGAGGGCGAGCGCTTTTTTGTGCTTTTTCCCGTCAAGCACGAGCAGGGCCAGATACCCAAGCTGGTGCTCACCGAATTGCGCTCGAGAGGATTCAACCGGCTCTGGCAAAATGGGGCGGTTTCCGAGTTTTCGACGCCTGAATCGCTGTTGGACATCGATTGGGAGCAGCCGGTTTACGTCCTCGCCGACCGGATCGTGATCGGACCAGAACTGCACCAGCGGATCGTCGACACGGTCGAAGTCTGCTATCGCGAATCCGGCGATGCGATTTTTCACAATGCGCGCACCGGAGAGCGCCACCTTTTCAGCGAACGCTTCATGTGCAAGCACGACAATCTGGAGTTTCGCGAACTGGAGCCGATTCTGTTCAGTTTCAACAGCCCCTTCGGCGCTTGTCCGCGCTGCCAGGGTTTCGGCAACACCATCGATTACGCGCTCGACCTCATTGTTCCCAATCGTGGCTTGTCTTTGAACGAAGGAGCCATCGAGCCATGGACGAAACCCAAAGGCCGGGAGTGGCGGGCGGATTTCCGAAGGCAGGCCGCGGGCCGCGTGCGCTTTGACACGCCTTTCGGCGATCTGACGGAAGAAGAACAGCGTCTGGTGCTCGAGGGAGGGAAGAAAGTCGACGGAGTCCGGCAGTTTTTCAACGTTCTGGAATCGAAGAAGTACAAGCTGCATGTGCGCGTGTTCCTGAGCCGGTATCGCGGATACGCGAAGTGTCCCGATTGCGGCGGGTCGCGATTGCGCAAAGAGGCACTGAACGCGCGGGTGGGCGGTAAGACAATAGCCGATACGGTCCGCATGAATATTGCGGGCGCGCTGGTGTTCTTCTCGCACCTGGAGTTGACGCCGGAAGAGGCAGGCATTGCGGGCAAGATTCTGGTTGAGATCGAACAAAGACTCAAGTTCCTGAACGACGTTGGGCTGGAGTATCTGACGCTGGATCGGCTGTCGTCGACGCTGTCGGGCGGGGAAGCGCAGCGCATACAGCTGGCAACTTGTCTCGGGTCCCGGCTGGTGGGCGCGTGCTACGTGCTGGACGAACCTTCGATCGGGCTGCACAGCCGCGATACAGCGCGATTGATCCGCATTCTGCACGAACTGCGGGATCTCGGGAATACGATCATCGTGGTCGAGCACGATCCGGACGTCATGAGATCCGCGGACCATATTCTCGACCTGGGGCCTGGCGCGGGCGAGCACGGCGGAAGCGTCGTTTTCGAAGGCGATTTTCCGGCATTGATTGCGGAGAAGAACGGCTCGCTGACGGGACATTATCTGCGGCGCGAAATGGAGGTCTCGCGGCGGAAACATCGCCGGGAGATGAATCCGAAGAAGGCGATCCGGTTCTATGGGGCGCGCCTGCACAATCTGAAGGGCATCGACGTCACGATTCCGTTGAGACTCCTGACCGTGGTCACCGGCGTATCCGGCTCGGGGAAGTCCACGCTGGTGCATGACATTGTTTACAAATCTCTGCAGGCAAGACTTCGGCAGCGTGACGGCAGCGCAGACGCCGAGGAGGATTTCCAAGGCGCAGAATTTGAGTCTGACGATGCTCCACGGTTGAGTTGCAATCGCATGGAAGGCGCGGATGCGATTCAGGATGTTGTGATGATCGACCAGACGCCCATCGGGCGGACGCCGCGCTCGAATCCGATCACCTATATCAAGGGCTTCGATATTGTTCGCAGCCTGTTTGCGGCGGTTCCGGCCGCTGAGAAACGCGGCTATTCGGCTGGTCATTTCTCCTTCAACGTGCCCGGCGGGCGTTGTGAAGTTTGTCAGGGAGACGGCACCGTCACGGTGGAAATGCAGTTCCTCGCGGATGTGGAACTGGTGTGCGACGAATGCAAAGGCACGCGATTCAAGAGCAGTATTCTCGATATCAAATACAAGGCCCTGAATATCCATGAAGTGCTGCAGTTGACGGTTCGCGAGGCTATCGGGTTTTTCAAGGAGACCGGGCGTCTGGTGGCGCGCCTGAAGCTGCTCGACGAAGTCGGCCTCGGATACCTGAGGCTGGGACAATCGGCGACAACCCTTTCCGGCGGCGAAGCCCAGCGCGTCAAACTGGCCGCCCATCTCGCCCAGTCGACGAACAATGGCACGCTGTTCATCTGTGACGAACCAACGACGGGCCTGCATTTCGACGACATCAAAAAGCTGCTGGCGGCTTTTGAGCGATTGATCGACAACGGCGGATCGCTGTTGGTCATCGAGCACAATCTCGATGTAATTCGGGCTGCGGACTGGATTATCGATATGGGTCCCGAGGGCGGGGAAGGCGGAGGCCGGATCGTGGCGAAAGGCACACCCGAGCAGATTGCGGCGGTCCGGGATTCGTACACCGGCCGCTTTCTCAGATCGTCTTCGTAAGTCCGCCGTCGGCGTCGATCAATGCGCCCTGCAGTAGCCGGCCCGATGGACTGAGAATGAACGCGACCAGAGCTGCGATATCCTCGGGCTCTCCGATGCGGGCGATTCGTTCTTCGCGGCGGAAGGCCTCCTCGGTGGTCGCTTTGAGCCGTGCTTCGAGGCGGGCCGTGCGCACCGGTCCGGGGTTGACGGCGTTCACCTGGACTCCATCCTCAATTCCTTTTTCCGACATCGCCTTGGTGAAGGAGAGCATCGCCGCATTGACCGAGCCGCCGATCGAGAACATCGCGCCGGGCGTTCGGCCTCCGGCTCCGACGATATTGACGATCGATCCGGATTGTCTACGAAGATGCGGCCACGCCGCGCGGGTAAGGCGAACGGCGCCGAAGAATTTCAGGGCGAAGCCATCGATGAAATCTTCGTCAGTCAAAACCTCGAAATCGCCGCGTTTGGTTGCACCGGCGTTGTTCACCAGAACATCGACCGCACCGAAGCGCGCAAGCGCAGCGTCGACAACCTTCGCGCCGGAATCGGGCAGTCGGAGGTCGATCGGGATCGCAAGTGCGTTTGGACCGATGGTTTTCGCGACAGAGTGCAGCAACTCTTCATCGCGCGCGCACAGGACGATGTTCATGCCATCCTGCGCCAGACGAAGAGCGATCGCTCGCCCGATGCCCCGGTTGGAGCCTGTAACGATCGCTGTTCTATTCGGCAACTGTCTTTTCCACTTTGACCGGTGTGCCTGAAATCAGCGAGTCCGGAGGATTGAGGATCAGAGACTCGTCGGTCCGCAGCCCCGCCAGAACTTCCAGCGTATCGCCGAAATCGCGCCCGATCGTGATCGGCACCAGTTCAGCCTTGCCATTGCGGACCACCGCGGCACGAATGCCTTCGGACCGGAACAGCACCGTTGTGACCGGGATCGTGAGCGCGCTCGCAGAGGTTCCCGAGAACTTCAGATGCACGGAGACGTACGCGCCGGGCAGCAGCTCACCGGTGGGATTGTCCACGTCGACTTCGACCAGGAGGGTTCTGGAAGCCAGGTCGATGGAGTTGGAGTTACGCACGATCGTCCCCGGGAAAGTGCGGCCGGGGAACTCATTCAGGGTCAGCGTGGCCGGAGAGCCGTTTTTGGCCGCCTGCTCGAAATCCTCAGGTACGCTGATGAACACGCGCAGCTTGTTGATGGCCGATATATGGAATAGTTCCTTGCCGGTGGTGGAATTGGAACCCGCATTGATCAGGTTGCCGATGTCCGTGCTTCGCCCGGTGATGACGCCGTCGAAAGGAGCATAGACTTTTTCGAAGGACTGCAGATCCTGCAGCCTCTTGACGTTGGCGGCGGCGGAATCCACGATGGCTTTCTTCGAGTTCATATCGTAGACCACGTTGTCTGTATCCTGCTTCGCCACCGCGCCCTTCTTTTCGAGATTCACCATCCGATCAGCGGTGATCCGCGCCAGATTGAGGTTCGCCTGCGCGGTCTCGAGGTCGGCCGTCGCCTGCTGGAGCTGGTGATCCACTTCCGGGGTTTCGATTTCGGCCAGGAGATCGCCCGCTTTAACGCGGGTGCCGATATCGGCGTACCACTTCTTCAGGTATCCGTTCGTGCGCGCGTAGACAGGCGCGTCAATCAAGGGCTGGGTATTCCCGGGCAGCACGAGTTGTTGAGTCGCGCCGGTCACTTTGGGGTGGGTGACCGCAACCGTGATATACGCCGCGTCATGCGTTTCGATGACCAGCGCCTTTTCGGCGGAGACACGGGTGTTGATGCCCTTGTAGACGAACCAGCCGATCGCGGACATCGCTAAAAGCACTGTAAGAATCAGGCCGAAGCCGAGCCCGCGGTTCCGCTTCGCGTTCTCATGGTTAATCCGGGGCGCGGTACCCGTTTCGTTCAGATCGGATTCCTTTGGTTCTTCCACGTACATTTGTTATCGATGAGCGGGCAGATAGCTGCCGCGGTCCGCCAGTCCGGTTCCGGTTTTCTTCAGAGAATTGTGAATCAGAGCAAATACAGAGGGCACGAACAGCAGCGTGGCCACGGTCGCGCACAGCAGGCCGCCGATTACGGCGCGGCCGAGGGGCGCGTTCTGCTCGCCGCCTTCGCCCATACCCATGGCCATCGGCACCATACCTATAATCATCGCAAGCGCCGTCATGATCACGGGGCGAAAGCGTGTAAATCCGGCTTCGATGGCGGCCTGGATTGCGTCGCCGTGATGATCGATGCGCTCCCTGGCGAAAGACACCACCAGAATGCTGTTCGCCGTGGCGACACCCATGCACATGATGGAGCCCATCAGGGCGGGCACGCTGAGCCGCGTCTGCGTCAGGAACAGGAACAGGACGATGCCGGTCAGAGCGGCGGGCAACGCACTGATGATGATGAACGGATCGAGCCACGACTGGAAGTTGACGACAATCAGCAGATAGACCAGAACAATTGCAACGCCCAGACCGGCCACCAGCCCCGTGTAGGACGACTTCATCGTTTCGTACTGGCCCCGGATGACGACCGACGATCCGCGCGGCAGGTTCTTCCGGTCGGCGTCGACGATGCGCGAAATGTCGTTCCCGGCCGCTCCGAGATCGCGGCCTTCCACGCCGCCGAAGATGTCGATGACGCGATGAATATTGTAGTGATTGACGACGGCCAGGTGATTCGTGCGGTTTATTGTGCTGACATCGCCGAGAATCTCCTCATGGGCCCCACCCGGTGAGGTAATCGGAACGTTCTGCAGATCCTGCAGGGAATCGATGCGGTACTGGGGAGTCTGAGTGACCACGTTGTAAGTGACGCCGTTCTTCGGATTCAGGTAGAACGTGGGAGTCGTTTGAAAACTGCCGCTGAGCGAGACCAGCATGCCGCCGGCGACATCAAACTGAGTGAACCCTCCCTGTTGGGCTTTGGTTCGGTCCACGGTGATGTGGAGCAGAGGCTGGTCGAAAGGCTGTTGGATGCGAGGATCGACCACGCCCGGAACCTGGCGTATCTGGTTCAGGAGTTGATCGGCCCAATCACGGTTGGCCTGCAAATCCGCTCCTTCCACCTGCACGTCAATGGGCGCGGGAAGCCCGAAGTTGAGAATCTGCGTGATCATATCGGCGGGCAGGAAATAGAACATGGTACCCGGGAACTCACTCTCGAGTTTTGGCCGAAGCGTTTGAACCCAATCCTGCGTCGGGCGATGGTGGCCCTGTTTCAGCGAAACCAGGAGGTCGGCGTCGGCGGAGCCGATGACGCCGCTCGTGTTGTAAGTCGTGTTGATGCCGCTGTACGGCAATCCCATGTTGTCGACGATGTTATCCAGCTCGGAGGGAGGGATTTGGCGGCGAATCGATTGATCGACCAGATCGTTCAATCGCGCGGTTTCCTCGATGCGCGTGCCGGTCTTGGCCCGCAGGTGCAAACGGATCTGGCCATTGTCGCTGGTGGGGAAAAAGTCCTGGCCAAGCCACGGGAACAGCAGGAAACAGCCGGCCACGCAGAGGGCGAGGAACGCGGGGACGAAGAGGAAGCGACGGTAAACGAAGGTGGTGAGCAGCAGTTCGTAGGCGAGGCGCAGGCGTTCGAAGCCGCGCTCGAATGCCCGCTGTATCAGCGTGAACGGATTCCGGGTCGGCCTCATCACGAGATTGTGAGGCTTGAGCAGATACATCGCCAGCGTGGGCACCAGCGTTCGGGAAAGGAGATACGACGCCAGCATGGCGAATACGACCGCCTCGGCCAGGGGTACAAATAAAAACTTGGCCACGCCGCTCAGAAAGAACATGGGCAGAAACACAATGCAGATGCAGAGTGTCGCCACGAATGCGGGAACGGCAATCTGCTGAGCCCCGTCGAGAATCGCCTGGCGCAGTTCCTTGCCGAGTTCCAGATTGCGGTTGACATTTTCGATTTCAACCGTGGCGTCGTCGACCAGGATACCGACGGCGAGCGCGAGTCCGCCGAGCGTCATGATGTTGATGGTCTGGTGAATGGCGCTGAGGCAGCAGATCGATACCAGGATTGAAAGTGGAATCGAGACGGCGATAATCACCGTGCTCCGCCAGCTTCCAAGGAAGACCAGAATCATGATGCCGGTAAGGCAAGCGGCGATCACCGCCTCGCGAAGCACGCCGGAAATGGCGGCGCGAACGAAGATCGATTGATCGGCGATCGGCCGGATATTGATCGATGTCGGCAATCTCTTCCTGATCTGGGGCAGGTCGTCCAGAATGCCCTTGACGATGCTGAGTGTGGACGCGTCGCCATTTTTCAGAATGGAAATCAGGGTGCCGCGCTGGCCGTTCAGGCGAACGATATTGGTTTGCGGGGCGAAGCCGTCGGAAACCGTGGCGACGTCGTGAATATAGATAGGCGTGTTGTTGGCGGAGAGCTTGATGGGCAGATCGTTCAGTTCCGCGATCGTCAACGGGCTGGAATTCAGATCGACATCGTATTCGAATTGCCCGATCTTGGCCGTGCCGGAAGGAAGAATCAGATTCTGGTTGCCGATGGCGGTCACGATGTCGGCCGGAGACAGGCCCTTCGACTGCAGCAGGCCGGTGTTGAGGCTGACGTTCACCTGACGCTGTTTGCCGCCGTACGGGTAGGGCATTTCCGCGCCCGGAACCGTCACCAGATCCGGGCGGATAAAATTCTGCGCGTAATCGTTGAGCTGCGCTTCGGAGAGCGTGTTGCTTGAAATAGCGAGCTGCAGGATAGGAACAGTGGAGGCGCTGTAAGTCAGAATGAACGGCGGCGAAGTGCCCGGCGGCATGCTGTGGATCTGGCTTTGCGAAATGCTGGTGATCTGAGCGTTAGCGGTATCTACGCTGGCGCCGGGCTGCAGGAAAGTCTTGATGATGGCGCGACCGTTCAGGGTAATCGATTCCGTGTGCTCGATGTTACTGACCACCGTGGTCATGCTGCGCTCGACGTTTGAGGTGATACGGCCTTCCATTTCCTCGGCGTTCATCCCGGTGTACTGCCAAATGGAGGCGAGCACGGGAATGTCGATATTCGGGAAAACGTCGGTCGGTGTCCGGGAGATCACCAGTGGGCTGATCAGGAGAATGAGAATCGCCAGAACGATGAAGGTGTAGGGGCGGGAAAGAGCGACTCGAACGATCCACATACAGGGCTTTACTTGTCTCTGATGAGATAGGGCTGGCTAAAGTGTCGAATAGTTACTCCAGGCGGGCCGGTTTCCCGAGGTGCCCGAAGCGTTGAGGGACCGCAGGTTGGGTACACGGGGCGAGGCGTGTCGGTCGGCAAAAGTGCCGACGCGGCAGCCAGGAGTGGCTGCGTCGCTTGGGGAGACAGCTTCCTTTCGAGGCGGGGGCGAGCCTCAGTACACACCTAAATATATTGTTAAGTGGTTTTGTTTGCAACGAATACACCGGCGATTATTCACGATTGACTGTCGTCGATGCGAGCTCCGGGGACGTCGACCTGGTTTCAATGCCTTGTTTTGCCATTTTGAACGGTAACCAGAATTGACTCCAAAGCGTGGGCATTGACAATCCATCCACGCCCTGTCGTTCCGGGGCAAACGATGTATAGCGGTGGGTGCCGAAAATCATATCCCAAAAACTGAAAAACACACCGAAGTTGCTGTTTGAAACCTCCACCTCGGTTGAATGATGAGCGGAATGAAAGAGCGGGCTGACGACGATCCAATACAGCGGGCCGTAGTTCCAGCGCAACCCACTATGCAGGGTCGCGTCCTTCAGGTATCTCAAAATGAAAAACCAAAGCGCGTCCTGGGGCTGGCTGCCCAGGACGGCGGCGAGAGCCAGCAACATAATCGGCGTCGTAGCCGCCTCTATCAAATGCCTGCGGCCGGAGGTGAAAACCGTGACTTCCCTTTGTTCGTGGTGCACCGAATGGAATGCCCATAGAAATCGAGAATGCATCCACCGATGGTGCCAATAGGACACAAAGTCCGCAGCCACGAAAAATACGACGAAGTCCGGCAGAGCTGGCAGTGCGGCCAGAATCTGGCAATTGATTAATCTCAGAAGCGGGAGGAACAGCCGCCTCTCCGGGATGACGAGGACCGCGGAAGCGAGCACGCTGTTGTGAAAGGCGTAATAGAGAACGTCATGCAGGCACGTTCTGGTTCGGAACAGGGCTGGACGCGGACGTATCAGGTAATCGAGCAGGAAGACAGCGGTTGCTGCCGCGACCGCGATGCCAAAACGCGGAAGCGATAGAAGGGCGATTAACGGGAAGTTCGAGTAAAACTCCCTCAAGGTTCGTGAATCCTCCAGCGGGTTCAGCTTTCAAATTACTCCATTCCAACACATTCCATGACTCGCGTTCCGCGATGGCCGGCGGCCCGTAGTACGGGCCTGCCGCCGTTGCACATTGTCATAATGAATTCGTGATTGCCCAATCCGAGATTCCGGCGGGGATGAATCCACTGCTGCAGCATGCGCTCGATACGTACGCAAGCGAGACGAACAAGACGGCGGCGGTGTTTGGCCAGTTTGCGGCGGCGGATTTCCCTTTTCGGCCGCATCCTCGTTCGAGCACGACGCTCGAGATATTCCGGCATCAGATCCTGTCGGAACGACGGTTTTTCGGAGAGTTTCTAGGCAGTCCGGAGCCTGATCCCTCATCATTGCTTCCAGGTGCTGAAGCGCCTGAGGCTTTCGCCGTGCGGTTGGTTGAGTTGGCGCGCCCCAGACTGACGTACCTCGCGGGGCAAAGCGACGGGTGGTGGATGGAACCTCGCCCGTTCTTCGATGTCGAGCGGCAGCGGATCTGGATTTTCTGGCGGCGCGTACTGCATTCGGCCCATCACCGGACACAGTTGACCGTATATTTGAGGCTGCTCGGGAAGCCGGTGGTTTCGACGTACGGGCCGACGGCGGACGTTACGTGGAAGAGCGCCGATCCTACGCTTGGGTAAAGCCGCCTGAAAGGGCGGCCAAAGGCAGGATTGCCCGCCCTACAGCGGGTTGCGCGAGAAAATGGAAGGCATGCGCATTCTCTCCGTCAACGTCGGCACTCCGAGGCAAGTGCTTGCGGATCGTGCCACCGTGCTGACGAGCATCTTCAAATCGCCGGTCGACGGAAGAGTGGCCGTGCGCAGGCACAATATCGAGGGGGACAGGCAATCCGATCTCACGGTACACGGTGGGCCGTATAAAGCGGTTTACACCTATCCCTGGGAGCACTACCAATATTGGAAAGAGCAACTGCCGGGAATAGAGCTTTCCTACGGCGGGTTCGGCGAGAATCTGACGACCGAGGGCATAACCGAGGAGGCTGTCTCTATTGGAGATCAGTTCCGCGTTGGCTCGGCTGTGCTGCAGGTGACACAGCCGCGCATGCCGTGCTTCAAACTTGGGATACGGTTCGGGCGGGCGGATATGGTGAAACGTTTCTGGCAGAGCGGACGATCCGGGATCTACCTCGCGGTGGTGAAGGAAGGCGATGTGGCGGCCGGCGACTCGATCGAAAGGATTGCCGCAGGTCCGGAAAAGATCAGCGTGGCCGATGTGGTCCGACTCTATCGCGGCGATGAGACGAGCACCGAGTTGCTGGAACGGGCGATGCGGGCGCCGCTCTCGGGGAGTTGGAAGGCAGAACTGCGGGAGCGTGCGGAGCGAGGTTAGTTCAGGCCGACTGGAGTTGGTTTCTCCGAGGTTTTCGTCTTGGCAATCTGCGGAGACGGTTCGAAGTGGCTCAGCGATTGCGAATACTGCGCGAGGCCCTTGTAAAGCGCCTCGGCCACTTTCTCGCGATACGCCGGCTTTCCGAGGTTGGATTCATCGCGCTCGTTGCTGAGGAACCCGATCTCCGCCAGCACGGACGGCATGGAAGCTCCGATCAGTACTACAAAGGGCGCTCGCTTCACGCCGCGATTGTGGGCCGCGGCGTTGGAGCGGGCGGCTTGGGCCTGAATGGCGCTTTGGATATCGTCGGCGAAGGTATGGGACTCCTCGATCTTGTCGTTGAGGGTGATCGTCTGGATGAGATCCTTCAACTCTCCTACGGTTTTGTCGGAACCGGCGTTCTCACGCGCGGCTACGTTGAGCGCGTCGGGGGAGTTGGTGAAGTTCAGAAAGAAAGTCTCGGTTCCGGCGACCTCGGTAGCAGGGGATGAGTTGGCATGGATCGAGAGAAACAGGTCCGCTTTGTGCTCGTTCGCAATGGCGGTGCGCTCGTGCAGGGGAATAAATGTGTCGTCGGATCGTG
>Ga0070733_10003400_pt1 | contig 10926 bp, 7 predicted proteins | sample Coa_R1_9_FD_66450 | JGI IMG/M metagenome (GOLD analysis project Ga0070733, IMG submission 66450) | Surface soil microbial communities from Centralia Pennsylvania, which are recovering from an underground coalmine fire - Coalmine... | ecosystem: Environmental > Terrestrial > Soil > Unclassified ... | reverse complement strand
ATCCTGAGCACGATGGGAGCGAGTCCCGCTCCGGATACCGGCGCACTGCGCGCCGATCTAACTGCGGCCGTCGCGACGCTCGAGCGCGCGTTCTCGGGACCGCTGCGCTCTGCGCTCCCCGGACTGGTGGCCGACATGGCGCATGACCCGGCGCTTAGCCGCGCGGTGCGCCGTCAGGTGCTCGCCCCGCGGCGCAAGTCGATGCGCCAGGCGCTGGAGCGGGCGCGCCAACGCGGCGAAGCCCGCTCGGGCACGGACTTCGAGATTCTGCTCGACCTGCTCGCGGCTCCTTTCTATTTCCGCACTCTGTTCGGTCACGGACGGGTGGACCGGCGGCTCACCGTGAATGTCGTCGACTGCGTGCTGAAGCTGGTGGCACAGCCCTGAAAGAGTGACCAGAAGCGGGAGACGGAGAGCTCGGAGGGGACCGAGATCGACACTCCGCCTCCCGCCCCTGGTCTGTGTGTTGGGTGTTGCAACACCCGTGCCAACACGTGAATACCGCTGATCAGGCACTTACGTGCCCGCGTTGGGCGCGGGGCGCACTCGCAACGTGCAGGCCTCGCCGAAGGTGCCCAAGCCTGGTGCGCGCAGGTTTCCGTAGCCGCGATCTAGGGCTCGAAGCTTCCGGCGTAGGATTTCGCCCCCTGCGGGGTGTCGCAGGCGATGTCGACAGTCGCGGGCACCTCGGCGGTGGGGTCGAATCTGCGACCGTTCTCCGCGGTAAACTCCGCGCTCTCGAGGAGCGCCGCCTCGGTGATTCCCGGGCGGATGGACGTAACATCGCGGGTATAGCCGGCAGAGATCCCGTGTGCATTGAGGCTCAGGAGGCAATGGCTCCAGGCATATGCATCGCGATTCTCTATGCGCAGAACTGACAGCTTGCGATTGTAGCCGACGGCCACTGACAGCCCTTCAGGCTCGCGGGCGGGCCGGGCCACGATCGTCTCGGGCGGCACGGAGTGAGCGCTCTCGCTCAAAGGCTCGTTGCGCGAGCTCAGATGCCAGACGAGGACGCCCGCACCCACGATCGCGATGCCGAGAATTCCCGCGATACCAATCGAGGCGCTGGAGCGGCGGTGCGGGCGTCCGCAATGCGGACAGGAGCGTGCCGAGGTCGAGAGGTCGTGTCCGCAGTCAGGACATTTGCGCAGGGCCATGCCCTATTGTGTCGCCGCGCATCGCGCGCGTCATCAGTGCGGCCAGAACCGCTGGGGCATCCCGCGGCAGCGTTCCCGACGGGGGGCGCGGCAGTCGGATATTTCACCGGGTGGTTGTCGGCGGGTGCTGCGCGCGAGCCGGTCTCGGCTCGCGCGTGAGCGGCCGGAGTTTGTGCAGTAGCAGTGAATGCGGAGCGCGGCCATGGGACAGCCCGTCGGACAGGGTGGTGGCTCAGGCGAGCTGGCCGTGCGGCATGCGGGTCAGGTTCGCCGCGAGGCCGGTGCGGCGGTCGGCCTGGTCCGCCAACATCACGCCGAAGACCTCCGCCGGTTGCGGCTCGCAGCAGTAGTACCCCTGCCACTGATCGCATCCGAGCGCGCGCACGCAGCTCAGCTGCTCTTCGGTCTCGACGCCCTCGGCGACCACCTGCAGGTTGACGCTGTGCGCCAGCGAGATGATGGCGCGCACGATGGACTCGTCGGTGCGGCTGGTAGCGAGATCGCGTATGAAGCTGCGGTCGATCTTGAGCTTGTCGATCGGGAAGCGCCGCAGGTAGCTCAAGCTCGAGTAGCCGGTGCCGAAGTCATCGACCGCGACGGTGACGCCCATCTTGCGCAGCGCCTTGAGCACGCCGACCGACTCCTCTGGATTGGTCATGACCGCGCTCTCCGTGAGCTCGATCTCCAGGCTCCTGGCGTCCAGGTCGTTCGCCTGCAGTGCCGAGCGCACGACCTCGAGGAGGTTCTGGTGGCGGAACTGCGTCGCCGAGAGGTTCACCGCGAGTCGGATCTGGGTGCCCTTGTCGAGCTGCCACGCGCCGGCCTGGCGGCAGGCCTCGCGGATCACCCATTCGCCGAGCGGGATCATGAGTCCGGTCTCCTCGGCGAGCGGTATGAAGGAGCTCGGGCCGATGACGCCACGCAGCGGATGCCGCCAGCGCAGCAGCGCCTCGGCGGTGGTGATGCGGCCGGTCTTGGCTGAGATCACCGGCTGATAGGAGAGCTCGAACTCCCCGGCTGCGAGGCCGCGCCGCAGGTCGTTCTCGAGCGCCAGCCGCTCGTGCATGGAATCGGTCATGCCGCGCTGGAAGAACTGAACCTCGCCGCCGCGCTCCTTGGCGAGCGCCATGGCCACTTCGGCGTGCGCCAGCAGGTCATCGACCCGGCGGCCATCGTCCGGCCATACGCTGACGCCGATGCTTGGGCGGACGTTGACGTCGGCGCCGTTGATGGAGAAGGGCTCACGCAGCTCCGCCAGGATGCTGCGCGTCACAGTCTCTGCATCGATCCGTGCCGAGAGGCTGTCGATCAGCACCACGAACTCATCGCTCCCGAGGCGTGCCAGCATGTCGCCGGGGCGCAGCACCGAGCCGACGCGGCGCGCAACCTCCGAGAGCAGCCAGTCGCCGGCGCCGTGGCCGAGAGAATGATTGAGGGAGCTGAAGTGATCGAGGTCGAGCACCGCCACCGCGATGGCGCGCTCGGGACGGCCGGTGTCGGCGACGGCCTGCGCGAGGCGCTCCTTGAAGAGCAGCCAGTTCGGCAGGCCCGTGAGGGAATCGTGGGTGGCGAGATATTGAAGGCGGGTGTGCACTTCCTCGAGCTCGCGCGCGCATTGTGCAGTGCGGTCGGCGAGACGACGCTCGTAGAAGATGGCGATGCGGGTGACCGCGAGGATGGCGAGGCCGCTCGCGCCCAGTACCACCCCGAGAAGCTGTCGCCCCGCGCCGGGGCCCTGTCCAAGGCTGCTGAAATCGAGCGGCAGCCCCTGCCAGGCGCTGACGGGCATGAAAAGGAGTGCCGCCGCACCGAGCAATACCGCCGCGGTCTTGCCGAGCGCCCCGGACCAGGAGGGCCGCGGGCCGACGCGATAACGCAGCCAGAAGGCGCTGGTGAATGCGCCGAAGGCGAGGGCGAGGGAGAGAATGAGCGGCCGGACGATGCTGCCGGCAGTGGCGCGAACCGGGCCGAGAGCCGCGACCGTCGTCCAGTAGGTCGCCGAGATCCCTGCCGCGGCCGCCGTGCTCCCGGCCAGAATCCTAGAGGTGCTTGGCTCGCTCCCTGCGAACACCGCCAGCATTCCCATGAGGTCGAGCACGGCGACCGCGAACGCTGCGAAGAGGATTACCACGTCGGTCTCGCCCCAGCTCTGCGTGCCGAGCGCGAGCAGACCGACCAGATCGAGGGTCCACAGCCCCGCACCAAGCGCGAGTGCACCGGACACAGTCCTGCACAGCACGCGCCGGCGCGAAGAGGCCGACAGGCGTGTCGTCAGGTCGAGGATGGTATGGGAAGCAGCGAGGGCGATTACCGCCGCAAGAACTGCCAGCCATCCGTCGACCGTCACGCCAAGCACCTTCCATGGTTGTCAGTGCCATCCCTGGCAGTGCACCGTCCGTGGTGCCGAGTGCTATCCATGGCGAGGTACCGTCCGTGGTTGTCAGTGCCTTCCATGGGCGTGCACTCTACGCAGCCGCCCACGCGCGCGACATTGCAGGAATTCGGTACTCGCCCCTAGGGAGATTCTGTACGGGGCCTGCGCACGGCCGCCGGCGGACGCCTCAACGCCTGTTGAGGGGCCGGGCTGCGCTGACGGGCATCACACTTCGATGATCTTGTTGCGTACGGCGTAGCGCACCAGGTCCGAGAGCGACTCGAACTGCATCTTCCGCATTATGTTGCTTCGGTGGGTCTCGGCGGTCTTCACGCTGATGCCGAGCGCGCGCGCGACGTCCTTGTTGCTGGCGCCCTCGGCCAGCAGCTGCACGATCTGCCGCTCGCGAGCTGAGAGGAAATGCGTCGGCTGGGACTGTGCGGCCTCCGGGCCGCCTCGCAGATAGCCTTCGAGCACCAGGCGTGCCACTTTGGAGGTGAAGAAGGTCTGGCCCTCGAGCAGCGCCTCCACGGCGCGCACCAGAGTCCGTCCCGCATCCGACTTGAGGACGTAGCCCCGGGCGCCTGCGGAGAGGACCTCGCGTACCAGCTGCTCCGACTCGTGGGCGGTGAGGATCAGGATGCGCATCTCGGGATGCGAGTCGAGAATCTGGCGCGTGGCATCCAGCCCGTTCAGCTCCGGCATGCTCAGGTCGAGGATCACGACGTCGGGCTGATGGGCCTCGACCAGCCGTGCGGCGTCGCGCCCGTTGTCCGCTTGCGCCACCACGGTCCAGCGCCCCGTGTCGGTGAGCGTGGCGGCCAGTCCACGCCGCACCATCTCGTGGTCATCGGCGATCACGATGCGGGCGGTTTTGCCGCCCTCAGGCACTGCGGACCTCGTTGAGCGCCTGCAGCGGCACGCTGGCGCGGATGCGCGTGCCGGTGGCCGTCGATTCCACCGCGAAAGTGCCGCCCACCTGGCGGATGCGCTCGCGCATCCCCGCAAGACCTACGCCGAGAGTCACGGCCGTGCCCCGCTCCCGGCCGGCCATGCCGCGGCCGGCGTCCTCCACTTCCAGGCTGACCGCGTGCGCGAGCACCGTGAGGCGCAGCCCCACCCAGGGGCTCGCCGAATGGCGCTGCACGTTGGTGAGTGCCTCCTGCGCCACACGAAAGAGCGTGAGCTCATTGGCGGGGGTGAGGCGCGGCATGGCCTCAGGAAGCTCGAGCCGCACCTCGAGCCCGCTGCGCTCGCGCAGGCCATCGCTCAGCCAGCGCAGGGCGCTCACCAGGCCCAGCTCATCGAGGAGGGGCGGGTGCAGCAGGTAGGAGGCAGTGCGGATCTCGCTCGAGCACTGGTGCGCGAGACGCACGGCGTTCTCGAGCAGCTCGCGTGGCTTCTCGGCGAGTGACTTGGTGAGCTCGGAGAGGCGCGCGAGGTCGAGCTCGAGCGCGGCGAGCGTCTGGCCGGTGGAGTCGTGCAGCTCACGCCCGATGCGACGCCGCTCCTCGTTCTGAATGCGGGTCAGCTCTCCGGCGAGCACCTGCAGGTCCGCCAGCACCTGCTCGCGTTCGAAATGCAGCAGCAGCTGCGCCACCTGGTCGGCAACCTCACCGGCGAAGTTCACCTCATCGGGCAGCCAGGCACGCTCGCTCTCCAGCTGCCCTATCGTGAGCGTACCGATGAGCTCGCCCGAGCGGCGTATCCCGGCCACCAGGAGTGCATGGGACGGCTTGCTGACGCCCGGCATCGCTTGACGCAGCTCGCGCGCACGCTGCTCGACGCTGAAGGTGGCGGCGCCATCCATCACGCGCTCATTGCGCAGCGCGGGCAGATGCAAGGCCTCGCTCGCCGGAATCTTCGGCAGCTCGCCCTGACGCACGCCGCTCCCGCGCTCATAGAACGCCCGGCACCGCAGCGTCGCATCGTCGTCCTCGACCAGCCAGATGGTCACCCGGTCGGCCCCCATGACCTGGCTGGTGTCGACACAGATCCCCTCGAGCGCGGGCCGGAGTCCCGTCAAGCGCTCGCTGCTGCTATGGCTCGCGACGCGCAGCAGCATGTCGGACTGGCGCTGCATGCGCACGACGCGCGCCGCCTCCGCCTCCTCCTGTTGCTTGCGGGCGTTGATATCGCGCAGGAGGGTCTGTGCGGCCGGAGCGCCGTCATAGTCGACGCGTACCCCCTGCACCTCGACCCAGATCACCGAGCCATCGAGCCGGCGTATGCGGGTTTCGCGCGGCTCGGCGGCTACACCATGCTCGAGGATCGCCCGGGTGCGCTCCGTGAGAAGCTTGCGGTCGGGCTCGAGCGCAAATGAGGTGACGGGCACGCCCTGCAGGTTCTGATCGGGGCCGGCGCCGATCAAAGTGCGGGCGGCCGCATTTCCGAAGAGCATCTCGCCGCCCCGATGCACGATCACCGCTTCGGGCATGGCATCGACGAGCGCGCGGTAGCGCCCCTCGCTCTCGCGGCGCTCACGCTCGGCGCGCTTGGCTTCGGTGAGATCGTGCACCACCGAGAGCCGCAGCACGGTCTTACCCTGAGTAATGACGTTCATGTCGACTTCGGCGGGGAAGGTCTCGCCGTTGTCGACACGCCGGTGGAGCCACTCGAAAGTCGCATTACCCGCTCGCATCGCCTGCTCGATGTAGCTGCGCCGCGCAGCATTGGAAGGACGGCCGTCGGGCTGTTCGGGCGGAGAGAAGGAGTCGGGAGTCAGCTCCCGCACCGCCTCCTCATCGCGGATTCCGAACATGCGAAGCGCCGTGTCGTTGGCAGCGATGAAACGGTCGCCTTCGCTGATGAAGACGCTGAAGGCGGTATTGTTGAAGAGTGTTCGATAATGGAGCTCGCGGCTGCGGAGCGAGCGCAGCGAGTGATTGAGCAGCAGCGTCATCGCGAGCACCAGGGCGGAGAAGGCGCCCGTCACGACCAGCGTGGTGATGGTGCGGCGCTGCCAGGCCGCGAGGACGGCGGCGACCGGCCTTCCGGCCGCGACGAGCACCGGGTATTGCCGCACGCGCGCCCAGCCGAAGAGCAGCGGCGCTCCGACCGCCGGTGCAAAGCCGTGGACGACTCCCCGATCCCAGCCGTTGCCGAGGTCGCGCGCCGCCTGCTGAAACAGCGGCCCGCTTGCGTACGCTCGGCCCGCAACCAACGCCGCAGAGATGTCCTGCGTGGAGACGAGCAGGCTCCCGTCCCTTCTCAAGAGGAGGATCGCGCCCGGGCTCCCGAGCTGTTTGCGCAGGCTGTCGAAGGCACGGAAGTCGAACAGCGCCCCCGCCCAGACATCGCTCCTGCCGGCGGTGCGCACGCGCTGCGCAACCGGCACGACCAGACTATCGGCGGCGGCGCGATCAGGATCGGCGACCGGGGGTCCCACCCAGATATCTGTCTCCGGTGCCACCGTCGGGTTGAACCAGGCGGGCCGCCCCTCAGCTACATCGTACGCGCCGCCTCGGCCCCCGCGCGCAAAGCGCGTGGAATCCGCGATGAAGACCGAGCGCACGTACTCGCCACCCATGAGCGCGGTGCCCAGTGCCGGAGTCAGGTCGCGTTCCGAGACGGACTCGAGGCCCCCAAGGGATTCGATCTCGTTGGCGCGCACCACCGCCGAGCCCACACCATCGCTCAGCATGGCAAAGGTGGTGGTGCTGAGCGCTACGGCGACCGACTGCAGCCGCTCGCTCTCGGATTGGATCGTTTGCTCGCGGTCGTTGCGGATGCGCTGGGCGGAGTAGGCCCAGCCGGTGGCGAGCACCAGGGCGGCATAGAGCAGCAGTGTCCAGCCGAGGCTTGACGGAAGTAACAGCGAGACGTTGCCGGAGCCCGGTCCGGCATGAGAATTTGCAGGGGCTTCAATCTCCCCGGACAGGCGTACCCCCTGGTTCCATGCGCAGGGCCGCGCTGGTTCTTATGAAGTACCAGTTTGCCCCAAAGCCGGGCCCTGTCAACGGCCACCGGGAACACCCGTTGGCCAGTGGGGACTGCTAGAACGGTTAATGGAAAATCGGCTCTAATCATCGGCCCGCCCGGCGGGCTCGCCCCGAGGTGTGATTATGTGGACCGTGAATTCTCAGAGCCTGCGGCGCGCTCCCGCGGCGGCGGGGTTGCTGCTGATGGCGTGCGCCGCATGGGGCACAGAGCCTGCGGTTTCGGGCGATGCTGTCACCGCCGTCTGGGCCCCCCGGCAGCTGCATTTCGTATTCCTGGGCTTCACCGCCCATTATTCCTGCGACGGGCTGCAGGACAAGATCCGCCACGTGCTCACCGAGCTCGGTGCCGAGCGCGGTTTCGAGGTGTCCTTCGCGGGATGCTCGGCCCCCCTGGGCAGTCCCGATCCCTTTCCGGGCGTCAATATCAAGATGAATGTGCTGCAGCCCGCCGATCCAAAGGACACCGGCGCGCAGCTCGTGCCGGCACACTGGCACAGGGTCGACCTGCACCTCGAGAAGGACCCGGTCTGGGAGGCGGGCGACTGCGAGCTTCTCGAGCAGGTCAGGCAAAAGATCCTGCCGCTCTTTTCGACGCGCAATGTCGACTTCGCCTCGAACTGCGTACCCCACCAGATCGCTCTCGGCACTCGATTGTCCACTGACTTGCTGGTGCCCGACGCGAAGCCGGCTGCGCCGAGGTAACATCCCCGCAGGATGAGTCGCTTTCCGCTGCGTCTGACGCTGCTCCTCGGAGCCGCGCTCATGATCAACTATGTCGACCGCGGCACCATCTCGACCGCGTCGCCCCTCATCAAGAGCGAATTCCACCTCGACGCATTCCAGATGGGGCTGCTGCTCTCGGCCTTCTTCACGACCTACGTCGTTTCGCAGCCCTTCATGGGCATCCTCGTCGATCGCCTCGGGGCGGCACGGGTGCTCGCCGCAGGCTTCGCGCTCTGGTCGGTGAGTACGTTCCTGGCGGGCCTCTCGAGCGGCGTGCTGAATCTCGTGGCGCTGCGCCTGGTGATGGGCGTCGGGGAGTCGGCGTGCTACCCGAGCGGGTTCGCACTGATCTCACAACGCGTGACGGATCAGCACCGCGCGCGCGCCACCGCGCTCATGCAGGTCGGCAGCGTCGTGGGTCCCGCGCTCGGCACCTTCGTCGGTGGCGCCATCATGATCCGCTATGGATGGAGGACCATGTTCATTGCGCTCGGTGTCGCCTCGCTTGCCTGGCTCATTCCGTGGTCCGGTGAGCTGCGCAGGCCCTCGAGGGCGGTGAAGCCCGCCGCAGGGGGACCGAGGTGGATCGACGTCGTGCGGCAGCGGGCGCTGTGGGGCACGGTGTTCGGCAACTTCTGCTCGAATTACGCCTTCTACTTCGTCTTCGCCTGGGTACCGCTCTACCTGGTGGAGGAGCGCGGCCTGTCGCTCGCCGCGATGACCTCGGTGAACGGATTCATCTGGGTGATGGACTCGCTGAGCATTCTCGCGGCCGGATGGCTCATCGACCGCTCCATCCGGCGCGGCGCGACGCCGAGCCTGGCTTACAAGACCGCGCTGTCCCTGAGCGCGGCGGGCGTCGGCCTGTGTCTCCTGGCCCTGAATGGTGCCGGGGCAGCGGCAGGCGCGGCGCTGTTGCTCGCGACCGGTGTCGCCGACGGCCTCAACTCGCCTTCGGTGGGCGCCCTGACGCAACGCTTCGCCGGACCCCTCGCCACCGGACGCTGGATGGGCACGCAGAATGCGGTGAGCAATACGGCGGGAATTCTCGCTCCGAGCGTCACCGGCTACCTGGTGAAGATCAACGGTGGCCACTACACCGTGGCACTTTGGGTCACGGGCGCGGTGGCGCTGCTCGGACTCCTCGCCTGGCTGATCGTCGTACCGGCCGTTGAGCCGGTCGAGTGGCAACACTCCGCCGCTACGGGTATTCCCGCGCCCGTTCCTGATCCTTGAGAATGCCGCGCGCCGCGAGGAACAGATGCGCGGTCGCCCACAGTCCCGTCGGCACCAGGCACAGCATGGCAAGGCGCAGCGAGTCGGCGTTCGAGATGTGGTTGGGCGCGAAGTAGTCGCTCAAGGCGCCGATGAGCGGCGGGGCGATCACGAGATTCCCCAGGTTCGCAAGGAACAGCACCATGGCGCAGAACATGGCGCGCATGCGGCAGGGCGCCAGGTTGTTCAGCAATCCGAAGCCGGGCCCGATATAGAAGTAGATCGAGGGAATGAAGATCCACAGCATTGCCTTCGCAAGAGCGAGGTCGCGCGTGTAATAGACCACGCCCGAGGCGATCGTGGCGACGCCGATACCGGCGCCCAATACCCAGACGATGCGGCGCGCGTCGACCATGCTGGAGCGCGCCATGAGGATGCCCGTAGCGACGGTTGCGATGCCGCCTCCCCAGAGGTGCATGTTCTGCGTGACATCGCTCGCCTGTCCGACGGTCATGTGGTAGGTGCGCTGCAGGAAGGCGGGCGTCCAGAACATGAGTCCCCAGCCCCACAGAGCGCACACGGCCGTTCCCATCATGGTGTGCACCGCCGAGCGCTGCTGCCACATGAAGCGCAGCGTCGCGGCCACCGAGGGCGCGAGTGCCTCCTTGCCGCTGTCGAGGCAGCCGCGCTTGGGCTCGCGCACCGTGAGCCAGACGCCGAGGCCTACCAGGACGCCCGGAAGCCCGAGCGCGTAGAAGGCGGCACGCCAGCCGTACTGGTCGGCGATCGTGCCGGCGACGTTGTAACCGAGGTATGCACCGATCGGCGCGCCGAGCGCGAACACCGTGAGCGCCATGGCACGGCGCGTCGCGGGGAAATAATCCGAGAGGAGTGAATTGGCTCCCGGAGTTCCTCCGGCTTCGCCGACGGTGACGCCGACGCGAGCCAGGAAGAACCCGAGCGAAGTGCGCGCGAGACCGCAGACCGCCGTCATCGCCGACCACAGCACCAGGCAGGCGCCCACGATCTTGCGGCGGTTGTAGCGGTCGATGAGCCAGGAGAGGGGGAAGCCCAGCAGCACGTAGAAGAGGCCGAAGGCAAGGCCCGTCAGGAGCGCTACGCCTTTATCCGTGAGATGCAGCTCGATACGAATCGGGTCGAGCACGGTCGAGACGACGTAGCGGTCGGCGATGCTCAAGGTGTACACGAGACACATCATGATGAGCACGTACCAGCGCTCGAGGAGGGACGCCGATTGCGGCTCGGCCGCGCTCAAGGCCGGCGGGGGCGCTGCGAAGCTCGTGGGCAGCTCGCTCATGGGAACGCGCTCTGCATGATCAGCCGCAGGTTACGCCTGCCGCGCGCGGCTGTCTTCCACGATGAGGTCGGCGGCCTTCTCGGCGAGCATGATGGTGGGCGCGTTGGTATTGCCGGAGGTGAGGTTGGGGAATGCCGACGCATCGACCACGCGCAGGCCCGACACGCCGTGGACACGCAGCCGTGCATCGAGCAC
>Ga0070733_10003399_pt1 | contig 10926 bp, 7 predicted proteins | sample Coa_R1_9_FD_66450 | JGI IMG/M metagenome (GOLD analysis project Ga0070733, IMG submission 66450) | Surface soil microbial communities from Centralia Pennsylvania, which are recovering from an underground coalmine fire - Coalmine... | ecosystem: Environmental > Terrestrial > Soil > Unclassified ... | reverse complement strand
CTCGCCGTTGCAGTGCACCGACACCCCCTGGTCGAAGGTGATCACCGGCAGCGCCTGACGCGGCGACGGCGGGACCTTCTGCCCCATCACCGACTGCTCGCTCGACATGCGCAGGCGGACGTTGGTCTGGGCGAGGATCGGCGCCTCCGCGCCGAACACCACGTTGCCGCCGGTATGGTCGCCGTGCCAGTGGGTATTGATCACGAACTTGAGCTTGCCGCCGCCGGCGATACCCTGCAGGGCGGCGCGGATCTTCGGCGCCAGCGGCTCGAACTGGTCGTCGACGATCAGGATGCCGTCCTCCCCCACCGAGGCGCCGATGTTGCCGCCGGACCCTTCGAGCATGTACACCCTGCCGGCCACCGGCGTGACCTTGATCTCCACCTTCGAGAGGTCGCGCGCCTGCGCCGCCGCCGGCGACCCCTCCGGCGCCAAGACCGCCAGCCAGACGACCAGCGACGACACCAGCGCGCCCGCCGCACCATTCTCAGCTCTGCTCATGAACCCTCCTCCCGTAAGCGGTGAAAACGACGGCCGCATTGTAGCTCCGATGCCCGCCGGGCGGCGCTATGATGCCGGCGACGTGCCGCTCCCACTCCACTCGTCTCGCCCGGACCGGCGCCGGCAGGCGTCGGCGCCGCCACCTTCGTCTCCGCTCCCACCCGCCGCCGCGGCGCTGGGCGTCGAGCTGGCCGCCCGGTTGCGCGGCGAGGTCCGCTTCGACGCCGGCAGCCGGGCGCTCTATGCCACCGACGGCTCGAACTACCGGCAGGTGCCGATCGGCGTCGTGCTGCCGCGGGACGCCGAGGACGTGCTGGCGACGCTGGCGGCCTGCCGCCGGCACGGCGTCCCGGTGCTGGCGCGCGGCGGCGGCACCAGCCTGGCCGGCCAGTGCTGCAACGTCGCCGTGGTGCTCGACTTCTCCAAGTACATGCACCGGCTGGTGGAGCTCGATCCGGAGCGCCGGCTGGCGCGCGTCGAGCCCGGCATCGTCCTCGACACGCTGCGCCGCGCCGCCGAGCGCCACCACCTCACCTACGGCCCCGACCCGGCGAGCCACGACCGCTGCACGCTCGGAGGGATGATCGGCAACAACTCCTGCGGCGTGCATGCCCTGATGGCGGGCAAGACGGTCGACAACGTCGAGGAGCTCGAGGTGCTGACCTACGACGGCCTGCGGCTGCGCGTCGGCCCCACCGCCGACGACGAGCTGGCCCGCATCGTCCGGAAAGGCGGCCGCCGCGGCCAGATCTACGCCGGTCTGGCCTCGCTGCGCGACCGCTTCGCCGGCCTCATCCGCCAGCGCTATCCCGACATCCCGCGGCGGGTCTCGGGGTACAACCTCGATCAGCTGCTGCCCGAGAACGGCTTCCACGTCGCCCGCGCCCTGGTGGGCACCGAGGGCACCTGCGTCACCGTCCTCGAGGCGACCGTGCGGCTGGTGCCGAGCCCGCCGTTCCGCACCCTGGCGGTGCTCGGCTACCCGGACGTGTTTGCCGCCGGCGACCACGTCCCCGAGATCCTCGCGTGGCAACCGATCGGTCTCGAAGGGTTCGACGACCGGCTGATCGACGCCCTGCGCGCCAAGCGGTTGCACGAGGAGGGCGTGGCGATGGTGCCGCCGGGCGGCGGCTGGCTGCTGGTGGAGTTCGGCGGCGACAGCCAGGACGAGGCCGACGAGCGGGCGCGGCGCATGGCCGCCGCCCTGCGCCGGCTGCCCGACGCGCCGGCGGTCAAGGTGCTGGCGAGCCCGCGAGAGGCGAGGAAGGTCTGGGAGGTGCGCGAGGCGGCGCTCGGCGCCACCGCCTTCGTGCCGGGAAGGCCCGAGAACTGGGAGGGATGGGAGGACGCGGCGGTGCCGCCCGCCCGGCTCGGCGCCTACCTGCGCGATTTCCGCCGGCTGCTCGAACGGCATGGGTACAGCAGCGCGCTCTACGGCCACTTCGGCCAGGGCTGCGTCCACATGCGCATCGATTTCGATCTCTACAGCCGCGCCGGCATCGACCGCTTCCTGGGCTTCCTCGACCAGGCGGCCGACCTGGTGGTCGGCTACGGCGGCTCGCTCTCGGGCGAGCACGGCGACGGCCAGGCCCGGGCGGCGCTGCTGCCGAAGATGTTCGGCCCCGAGCTGGTGGGGGCCTTCGAGGAGTTCAAGGCGCTCTGGGATCCGGATTGGCGGATGAACCCGGGCAAGGTGGTGCGCCCCAACCGGCCGGACGAGAACCTGCGCCTGGGAGTCGATTACCGGCCCTGGCAGCCGCCGACCCACCTGCACTTCGCCGACGACCAGGGCAGCTTCGCCCACGCCGCGCTGCGCTGCGTCGGGGTCGGCAAGTGCCGCCGCCAGCAGAGCGACGGCGGGGTGATGTGCCCGAGCTACATGGTGACGCTCGAAGAGCGGCATTCGACCCGCGGCCGCGCCCGCCTGCTGTTCGAGATGATGGAGCGCGAGGTCATCGGCCATCAGGGCTGGCGCGACGAAAGCGTCAAGCAGGCGCTGGACCTTTGCCTGTCGTGCAAGGGCTGCAAGTCGGACTGCCCGGTCCACGTCGACATGGCGGCCTACAAGGCCGAGTTCCTGCATCACTACCATGCCGGCCGGCTGCGCCCGCGCTCGGCCTACGCCTTCGGCCTGGTCCACTGGTGGGCGCGCCTCGCCTCGCCGCTGGCGCCGCTGGTCAACGCCGCCGCCCGGGCGCCCGGGCTCGGCGGTCTCGCCAAGGCGGCGGCCGGCATGGCGCCGGAGCGCCGCATCCCGGGTCTGGCGCGGCAGACCTTCCGCGAATGGTGGCGGGCGCGGGCGCCGCGCAACCCGGACGGGCCGCGGGTGGTGCTTTGGGCTGACACCTTCAGCAACTACTTCCAGCCCGCCGCGGCGCAGGCCGCGGTCGAGGTGCTGGAGGCGGCGGGCCGGCGGGTGGTGGTGCCCGGGCAGCCGCTGTGCTGCGGCCGCCCGCTCTACGACCACGGCATGCTGCGGCTGGCGCGCCGCCAGCTGCGCCAGGTGCTGGGCGCGCTGCGGGACGAGCTGCGCGCCGGCACGCCGGTGGTCGGGCTCGAGCCCTCCTGCATGGCGGTGTTCCGCGACGAGCTGCTGCAGCAGCTGCCGCACGACGAGGACGCCCGGCGCCTGGCGCGGCAGTCGTTCCTGCTCGGCGAGCTGCTCGCCGGCGAGATCCCGGGCTGGCAGGCGCCGCGGCTGGCCGGTCCCCGCCGGCGGGCGCTGGTGCAGACCCACTGCCACCAGCACGCGGTGATGAAGCGCGACGCCGAAACGCGGGTGCTCGGCGAGGTGGGCCTCGACGTCGAGGTGCTCGACGCGGGCTGCTGCGGCATGGCCGGAGCCTTCGGCTTCGAGCGCGGCGAGCGCTACCAGGTCTCGCTGCGCTGCGCCGAGCGGGCGCTGCTGCCGGCGGTGCGGGCGGCGGCGGCGGAGACGCTGATCGTCGCCGACGGCTTCAGCTGCCGCGAGCAGATCGCCCAGGGCAGCGAGCGGCAGGCGCTGCACCTGGCACAGGTGCTGCAAATGGCAATGAGGGAGTCAATGCGGAAGGCAATGCGGTAGTCAATGCGGGAGGCAATGCGGGAAGACCCATGCGGGAAAGCGCCGGCGCGCCCGGCGCGGGAGAGACCCCCGGCGGGCAGGTAGGAGGCGACGCTCCATGGCCGATCAGCACCCAATCGATCCGGTGGCCCACCTCGCCGCGATCGTCCAGTTTTCCGACGACGCCATCATCAGCAAGCAGCTGGACGGCACGATCAGCACCTGGAACCGGGGTGCCGAGCGGCTCTTCGGCTACACGGCAGCGGAGGCCATTGGGCGATCGATCCGCATGATCATCCCGGACGAGCGCTGGCACGAAGAGGATGACGTCCTGCGGGCGGTCTGTAGCGGCGAGGTCGTCGATCACTTCGAGACGGAACGGCAGCACCGCGACGGCAGCCGGGTGGTGATCTCGCTGACCGTGTCGCCGATCAAGGACGCCTCCGGCCGGATCGTCGGCGCCTCGAAGATCGCGCGCGACATCTCGAGCCGCCGCGAGGCCGAGCGGGAGCGGACCCGCCTGCTGGCGGAGGCCCAGGCGGCCGGCCTCGCCAAGGACCAGTTCCTCGCCGTGCTCTCGCACGAGCTGCGCACGCCACTCAACGCCATCCTCGGTTGGTCGGAGGTGCTGCGCCGGCAGTCCGCCGATCCGGGCATCCTGGCACGCGGCATCGACGCGATCTCGCGCAACGTCAGGGCGCAGGCCGCCCTGATCGACGAGCTGCTCGACATCTCGCGCATCATCTCCGGCAAGCTGCGGATCGAGGTCCGGCCCATCGAGCTGGCGCCGGTCGTCGAGACCGCGCTGGAGGGGATCCGGCCGCTGGCGGCGGCGAAGGGCCTGCGTCTCGACAGCGACCTCGAAGGCGGCGCGCTGGTGCTGGGGGATGCGGCCCGCCTGCAGCAGGTGATCTGGAACCTGCTGTCGAACGCGGTGAAATTCACCCCCGCCGGCGGCGAGGTGAAGGTCCTGCTGGCATCGGTCGAGGGGCGCGTCGAGCTCTCGGTCCAGGACTCGGGGATCGGCATCCCCCCCGAATACCTGGCGTTCGTGTTCGACCGCTTCAGCCAGGCGGACACCTCCATCCGTCGCCAGGCCAGCGGTCTCGGGCTGGGCTTGGCCATCGCCCGGGAGCTGGTGCAGCTCCACGGCGGCGGCATCGCGGCACGCAGCGCCGGCGAGGGCCGGGGCGCCACCTTCGTCATCACGCTGCCGCATTTCACGGCCGTCACGGCGCCTTCCGGGATCGTCGACGAGCCTCTCGGGAGCGCCTCGTCTTCCTCGGCCCCACTGCCCGACCTCAGCGGCCTGCGGGTGCTGGTGGTCGACGACGACGCGGCGAGCCGCGAGGTGACCGAGGCGATCCTGCGCTCCCTGGGCGCCGAGGTCCGGCTCGCGGCTTCGGCGGCCGAGGCGCGCACCGCCCTGGCCGCCGCTCGCCCGGACGTGCTGGTGGCCGACGTCGGCATGCCGGTCGAGGACGGGTATTCGCTGATGCGGAGCCTGACGGCGCGGCAGGCGGGCGTTTGCGAACCGATCCCCGCCATCGCGCTCACCGCGCTGGCCGGCCCCGAGGATCGGCAGCACGCCCTGGCGGCGGGCTTTTGGCACCATCTGGCCAAGCCTGTCGAGTCGCGAACCCTGGCCCTGGCCGTGGCCCGCCTCGCCGGCCCGGCGAGACGGCACGGCGCCGCTTGATCGGGTCACCCGGCCGGCAGCCGCAGCGACACCCGCAAGCCTCCCGCCGGCGAGCGGTCCAGGGCGATCGCGCCGCCGTACAGCTCGGCGAGATCGCGCACGATGGCCAGTCCCAGGCCGGAGCCCGGCGCCGCTTCGTCGGCGCGGACCCCGCGTTGCAGGACCGCCGACCGCATCGCCGGGTCGAGGCCCGGGCCGTCGTCGTCGACGACGATCACGATCTCCGTCGCGGCCGCCGACGACTCGACGACGACCCGCGACCGCGCCCATTGGCACGCATTGTCGAGCAGGTTCCCCAGCATCTCGTCGAGGTCCTCGCGCCGGCCGCGCACCGCCTGCCCTGGCGGCACCCTGACCTCGATGGCGAGGCCGCGATCGGCGTGGAGGCGCAGCAGCGTGCGGGCGAGCGCCGCCGCCGAATCCGCCACCGAGCAGCGCGCGCCGGGCGCCGCGCCGGTGGCCGTGGCGCGGGCATGCGCGAGGTGGTGGTCGATCTGCCGGCGCATCCGTTCGACCTGCAGGCGGATCGCGGCGGCGAGCTCGCCCTGCCCCGCCGCCTCGGCACGGTCCGCTTCCAGGGCCAGCACGGCGAGCGGCGTCTTCAGGCCGTGCGCGAGATCGCCGGCCTTCGCCTCGGCGCGGCTGACGATGGCTTCGCGGTGCTCCAGCAGGGCGTTGAGATCGCTCACCAGCGGTTGCACCTCGGTCGGATAGCTGCCGTCGACCCGGCGGTCGTCGCCGTCGCGGACGGCGGCCAGCCGCGCGCGCAGGCGGTCGAAGGGCGACAGACCGCTGTGCACCTGCGACACGCCGGCAAGGATGAGGACCAGGGCGAAGATGACCAGCAGCGTGCCGTTGCCGAACCGCAGCGTGATCGGGAAGCGGCGGATGAGCACGAGCGAAACCACGTGCGCGATGCCGAGCAGGCCGACGGCCGCGAGCACCGCCCCGAGCAGCAGCCGCGAGCGGAACGAGCGCAGCAGGGTCACCGTTGCGCTCCAATGCGATAGCCCAGGCCGCGGATCGTTTCGATGAGCGAGGGCCCCAGCTTGCGCCGCAGCCGGGCGATGAACACCTCGACGGTGTTCGAGTCCCGATCGCAGCCCTGCGCGTAAATGTGATCGGTCAGCTCGCCCTGCGAGACGACCCGTCCGCGGTGGTGCATGAGGTAGGAGAGCACACGGTACTCGTGGCTGGTGAGCCGCACCGGAAGCCCGTCCATCGCCACCCGGGCGCTCCGCGGATCCAGCGACAGCGCGCCGCAGCGCAACTCGGGATGGAGCTGGCCGCTGGCGCGGCGGATCAGGCCGCGGAGCCTGGCGAGCACCTCCTCCATGCGGAAGGGCTTGGCCAGATAGTCGTCCGCGCCGCCGTCGATGCCGAGGACCTTCTCGTGCCAGCTGCCGCGGGCGGTCAGCACCAGCACCGGCATGAAAAGGCCGGCCTCCCGCCAGCGGCGGAGGATCGTCAGGCCGTCGACGCTCGGCAGTCCCAGGTCGAGGACCACCGCGTCGTAGCGTTCCGTCTGGCCGAGGAAGTCGGCGCGCTCGCCGTCGGCGGCCTGATCCACCGCGTAGCCGGCGCCGCCCGCCGCTGCCGCGAGCTGCCGGCGCAGCGACTCCTCGTCTTCGACGATCAGGATGCGCATGAGGCCCTCGACTATGGCACACGACAACTTGAATCGCGGCTGAGCCGCGGCTGAATCGCGGCTGAGCCGCGGCTGAACCACGGCTGAACGGGGCGTTCAGCGGCGATTCAGCCGCCGGCTGCCAGGCTGTGGCGATGATGATCCAGCTGCAAGGCGTGACCAAGGATTACCGGACGCCGGCCGGCGTCTTCCCGGCCCTTCGCGGCGTCGACCTCGCGATCGACGCCGGCGAGCTGGTCGCGATCGTCGGCCGCTCGGGCAGCGGCAAGTCGACGCTGCTCAACCTGCTGGGCGGCATCGACCGCGCGTCGTCGGGCACCGTGACGGTGGCCGGCACGGCGCTGCAGGACCTGACGCCCCACCGGCTCGCCGCCTGGCGGGGCCGCACGGTGGGGATCGTCTTCCAGTTCTTTCAGCTGCTGCCGACGCTCACGGCGGCCGAGAACGTGATGCTGCCGATGGATCTCGCCGGCACGGCGCCGGCGCGCCGGCGCCGCGGCCGCGCGCTCGACCTGCTGGCTCGCATGGAGGTGGCGGAGCAGGCCGACAAGCTGCCCTGCGCGCTCTCCGGCGGGCAGCAGCAGCGCGTCGCGATCGCCCGGGCGCTGGCCAACGATCCACCCGTCATCCTCGCCGACGAGCCCACCGGCAACCTCGATTCGACGACCGGCGCCGCGGTCTTCCGCCTCCTGGGCGAGCTGGCCAGGGAGCGCAAGACGGTCGTCGTCGTCACCCATGAGCGCGACGCCGTCTCCGGCGTGAGCCGAGCGGTGACGCTTGCCGACGGCAGCGTGGCATGACCGTGCCGCCGCGCTGGAAGAAGGTGCTGGGCGACGTCGCGGCGACGCCCTTCCGCAGTGCCCTGGCGGTGGCCGCGATGGCGGCCGGCACCTTCGGCCTCGGCATGATCCTCACCGCTCATGCGGTGCTCACCCGCGAGATCGCGGCTTCCTACGGCCGCACGCGCCCGGCCTCGGCGACCCTCTACCTGGACCGTGTGGACGACGCCGTGGTCGCTGCCGCCCGCCGCGTTCCCGGGATCGGCGACGCCGAGGCGCGGCCGGTCATCGACGCGCGGCTCCGCGTCGGGCAGGACGAGTGGGTGCCGCTGGTGCTGTACGTGGTCCGCGACTTCGGCGACCTGCGCCTCGACCGGTTCAGCCGCGATGGCGGCGCCTGGCCGCCGGGCGACGGCGAGGTGCTGCTGGAACGGTCCGGGCTCGCCGTGGCGCGGGCCGGCATCGCCGATAACGTCACCGTGCGGCTCGCCGCCGGCGTGGACCGCCAGCTGCGCGTCGCCGGCACGGTGCATGCCCCGGGGCTCGCCCCCGGCTGGATGGACCACGTCGTCACCGGCTTCGTCTCCTGGCGCTCGATCGTCCGCGCCGAGGCGCCCTCGGCGGCCTGGGAGAATGCCGCCCTGCGGATCGCCGTCGCCGGGAGCTCCCCCGACGAGGAGCGCATCCGGCGGGTCGCCGGCCGGGTGCAGGCGACGCTCGCACCCGCCCGGTGGCGCGGCGAGAGCCGGGGCCGCCGGGTGCTGCGCATCGCGGTGCCCCCGCCGGGCCGGCATCCCCATGCCGATCAGATGGACACCTTCCTCTTCCTGCTGGGAGCCTTCGCCGCGCTGACCGTCGCTCTCGGCGCCGTGCTGGTCGCGAACCTGATCCACAGCCTGCTCGCCGAGCAGGTGCGGCAGGTCGGGATCCTGAAGGCCATCGGCGGCTCGACGCGCCAGGTGGCGGCGCTCTACCTCGCCCAGGTGACCGTCCTCGCCGCCGGCGCCCTGGTCCTCGGCCTGCCCCTCGGCATGGCCGCCGGGCGCGCCTACGCCCGCTTCGCGGCCGGCATGCTGAACGTCAGCATCCTCGACGCCGGCGTCCCGGTATGGGTCGCGGCGGTGCAGATCGCGGTGGGCGTCGGCGTGCCCCTGCTGACCGCGCTCGGACCCGTGGCCCAGGCGTCGCGCCTCACCATCCATCAGGCGTTGAGCGGCGACGCCGGCCGCCGGCCTTTCGGGGCGCTGCGGACCGACCGCTGGCTGGCGCGCGCCGGCTGGCTGCCGCGGCCGCTGGCGCTGTCCCTGCGCTCCACCCTTCATGACCGTGGGCGGCTCGCGCTCACCGTCGGCACGCTGGCCTTCGGCGGCGCCCTCTTCCTCTCGGCCTTGAACGTGTCCGGCTCCTGGGCCCGGACGCTGGCGGCGGACGCCGCGGCCCGGCGCTACGACGTCACCGTGCAGCTCTCCGCTCCGGTGGCGACGGCCCGGGTTGCCGGCCTCGTCGCGGCTCTGCCCGCCGTCGAGCGCGTGGAGTGTTGGAGCGAGAGCGCCGCCTACCTGGTCGGAGCGGGCGGGGTCGCCGCCACCAGGGTGAACCTCATCGGCCCCGACCCCGGCACCACCCTGCTCGCCCTGCCGCTGCTCGCCGGCCGCTGGCTGGCGCCGCGAGACCGCGGCGCGGTGGTGATCAACCAGGCGCTGCTGGCAAGCGGGCGCGGGCTCCGGGTCGGCGGCGAGGTCGTGCTGCGGGTCGGCGGGCATGACGTCGCCTGGCCGATCGTCGGCGTCAGCAAGGAGCTCAACCCGCTGCCAACCGCTTATGCGCCCGCCCGGGCCGTGCTCGCCGCGAGCGGCCAGCCGCCGGGAATCACCCGCGGCATGCGGGTCGTGACCCGTCGCCACGATCCGGCCGCCCAGCGGTCGGCCCAGCGCGGCATCGAGCGCGCGCTCGCCGGCGCCGGCATCGGCGTGCTGGACGTGCAGCGTCTGGCCGACCGCCGCCAGGCCTTGGCCGATCATCTCGTCATCCTCGAGAGCGCGCTGTTGCTGGCGGCGGGGCTGGTGGTCCTGGTTGGCGGCCTGGGGTTGGCGACGACGTCGAGCATCGAGGTCGCCGAGCGCACGCGCGAGATCGGCATCCTCGGCGCGCTCGGCGCCACGCCGCGCCTGGTGGCGGGCTGCGTCGTGCTCGAAAGCCTGGCGCTGGGCGCCCTCAGCTGGTGCGCGGCGGTGCTGGCCGCGGTGCCGGTCACCCTGGCGCTGGACGCCGTGGCCGGCCAGCTGTTCATCCGCACTCCGCTCGATCTCTTCCTGTCGCCGCGCGCGGCCGGCGGGTGGCTCTTGCTGGTCCTGGCGCTCAGCTCGCTGAGCAGCTTCTATCCGGCCTGGCGCGCGGCGCGGCTACCGGTACGGGAGGCATTGGCGCATGAGTGAACGATGGTCGCGGCTCGCCTGGCTGATCCTGGCCGCCCTCGCGATCCTGGTCGCGGTGGCCGCGTGCTGGGGCGGCGGGGAATGGCTCTGGCACCAGCTGCTCGTATTGCACGGCATGGGAGGCGCGTGGCGGCCCTGAACTCCTCGCCAGCGGCGGGCGCGCGGCCCGCGGCGGCCGCAGTGGTTGCAGGCGCGCAGGCGCGCAGGCGGCTTCAGGGCGCCGGTGGCGCCTCACCGCCCGGCCCGCGGCCGCGTGCCAGGCCGAAGCGGGCGGCGGCGGCCGCCAGCTCGGGGCGGCCGGCGAGCGCGGCGGCGGCGAGGTAGAGGAGGCCGTAGGTCGCCAGCACCGGCAGCGCCTTGAGCAGACCGGAGAGCGCCGCCGGCAGCAGCCGCCAGAGCAGCGCGGCAGGCACCGCCGCGGCCAGCGCCAGCATCAGGATGCGCAGGTCGTCGCGCCAGGGCAGGCTGAACTCGGGCAGGCGGCGGCGGAGCGCGGCGCGGAGCCGGGCGAGCTCGAGCCAGGCGCCGGCGCCCGAGGCGAAGGACAGGCCGAGGACCCCCAGGAACAGGCGTTGCCCCGGCGGTTGTTGCCCGAACGCCGCCGGCACCGGATAGCGGTCGAGCCAGAACATCAGCGGCAGGGCGACCAGGGCGGCGGTGCCGACCCGCTGCACGGCGATCTTGGCCGGCGTCGCCGTGTCGCCCAGGGCGTAGAAGGTGTTCTGCAGCAGGCGCGAGGAGGTGGTGGCCAGGATGCCGGTGCTGTAGCCGCACAGCGCCAGGTAGACCAGGCCGTTGTCGGCGCCGCCGAAGCTGCCGCG
>Ga0070733_10003398_pt1 | contig 10927 bp, 13 predicted proteins | sample Coa_R1_9_FD_66450 | JGI IMG/M metagenome (GOLD analysis project Ga0070733, IMG submission 66450) | Surface soil microbial communities from Centralia Pennsylvania, which are recovering from an underground coalmine fire - Coalmine... | ecosystem: Environmental > Terrestrial > Soil > Unclassified ... | reverse complement strand
AAGCCCAAAATTTACCTAATCTTCTGGGGTTACAAGAAGTACGGCGACCCCGATAAAGTCGCGCCGCTGCTGGAAGCGTACACCAAGGTCGAGGGTGGAAGTCTCCACAACAACGACTATGTCCAGTACTACCTCCTTGTCGGTGGCAAGAAATTCTACATCACGAATCCCAAGGGTCAGCAGGGCGGCGTCTGGTTTGACGAGACCAATCCCGTTCCGAAGAGTCCGAACGACATCCAGGTGAGCAATGAGGCCCTCGCTGGGGTAGCGCACTTCGGCTACGACGCCAGCGCGTCGTACCTTGTGGCCACGCCGCACGGCCGAAGCACGCAGGGTTTCGGCTCGGGCTTTTGCGCGTATCACAGCAGCACGCAAGACGGCACCAACCTCGTTTCGTACACGAACTTTCCGTACATACCGGACGCCGGAGTAGCCTGTGGTTCTAACTCCATCGCGCCTCCCAAGGATGAAAGCGCCGTGGACGAGGGCGTGACAATCACTGCAGGCCACGAGTACGGCGAGTCGATCACCGATCCGCTGCCGCCCACGGGCTGGTATAACTTCGAGGACGGCGAGATCGGGGACTACTGCGACTGGCAAGACATTCAGAACGACCTGTTCGGGAACAACTCCTACACGTCGCAGCCGATGTACAGCAACGCCACCGGGACTTGCGTACAGGTGTCAAATAACGCAGCCACCTAAGGCCGCGCAGGCCCCGCTCGTAACTGCCACGATGGGTCGCACAAACGTGCGGCCCATCGCTATTTTTTCGTTCGTAATTCCCAAGCCTCCCGCTCCTTATTTTGCCTAAACAATCCCCTCCTCGTAAGCTTGCTTGACAAAGGTAACAATGCGGGCGCATTGTGGTTGTCACGCGTGCACTGCGGCGCGGCTCTGCGGAGTGGAGGCTGTATAAATGAACCGGCGTTACTTCGTTCGCGCGGCGACGACAGGTTTCTCTGGTGCCTATCTATCGCTGGTTGCGTGCGCTCACTCGCAGGCAACGAGAAACCCTACTGAAAGGACGGCTTCCGTGACTCAAGTTGCACAACCGACGGCCGAGGCGACGACCGCTATTCGCCCGTTTCCTCACTCGAACGTTCCGGAGTCGGAACTTGAGGATTTGCGCCGCCGCATCAAGGCGACGCGCTGGCCCACTAAGGAGCTCGTCGCCGACGACTCGCAGGGCGTGCAGTTGGCGACGATGCAGGCGCTGGCGACCTATTGGGCGACCGGCTATGACTGGCGTAAGTGCGAAGCGAAGCTGAACGCGATCCCGCAGTTCTTAACCGAGATCGACGGTCAGGACATTCACTTCATGCACGTTCGCTCGAAGCACGAAAACGCGCTGCCGCTCGTCATCACGCACGGCTGGCCCGGCTCGGTCATCGAGCAAACGAAGGTTATCGGTCTGCTGACCGATCCCACGGCACACGGCGCGAGCGCGTCGGACGCGTTCCACCTGGTGATTCCGTCGATGCCGGGTTACGGGTATTCGCCCGAGCCGGCCACCCTCGGCTGGGACCCCGTGCGCATCGCCAAAGCCTGGGTGGTGCTGATGGAGCGCCTCGGATACAAGCAGTTCGTCGCGCAGGGCGGCGATTGGGGCGCGGCCGTTACGCAACAGTTGGCTTTGCTGGCGCCGGCACAAGTGCTGGGCATTCACAGCAACATGCCGGGTACCGTGCCCAACGATATCTTGGCGGCAGCCACATCCGGTGGGACCCCGCCCGCCGGTCTTGCGGGCGACGAGCTGCACGCCTTCAACCAGTTGAAGGACTTCTACGGGAAGCACCTGGGCTATGCGATCGAGATGGGGAACCGCCCGCAGACGCTCTACGCTTTGAACGACTCGCCCGTCGGCCTGGCGGCCTGGATGCTCGATCACGACAAGGACAGTTACGAGCTGATCGCACCGGCCTTTTTCAGAAATCCCGGCGGTCTGACTCGAGACGATGTGCTCGATAACATTACATTGTATTGGTTGACGAACACGGGAATCTCTTCGGCGCGCCTTTATTGGGAAAACAAGCTCGGATTCTTCAACGTTCAAGGCGTTACCATCCCGGTCGGCGTGAGCGCCTTTCCGCACGAACTCTATACGGCGCCGCGGAGCTGGTCGGAGAAAGCCTACCCCAAACTCGCTTATTACAAGAAGCACGACGTCGGCGGGCATTTCGCCGCCTGGGAACAGCCGCAGCTCTTCTCCGAAGACGTTCGCGCGAGCTTCAGATCCCTTCGAACGGCGAACGCGTGAAAGAGGTCTCTCGGCCTAACGTTTAAGCTCCTGAACGTTGTTGCCGTTCGTGTCGCTGAAGAACAGCACCGTGTCGTTATCGTTTGATCCGCTTGCGATGAGCCCGAAAATGCCTTGGGTCTTACGCTTGTCGACGACCTTCGTGTCCAGCACCTTGCCCGCCGGCGTCAGCTCGACAAGGGTATTACCGCCCGCCGTGTTGGCCACGATGAGGTTACCGTTGGGCAGAATCGCAGCCGCTTCGGGCGCATCGAGCGGCGCTCCGCTATAGATCAGTTTACCGCACGTCGTCCGGTGCTTGCATTTGAACTTCTTACCGCCCGTTTCTACGATAATCTTATTGGCTTCCCCGAGACCGGTCGCGTTGGTGAACTCTACGACTGTGTTGTCCACGCCATCCACGATGTAGAGCGCGTTTTTCTTCGAATCGTCCAGAATCCCGGATGCGCCTAAGCCTGCCCAGCCGGTCTTACCGTTATCGGCGCGTTGGACGGATCGACGGTGGATCCGATGATAACGTCCTTCGTAAGTTTCTTGAGAATAGACGTGTTGTCGTCTGGTCTTGACGCCGCACGGAGAAACTTGACACGTGCCGCCGCGCTGCTGCTTGATGGAACCGAGCTGCTTCCGCCGCAGGCGGATGTCAGCAGCGCCATCGTTAGAACCAGCAGAGCTGGGCGAACGTCAAGCAACCTCATGGCTACGCTTTCGTTGTGGTGTATGTAAAATGCACCGCTGGGCCGTTGCGTGACGAGACGTTGGCCTTCCCCTTGAGCGTCTTTCCGGTAAGCCTGGCGACTGCTTTGGCATTGCGGCCGGGGCTGCCCTCGATCGTGAAATGCAAAATGGTTTTGCCGTGCGACGATACGACGACGCCTTTGGGGATGGGGAACTGGTCCTGCAACGTCTTGAGGATAATGTCGAAGATTCCGGTCAGCTTGTTTCCGGACTGCCTGAAGGTGATCTTCAGTTTAGCTTTTATCGATCTTCCCTGCGACGATTCGGTCACCGTCCCGTTGTAAACGCCGGCGACTTTTGGAACCGACGACTCTCGAACCGGCGTCGCATTGTTGCCCGTAACGCCCGGCACTAGCGCCGAGCTTTGCGTCTGTTGAAGGGCGCCGCAGCCTGCAAGCGCTGCGACGGCAACGCAGACCAGTGCAGTGCGTCTAGGAACGGAAACTCTCATCTTCTCTCTCCTGAAGCGAACGGATTGCGCTCACGGCTGGTAGACTTGCGTGTCGTCGTAGAACGTCGCGCCGTACGGATTTCCAGAGCTCGCACCGCCAAAGCAGTACAGGCGCCCGCCGGCGGTCGCCGCGCCGGGAGCGACCGTCGCTTGCGGCATGTCGGCTTTCGCGGCCCAACTGTTCTTCTTCGCGTCGTACGCGTCGAGGATGTCGGTATCGGGGGCGGAGCCGCCGCCGAGCTCGCCGCCGGCCAGATACAGGTTCCCGCCAATCGCCGCCGAGCATCCCGCGGTCCGTGCGGTCAGATCCGACGCGACCGTCTTCCAACTCTTCTTCTTCGGCGCGTACGCTTCGGTTTCGGTCGTCACGCCGTTGTTGGTAAGTCCGTCGGCTACGATGATCTTACCGGCTATCGTCCCGACCCCCGGATTCGATCTGCCAAGCAGCAACGGTATTGAAGTGCTCCACGAATTCTTTGCGGGATCGTACTGGTAAACATTTGGGAGGCGCCCCGACGAGCCGCTGTAGCCCCCGAGCGCGTAGACGAACTTCCCGTCGGTGACCGCGACGGGGCTGTTGGCGATTGGCAGCGTTGCTTTCTCCGTCCACGAGTTCATGGCGGGATCGTACGCTTCGACCACGTCGGTGGCGCCGCTGATCGAGGTGTTGCCGCCGATCACGTAGACGATGCCGTTGGCAACCGCGACGCCGGGACACCAGCGCGCCGTCGGCATCGCCTTACCCGTCGACCACGTATTTTTCGTCGTGTCGTAGATTTGATTGTCACCGACGATCGTCAGCGAGCTGTCGATGCCGCCCACCACGTAAATCTTCGTGCCGATCGCCGCGGCACCCGAGCACATGACCGCCGTGGGAATCGCCTTTTCTGTGCTCCACGTGTCGTGATGGACGGCACCAAGAACCGCAGCGAACGCACTCTCATTTGGAATCTGCGGGTTCGCATTCGCGCAGGCGGCGAGCGCGACGACCGCTACGCCCGCAACAAAAGGCTTAAGAACAGAGCATCTCACTACCATGCCGAGCCCTCCTTTGCTCGGTCGTTCTCGCTCCAGCGCGAACTTACATCTTCCCTTACGCCTCGAGACTTCTCCACAGCGATGGAACTGCGAGCCGCCCACAGAACGTTTGGAACGCAGATGAACGTTTTAAAAGTTGCGGCAATGGCCGCGCTCCTATCGGCCTGCGCAAGCAACGCTTCGGTTCCGTCGACGAGCGGCGGCGGCTTGCGCCCTGGAGATCAAACCTTTAAGTACACGGGCAAGGAGCAATCGTTCTCCGTCCCGGGCCGCGTAACGAAGATCACGGTAACGGCCCTCGGCGGCGCGGGTGGCGGCGCGAACGGTGGTCGCGGCGGCCGCGTCACCGCCACGATTTCGGTGACGCCGGGAGAGACCTTGGCCGTCTTCGTCGGCGGCGAAGGCTCCGGAACTCACAGCGGCTTCAACGGTGGCGGCGCGGGTCGCAAGGGCGGTCATTGCAAATGCGCCGGTTACGGCGGCGGCGGCGCGTCGGACGTTCGCGCGGGAGGCGATGCGTTGAGCAATCGCATCCTGATCGCAGCGGGCGGAGCGGGCGCCGGCGGCGGTGACGGGTCCGGCTCCGGTTCCGGCGAGGGCGGCGGCGGCGGCGGTCTCACCGGAGGCTTAGGCGGCGGCGGCCCCTACAACTATCAAAACGGCGGCGGCGGCTTTGGCGGAACGCAGAGTGCCGGCGGAAACGGCGGCATCGCGGGCACGGCCTGCGATAAGCATTCGGGAATGTCGGGGACCGACGGCGCGTTGGGCAACGGTGGTAACGGCGGCGTTGGCAGCATTTCAAACGGTCACAGCGCGGGCGGCGGTGGCGGCGGCGGTGGTGGCGGCTACTACGGCGGCGGCGGCGGCGGTGGCGGCTGCGGCGGTTATACGCACTACAATAACGGCGGCGGCGGTGGTGGCGGCGGCGCCTCCTACATCGAGGCCGGCGCCGCCGGCGGACACACCTGGACGGGCTGGAAAACGGCGACCGCTAACGGCGAGATCGTTTTCCGCTGGCAGTAACTCAGTAGCTGATTGCGACGCCGTCCGGTACTTCCAGCGAGTTCGCGCTAGAGCCCCGCGGGTTGCCTCCGACATGGAAGTTCCAGCGGTAGAAGGCCTCAGACGCCGAGCCGCCGGAGGAGCACCCATAACCCGACTCGGAGGGGTATTCAAAATCGCCTCCCCAGAGCGTGTTACCGGCGCGTATGGTCTGCACGACGTCGCACGCGGGGGCACCCAGCGAGTTATTGAGTGACGTCACGCCGGTGATGGTCCCGCTCGAACCCGCGAGCTGGATCGAATAGACGCACGATACTTCAGGGTCTGTGGTTCCGCCGCACTCTTGATCTCCAACGAGGAGTCGCTGCTTGGGGTTATCCCATTGGACGTTCGCGGGATCGTAAAGCGTTCCGCCGGTGATCGGAATCGTGGTGATCGAGCCCGAGGTGAGCTCGCCGAGAACGAAAGCATAGTTCGGATAGTACCCCTCGCCGTCGACGAAAAGGTTCCCGTGCGTATCGTAACCAGCGCTATAGTAATACTCGATGTCGGGGTCGGTGTACGACGTGGGGGTACCCGTCGCGTGGGGATATATCAAGACGGCACCCACCTGTTCGCTGCCGCCGTTATTGAAGATATTGGTGACCGCAAGGTTTCCCGTCGTTCTGTCATAGGCGCACCCAACGGGTAATCCTGTTGGGTCGCTCAGCGTATTGACCACCGAGCCGTCATGCCCGTACTCGACGATCTGCTCCCCGTACGTCACGGCAATCCAGACGTTGCCGTGGTTGTCGCCGCACGCGCCCTGCGGAAAATCGAGGCCCGTTATCGTTCCCAAAAGCGCAAATGAGGGAATCGCGTACATGTAGACGTCGTAGCTGCCGGAGTCGACCGCAAAGAGTATCCTATCCGCCTGGACCGCTTTTAGCTTCGGCGAGAACCAAGATTTGCTGCGGTCGCGGTGCGGCTTGAACGCATGCGCCGTGATGAACGGAACTGGGGGTTTCCCGAAAAAGTGCGCGCCCGGTTGAGCGGCGCTCAGACCGGTGTAGCCGAGTGCCGATGAAGGCGAACCGGCGCTGCTGCAGCCGGCTAGCACGATAATGGCTGCTCCGGCAACCGAAGCAACCAAACTCAAAGGTTTCATAAAACGCCTCCTTGGCTTACTCAAACGTGCAGCAGCCTACCAAGTAGGTTTTCATGGCCTCAAAATCCTGCTATGCCTCGACGCGTCTCCATTGAGCAACGGCTGCAATGCTATAGCCTGCTGCGAGAATCGCGAGCATCGTTAATCGCGGCAACCATACCGGATCGGTGCCCATTCTCATGTCACTGGCCTCGAAATGCATGTAGACCAGCGGGTCGATGCGGCTAAGCGTCCAGAAGGTGGCGTGGATGAGCGCGGCCAGCGAGTTGTCGTTCGGATCGACGAAGCTCAAAACGGCAACGACCAGCGCAACCGGCCACGCGATGCCGAGAATCGCTCCATATCCCCGCCGTAGCGAGCTGGTGGCGGCGGCCAGCATCGCATACCACGCCAGCGGCGCGACGATGCCGAAGACGATCGAGATAGCGTCGGCGAGATGAAACGTAATCCAGGGCGGAAAAAAGATCGTGTGGAGCGCTATTCCAAAGACCGTTCCAAGGGCTAGGGCCACAATGATTCCGGCGGCGTCCACGCCGATCGTCATCAGCGCTAAAGCCGCCCGGTCGACTGGCTTGGTCAACGCCACTTCCAAATGGCCGTCGTTCTCGCGCGCGAACGGAGCTCCGAGGATCGTTGCCACGATCAAGGCGACCACGGCTCCAAAGATCACGAAATATCCAAACTCCATTTCGTGGGCTCCCATGTGACGATGGGATGGGATGGTGACTCGTCCCACGCAGGCAAGGATGAAGAGAATGCCGAGCACGATCGTGGTCCACTTCAGCGTGCCGCGCACGCGCAGCCATTCAACGAACACCATCAGAGCGCGTACTCGTCTTCGGGGACGACCCGCATGCGGTGCGGCGGCCGCACCTTTGCAGCTTGCGTCGCATCGGAGTCCTCGATTGCCAGGACGAATCGTAAGCGCCAGCCCCCGAGCGTTAGGGTGAAGTTCGTTCCAAGAATTTCCATGTTGTTAAGCCTCCACGCGGCGCCACTGAATGATGGCGAGCGTAACATAGATGAGCGCGAGAATGAGTAGGGCCGGAAGTTCGTTCTGCAACGAGACGGCCAGAGATCCCGCGGGCCTGCCGTTTACCGTAAACGCCGGCCCAAAATGCAGATAGCTGAAGGGATCGACCCAGGAGAGCGGTGTCGCGCCCCAGCGCAGGAGTTGCGCCATCGGAGCGTCGCCGAGATCGGCTTTTGCAAGCCAGGCAACGAGCAACGCAACCGGCCATGAGATGCCGAGCACGATCCCGTACGCGCGCCGCAGCGAGGCCGTCGCCGCGCAGAGCATCGCGTACCACGCCAGTACGCCGGCAAAACCGAGCACGATGACTTCGGTATCGCGGGGGCCGTACGTGTAGTTCGGCGCATTGTGCGCGACGTGAGCGAAAAAGAGCATCGCAACGGTCATCAGCCACGCGGCCACGATGCCCGCCACGTCGGCCAGCATCGCTCCAAATCCCAGCGTCGTGCGCGGAGCGGGATTCGTCAGCGCGATCTCGAGGTGGCCGTCGTTCTGGCGCGCGAACGGCGCGCCTAAGATCGTGGCGACGATGAGGGCGATGAAGGTTGCGATCGCGGCCACGTAGGCAAAGTCTTCGGGTTTATTGGTGTCGATGGTTACCATGCTGCCGCCGGGCACCGCCGTGCGCTGTAAGCTTACGGGCCCGATTCCAACGAGCTTCTCCGACCGCTTCACGGAGCGCTCGAAAATTTCAACGTGCTTGCCGAAGTAACCGTGATCGTCGACCGTCACGCGGATGCCCATCGCCGGGTTGACGATCGTCGTGCGCTTCGTGCCGTCCGGCAGCGTTGAATACGTCGTCGCCGCACCGTTGAGAATCTCGCTCGCGTTGATGTCGCCGCTCGAGGTGTGCAGCTCGACGCCCGACAGGCTCGACCTCGAGCCGATGTTCAGAAACGTGTATTCCGCCGCGACGATGAGACACAACACGACCAGGAGCACCCAGGCGGTGCATTTGAGACAGCGGCCGACTCGCAGCCACTCTACGTACGCCATTACGAGCTGCCCTTGGCGATCACGTCGGCGGTGGCGTCGGCCGGCGAGACCGCGAACAAGAAGATATCTTCAAGGTTCAGGTCGAGGACTCGCACTCCGGTCGCGCCGGCGCCGGCGAGCATCGTGGCGATGTTGTCCGCGTCGTCGCGAACCAGAAGCCGCACGATGCGTTCGGTGCGATCGGCGCGCAGAACGCGCGGATCGTTTGCGATCCCGTTGAGCGAATAGGTAACGTTGGGAAAGATGCCCTCGACGATCTTGCGGTCGCTCTTGAGATCGTCGACGAGGCCTTCGAGGACCAGGCGCCCGCGATCCATTACGGCGATGTGCTCCGCCGCGCGTTCCACTTGCCCGATTTGATGCGACGAAAAGATGACCGAGTTTCCGCGCGCGGCCTCGTTGATGATCAGGCTGAGCACGTGCCGCTGATTGATCGGATCGAGTCCGCTGGTCGGTTCGTCGAGCACCAGGATCGGTGCGTTGCGAGCGAAGGCCAGCGCGACCATCACTGCGGTGCGCATCCCTTTCGAGAGTGCGCGGCTGCGCTTGGCGGGCTCGACGTTGAACTGGGCCAACAACTCGAGCGCGCGGACGGGGTCGAAGGCCTTGAAGGCTCGCCGGTTCATCTCGACGTGCTCGGCGACGGTCATCCATTCATACAGGACGCTGCGCTCGGGCACGTAGGCGATGCGTTCGAACGTTTCCGGCACGAGCGGTTTGCCGTCAAAGAGCACTAGGCCGCTGGTCGTGCGCGCTAAGCCGAGCATGCACTTAAACACGGTCGTCTTGCCGGCGCCGTTGGGGCCGAGCAGTCCGAAGACGCTTCCGGCTGGAATCTCCAGCGAGAACCCGTCGACGGCGGCAAACTGGCCGTACGTCTTGCGCAGGTTGGAAATCTTTATGCTACTCATTGCTCCTCCGGAAACCACCGGTCTATTGCGGTGTCGATTAGTTCGCGAACGTCGTTGCGAGAGAGTCCGACCGATTTCGCTTCTCGTAATGCGATGGCGAGCGCATCGCGCGCGACATCGCTCGCGGCCGTCTTGGCCGATTGAGTGCTTCCGTTATCGCGGACGAAGGATCCCCGTCCGGGGGAAGTCTCGATAACGTCGTCGTGTTCCAGCTCGCGGTACGCCCGTGCGACGGTATTGGGGTTGACGGTGAGGTCGAGCGCGAGTTGTTTAACGGTCGGGAGTTGTTCGCCCACCTGCAAGATCCCAAGAGCGACGGATCGCTTGACTTGCTCGACAATCTGCAGGTAGATCGGCACGCCGCTTCGCGGGTCGACCGTCATTACGGCCGGCATCGTCTTACTCGGCTTACCTTAGAGCCTCGGGCCCCAGCCCTGGAAAACTCCGCCGGACATTTTCTCGGGCAGGCGAACCGGGGTACGGGTCTCGCGGGCCACTTCGGCGTCGGGGCGGTTGTTCCAAAAATGCGTCATGTTCGTTTCCTCTTCTAGCGTCTAGTATCGATCTACTGTCGTACTAGTACACTAGTACAATAACTCACCAACACGCCCCCGTCAACCCCTCGAGCAAAGAAAAAGAGCCCCCGGGCACTTGTTGTCATCCTAAGCGCAGTCGAAGGGTGAAAAGCGGAACCGCGGCTCTAGAAGCCGCGGGAAAACTACTGGGTGCGGGTGCTAGCGCTCAGGCTCGTGCTCGTGCTGAGGCTCTTGCTCGGAGCGGCCAGGCTCGTGCTCGTGCTGAGGCTCTTGCTGGGGGCGGCCAAGCTGGTGCTCGTGCTCGTGCTCTTGCTGAGGCTGGCGCTCTTACTCTTGCTGAGGCTGGCGCTCTTGCTCAGGCTGGTGCTGAGCGGCGGGCACTTGACGCCGTCGGAGGTAACCCGGCAAACCTGGAGCTGCCCCTGGTTGATCAGGGACACATACCCCTGGACGGTTGACGTGTGCCTGGGCACGACGACCGGCCGAACCAGCGCGGCCGATAAGCCCAAAAGGCCAAAGACCGTGATCGCCGTGACGCCTAGCTGCACGTACCGCCGCCGGTCGGCGCCTCGAAAGAACGCGTTGAAACGAAACTCGTCTGCCATTTACCCGCCTCACGCAGCTCGAATCACTCAAAAATTAGGGAAGTAGGCATACGAAAACAGTGGCCCGCTATCCTTCGTTGGCTCCCCTATTCGGCGAACGGTTTTCTTAAACTGATATGCCGCCTAGCCATCGCTTGCGGCGCTCGCGGCGGCAAGAACGAACTCCGTACATTCGCGATGGCAAAGGGCCGTGCCGTTGAAGCCGTAAGC
>Ga0070733_10003397_pt1 | contig 10927 bp, 7 predicted proteins | sample Coa_R1_9_FD_66450 | JGI IMG/M metagenome (GOLD analysis project Ga0070733, IMG submission 66450) | Surface soil microbial communities from Centralia Pennsylvania, which are recovering from an underground coalmine fire - Coalmine... | ecosystem: Environmental > Terrestrial > Soil > Unclassified ... | reverse complement strand
AGGTGCGTGATCAGGTCCTCGCCCATCATCCAGCGTAGCGTGTTCTTCAACTTCATCAGCTGGATGAATAGATCGTGCTCGGGGTAAAGCTCCTTTGCGCACATCGGCGACTTGAAATAGAAGCTGAGCCATTCCTGGATGCCGCGCATGCCGGCTCTTTGTGCGAGATCGAAGAATAGCGCTAGGTCGAGCACGATGGGTGCGGCCAGGATGGAGTCACGGCAGAGGAAATCCACTTTAATCTGCATTGGATAGCCGAGCCAGCCGAAGATGTCGATGTTGTCCCAGCCCTCTTTGTTGTCGCCGCGCGGGGGGTAGTAGTTGATGCGGACTTTGTGATGAATCTTGCCGTAGAGGTCGGGATACAGCGCCGGCTGTAGGATATATTCCAGGGCGCCGAGCTTCGATTCCTCTTTGGTCTTGAACGAGCCAGGATCGTCGAGCACTTCGCCATCACGATTGCCTAGGATGTTCGTCGAAAACCAGCCGTTCAATCCGAGCATGCGTGCTTTGAACGCTGGAGCGAGCACGGTCTTCAACAGCGTTTGGCCGGTCTTGAAATCCTTGCCGCCGATCGCGACGTTCTTGGCCTTGGCATATTCCTCGAGCGCCGGAATATCTACGGTCAAATTTGGCGCGCCGTTTGCGAACGGAACTCCTTCGCTGATGGCTGCGTAGGCGTAGAGCATCGAAGGCGCAATCGCCGGATGATTCGCGCGCATACCCTTTTCGAAAGAGGCCAGATTCTTGTGCACGTCCTCGGCTTTCAGGAACACTTCTGTGGAGCCGCACCACACCATCACCAGACGATCGAGCTTATTCTTCTTCTTGAATGTGCGAATGTCCTCGCGGAGTTGCTCGGCGAGGTCGAACTTTGTCTTGCCCTTTTTCACGTGCGTACCGTGCAGGTTCTTCACGTAGTTCTGATCGAAGACGGCCTTCATCGGCTTGATGCCCTTCAGAAATTTCTCGGCCTTGACGAGATCCTTGGCTTCCAGCACACCGGCTTTCGCGGCAGCCTGGTACGCGTCGTCGGAAAAAACATCCCAGCCGCCAAACACGATGTCGTCGAGTTTCGCGAGTTGCACGAAATCCTTAATCTGCGGCGTGCGGCCGTCGGTACGCTTGCCGAGCCGGATCGTTCCCAATTGCGTCAGCGAGCCCACCGGCACCGCGTGCCCTCGCCGCACCAATTCCACCCCCGCCATGAAGGTCGTGCTCACCGCGCCCATTCCGGGCGTCAGTATTCCCAATTTTCCCTTTGGCGGAGCCACACTCACAGGCCTGCGCATTCGTTTTCCCCCAGTTCGTTTCGTAAATGAAAGATGACTATGAAAATGATGGTCGCGGGAGCCACTAAAAGGTTCGCGCCATCTGCCGCCGCATCACGCCGTCGTTGCCCCGTGCTCGCGGCGCGTCCAGGAAGCTGCATTTTCTTTCTTGCGCGGCAGATGAGTTGTTCCGCGGCGGGTCCCGCGCCTAGACGGGAGAAACGCTCAGAACAAACAATTTATGATGCGGCAACGCGCAAAGATTTGCAAATTGATTTCCCTGCGCGCGAAGCAGTGGATGCGGCTGGGAAACTGCGATGGGAGGCGAGTGCGATTCAGCGTGCCGAGCGAAGGGCAGATTCCTCTGGCAGAATTTGCCCTCGCAATGCCAAATCGCGCGTTTTTCCGTGTACTGTCGAACCGGAAAGCGTAGATGCGGGAAGAGAAAACATACGAACGATAAAGTGGGATTCCGTGCGCGCGTGGAAATTATTTGCGGCGGAAGAGGTTGGAGATTTCTCCAGATATCGAGAGGAATACTAGTACCGCGAGTGCCCCGATCATGCAAAATGCGATCATCATCTTCTCCGGCAGAGCCTAACTTCGCATTAGAGTACGCAAGCGGGGTGCCAGTCGCATCCGTGAGCTATCTCTTGTATTTGCAATACGCGGGCTGTCGCTCGGACGCTCGGCGTGCATATTTATGGTCAAGAATGTGGATTAAGAATGACGCTGTGTCGGATTTTGAGGGCATCGGCGCACGATGAGCCAGTCGTGTCGGGCGACACGGAGACACTCGCCCTACAATTTTTCGATGTGAATGGAACCGTCGCCCGAGCTGATCGCGACCGTCGGTCCGCCAGCATTCAATTTCCCGCGCACGGAGGAATGGCTCAGCGAGCCGGAAACCTGAATCGGAATATCCAGCGTGATGCTGCCGTCGCCGGTGTGCGCATCCAGCATCGCGTTCAAATCCGCGGGCAGTCGCAGCGTGATGTGCCCGTCGCCGGAATGCAGATTCCAGCCGTTTGCGACTTTCGATCCGCTGCTGGCTTGCGCCTCGATATTTCCGTCGCCGGTTCTCAGCGCGAGCGCGTCGAAGCGCCCGTCAATGCGCAGATTCCCGTCGCCGGTATTGGCATCGAGCGAGCCATCGAAGTTGTGCCCTTCGATGTGGCCATCGCCGGTGTGGATTCGTATGTCGCCCTTGATGTTGCCGGCGGTCACGTTGCCGTCGCCGGTATCGAATTGAATTTTGCCGGAAACTGCCTGCGCGGTGATGTTGCCGTCACTGGTGCGCACGGCGAGATCCAGCTCGCGCGGCACGCTCACGTCCACGCGCAGGGACTTATGGTTTCCGCCGAACATGGAAAAGCCCCAGTGCGGCACCTTCACTTCAATCGAAACGCCATTACCCGATTGACTTTCGATGATCTGCACGTCGTTCGGCCCGATCTTCCATCCGTTGGTGGTGATGCGCGCGTCAATTTGGTGCTGGTCCGTGCCGGTGACGGTGACGTCGCCGTCGCCAGTTTGGACGTGCAAGTCCGCGCGCCCATTCACCTGGTACGTTTTCGACCACTGATCCGCGCGTGTTGGCGCAGCGCTGGCCGCGATGGCGATTCCCGCCAGCACTGTCGCAGCAACAAAAATGATCGGCCGATTCATCAGTCACTCCGTGGCACAGCCACTCTTGGCTGTGCGCGTCAGGGGCGGCGCCGCAATATCTCACCCTTCGATTTCACCGTGCGACGCGCTCGGTCTCACTAGCAGATACGAGGGCCCCGACAAAAATGTTCCGTGCCGCAATTACGCCGACTTCCTCTTCGCTACCTTGCCCTTCGTGGCGCCCGGCTTCGCGCGTAGTGACGCCAAAAACTGCTCCGCCGGCAGCGTGTTGATCACATCCTTCTTTTCCACCCAGCCGCGCCGTGCCGTGATGACCCCGTATTTCATCAGCGGGAAATGCGCGAACGAATGCGAGTCGGTCGAAATCACGATTTTCACGCCGCGCTCTTTCGCCATCCGCAGATGGACGTCCTTCAAATCCAGCCGATCGGGGAACGCGTTGCATTCCACCACGACGCCATGCGCCTTCGCCTCATCTAGAATTCTTTCCATATCGTAATCGAAGGGATCGCGCCGCAACACAAGGCGGCCCGTAGGATGCGCGAGAATCTGCACGTACGGATTTTGGAGCGCGGTCAGAATCCGTTCGGTCATTTCCGCGCGGCTTTGATTCATGTAGGAGTGCACGGACGCCACAACTACGTCCAGCTGCGCGAGCACTTCATCATCCAGGTCGAGTTTCCCTGTTTTCAGGATGTCCACTTCGATTCCCGCGAGCAGGCGAATTCCTGGCACGCGTTCCTGCGCGGCGCGGATTTTCTTGATTTGCTCGAGGGTGCGCTTTTCATCCATGCCGTTCGCGACGGTCACGGCTTTGGAATGGTCGGTGAGCGCGATGTACTCGTAGCCGAGTTTTTTGGCGGCTTCGCCCATTTCTTCGATGGAATTGCGTCCATCGGAAGCCGTGGTGTGCATCTGCAAATCGCCGCGAATGTCCGCGAGCTTGATGAGATTTGGCAATCTGTGATTTTCCGCCGTCGCGATTTCGCCGGTGTTCTCGCGTAGTTCCGGCTCGATGTAATCCAGGCCCAGCTTTTTGTAGATTTCTTCCTCGGTCTTGCCCGCGACGAATTTTCCGCCCTTTAGCGTGGTCAAGGCGTACTCGTTCAACGTCCAGCCCATATCCCGCGCTCGCCCGCGCAGCACCACGTTGTGTTCCTTCGAGCCAGTGAAGTACAGCAGCGCCGCGCCGAAGCTGTCTTTCTCGAGCAGGCGAACGTCCACTTGCAGGCCATTGCCCAGAAGCACGCTCACTTTATTTTCACCGTGCGCGAGCGTCTGGTCGATTCCCGGGTATTTCAGGATGTGCGCGGCGACTTCGTCCACGTGCTTCTGCTTATCGTGGCCGGGGCGCAGCGTGACCAGCAAGTCGAGATCGCCGATGGTTTCTTTGCCGCGGCGCAGGGAGCCGGCAGGCGTCACCGACTCCACAATCTCTTTTACTTTGCTGATATAGGCGACAAGCTTCTGCGCTTCCTCGTCCGCGACGTCCAGCTTGAATCGCCCGGACGAGCGCTTGGCGAGTTCCGTGGCCTTCAGGATGTTGGTTTCGGTTTTTTCGCCGAAGCCCTCCAGATCGCGCAGCTTTCCCTCGCGCGCAAGTTGCTCTATGCCCTCGACGGTGGCGACCTTAAATTTCTTGAATAGGATCGCCACTTTCTTCGGCCCCATGCCTTGCAGATGCAGCAAATCGAGCAGCGTCAGCGGATACTTTTTCAGTAATTTCTGACGCAGGCTGTAATCGCCGGTTTCCAGAATTTCACGAATGTGCGCGGCCATGCCGTCGCCCACGCCGGGCAGTTCCTTTAGCTTGGCGTCGTCCTTCGCGAGGTCCTCGATGCGCTCGTGGATGCTGTACAGCAGTTCCGCGACCTTCTCATAGCTGCGGTAGCGCCCAATGATCGCGCCATCAATTTCCAGCAGCTGCGCCGTCTCCTGCAGAATCTTGGCGACTTCTCGATTTTCCATGTGGTTTCCCGGTGGCTGAGATTCGTCCCGGATTTTACTTCTTTCTGAGGCGGAACTGAAAGGGGAGGGTGCGAAGTAGCGCCGGCGTCCCGCCGGCTCTTTCCTCATTTACGTTGTGCGAAGATTTCCTGAGCGCGAGCAATATCCCTGAGCACTTGCTCGCGCAGTGCCTCCGGCCCGGAAAATTTCTGCTCGTCGCGCAGGCGCTGCAGGAAGCGCACTTTCATCGGTCCAGAGGTTAACGACTCCGCGAAATCGAAGAGATGCGATTCGATCGTCAGGCGCTTGCCGTCGAACGTTGGCCGGATTCCCGCGTTGGTGACCGAGCGATAGGTGCCGCCCGAAAGCACGGTTTCGGTAACGTAAACGCCGGTCTTGGGTAGAGTCTCCTGCTCGGTGAAAAGGTTCAACGTCGGCACCACCAGCTTCCGCCCTTGCCCGGTGCCCGTGCGTATCTCGCCCACCAGCGCAAACGGCCGGCCCAGCATGCGCCGCGCATCTTCCACGCGCCCGCCGCGCACCGCCTCGCGAATGGCGGTGCTGGAGACAATCTCTCCGCTGTCAATCACCGGCGTCACGATGTCCACTTCAAATCCCCAGCGCTGGCCCAATTCCTCAAGCAGCTCGACGTCTCCCAGCTGCTTGTGGCCGAAGCGAAAGCTCGCGCCCACGAGCACCGCGCGCGCTCGCATCGTGTCCACCAGGTATTGTTTCGCGAAATCTTCTGCGCTGGCTTGGGCCAGAGCTGCATCGAATTGCAGCACTAAAGCCGCGCCAATTCCCATCGCGGCAAAATCCGCGAGGCGCTGCGGGAGAGTTTCCAGCAGGGAAGGCGCTTGTTGCGGGCGCAAGATACGCGTGGGATGCGGATAAAACGTCAGGATCGCTGGCAGCAGCTCCTTCTGCGCAGCGTGTGCGTCGCTGCTTCCCGCCGCGGCGCGCCTCACCACATCGTCCAGAATTTTTTGATGCCCAATATGCACGCCGTCGAAATTGCCGATGGTCACGACCGTCCCAGGCCGGCTCTCTCCCAAACGTTGTTCCCATTCCTCCGCCGAGCCGATGACGCGAAGATCCAAGCGTCCGGCGTCACGCGCCGGCAAATCGGTCAGAAACTTCAAAGACTTTGTAGTCCCGTCTAACAGCATTAAATCGCCACCTCGAATTTCAATCCGTCATACGCCAGCTGCACGCCCTCGGGCAATTTTGCGTTGGCCTCGACGTGCCCCAAATCGTGGCAGATGTGCGTGAACCACGCGCGCTTCGGTTTCAGCTCCCGCACCAACTCGAGCGATTGCTCCACGTTCGAGTGCATCGGATGCGGCGTGTAGCGCAGGGCGTCGAGAATGAAATCATCCAGCCCGTGCAGCAGCGCTTTGGAGCTTTCCGGCACCGCGCTGAAATCCGTCAGATACGCGGCTTGGCCAAAACGAAAACCCAGCACTGGTTGCGGGCCGTGGTGCGCCGGCACAGGCGTAATCCGCAATCCGAATAGATCGAATGGCCCATCAATCGTGTGCATTTCGACTTCCGGAATAGAACTCTCCGTTACCACGTGGTCGAAGATGTAGGCAAATTGCCGCCGCAGCGTTACCTGGGTATCCGCCGCCGCATAAACCGGCACGACGCTGCGCTGCTTCAAATTGTACGGACGAATGTCGTCGAGGCCCAGGATATGATCGGCATGGGAGTGCGTGTAGAGCACCGCGTCCAGGCGATCAATTTTTTCGCGCATGGCCTGAAAACGGAAGTCCGGCGTCGTATCAATCAGCACCACGTGGCCGCCGTATTGCAGCATCAACGAAGGCCGCGTGCGTTTGTCGTGCGGGTCCTTAGAATCGCACACCGCGCAGTGACACCCGAGCGTGGGAACGCCCATGGACGTGCCCGAACCCAGTACGGTTAATTGCAGGGAAGCCATGGTCTGGTGGGATGTGACAAAGAGCGCTCTCGATTCATTAGGGGACGCCCGGCGGCCGCACTGTGCCGTACCGCCCGGCGAAGTGAAATCGCAAATCAGGAACTACGAATCACTAATTACCAATCACGAATCACTAATCACGAGCACGCGCACGCCCGCGTCGGACTACTTCGCCTTGGCCTTCTTGGCCATCTGCTCCGCGGCTACTTTCGAGATTTCCATGAACGTCAGTTTCAGGCTGCCGATCACTTCGATCAGCAGGTTGTCGTCGTCCTTCGACAAATTCCCGCGCGTTTTTTCGCGCAGTGCGTCGAGCATGTCAATCACTTCGCGTGCGCCTTCCAGGTCCACGAACGCTTGTCCGGTGCGCGGATCGGCCATTCCGCCGAGCATCGCGGCCGCGTTGCGCGTTAGAAAATCAATCAGCATCTGAAAGCTGCGCGACGTGGGATTGATGTCGCCGCTGTCCTGCGCTTCGGCTGCCGCGTCTTCGGGCGCCAGCGCGGTGGGAGCCGCTCCATTTCCCGGCGCGCCTGGTAAGTCCAGCGCGTTGGCAGCGAGCGGGCTCGCAGTTTGCGCCGCTACGGCCTTACCGGCGGACGATGCCGCGGCCACCTTGGCCTTTTCCTGTGCTTGCGCGGCGGCTTTCTTTTCTGCGGCTTCGTCGTTGCGGCGTTCCTGCTCCACGACGTCTTTGCGCAATTCGCCGTCTTCGCCAAACAAGCGGCGATCTACTACTTTGAATGTCTCTTCATGCTTCGAATCTGCCACGGCAGGTATCCTTGGAGGTGCTCCTGAAAGTTACAAACAAGTTTAACATTCGCTTCCACCCGGCGACAAGCTGCATGCGCCGCCACTCGGAACGAGTCTTCGAAGCCGCGCACTTTTGCTATTGACACGCGATCGGCCATCTGTTACAAGATGTAGCGCTACAATGAAGCACACACAAAATACGCGCCCCCGAAACCTGGGCGAAGTCGAACAGATGGTCATGGATTACGTCTGGTCGCATGGCCCCGTTTCCTCCGAAACGTGCCGCGAAGCCCTCGCCGCGCGCCGGCCGATGAAGGAATCGACCATTCGCACCGTGCTGCGCCGCCTGGAAGCGAAAGGCTACGTCGCGCACGAGATCAGTGGCCGCACGTACATCTACCGCGCCGCCGAGCCGCGGCAAAATGTGGCGGTGCGCGCCGTCAAGCATATTATTGACCGCTTCTGCGGTGGCTCCGTGGAACAACTGGTGATCGGCATGGTGGATAACGCCGTGCTCGATCGCCGTCAGCTCGAGCGCCTGACGCAGAAAATCGCCGAACGCAAGGCCAACCAGCGGAAGGAGGCGAAATCATGATCGTCATTCCCACTCTCGATGCGTCCGCGAATTTCGCAGCGCACGTTTTGCAGCCGGCCGCGCGAGCTTTGGCCTTCGCGTGTGTCGCAGGATTGGCTCTCGCGGCGTTCCGGGTACGAAGCGTGGCGCTGCGCCTGGCGATTTGGCGCGCCGTGCTGCTCGTGGCGCTGGCGATGCCCCTGCTCGGTCTGCTGCTGCCGCCGCTCCCGGTTTTTGTGCCGCTGGCCGCGAAATTCGTCCCGGCGCAATCTCTGGCGGAAGTCGCGCCTTCTCGCGAGCCGACCTCCCGCGCGATTATCGTCAACCAAGTCGCGCGTTCGAATTCGACGAGGGTTGGAGTGTTCGGCAGGGGCCTCCACGCGCCGGACGCTACGGATGCAACGGCTGCAACTGACGCGACGCGTGCAACAGGTGCTCGGCAATTTGCAGATGGGTCGCCCGCAGGCGCGCAACCTCGCCGCCCGTTCCCGTGGCTCGCAGCTTCTGCGGCGATTTATATCGCCGTGGCAATCTTCATGCTGATTCGCCTGGCGCTCGGCGTGTTTCTGGGGCGCCGTCTCGAAAGGGAATCGCGGCGAATCGAAGAATCCAACGCCCTCGCACGCTTGCAATTTTTCACGCGGGCATCAGGGCTGCGGGCAGCGCCGCGCTTGGCTGAATCCGACCTGCTCTCCGTGCCGGTAACGTTCGGCGTGCGCCGTCCCGCCATTCTGTTGCCCGCCGGATGGCGCGATTGGGATGCGGCAGAGCTTGACGCCGTGCTCGCGCACGAAATTTCCCACGTGGTTCGACGCGACGCGCTGGCTGAGCGCCTCTCGCTGCTGCATCGCGCGATCTTTTGGTTCAGTCCGCTCAGTTGGTGGCTCACGCGCCATTTGGCGGATCTCGCCGAAGAAGCTAGCGACGATGCCGCTCTTGCCGCGGGCGCCGACCGGACTCGCTACGCCGAAACTTTGCTGGAATTTTTCGCGGCTCTAGAGGCTGCGCCTGGCCGTGTCTGGTGGCAGGGCGTTTCGATGGCCACCGCGGGGCAAGCCGAAAAACGCGTCGATCGAATTCTCGAATGGAAGGGGAGTGTCGCCATGCGCCTGAAGAAACCCGTCGTGATCGCGTACGTGCTTCTGGCAATTCCAGTCATCTGCTTGATCGCGGCTTTCCGCCCGACCATTATCAACATCCATTCCGAGCCGGCGCAGCAAACCGCGCCGCACACGACGCAGCCTCCAGCGGTGCCCGCCGAGCAGTCGGCGCAATCGCCGGCCGCACCCGCTCCGGCTGCGACACCGTCGAACGTTCCGCAGCCATCCGCCGCTCCAGTCCCGGAATCGAGCGCCGCTCCCGCCGCCGCGCCTGATCCCATGCCCCTTGCGCCAGAAGTGTCAGTGCGCACAGTCGTCAGGCCGATGGTTTCGGTCGATCCGGTTGTGTCCGTGCACACCGTTGTCACACCGCTCGTCATGCCCAACGTTCGGCCAGTCGTCTCGGTCGCGCCGGCGGTCCGCGTTGTTCCCATCGTCCCCGTGCCTCCCGTCGGCGGTTCCGTAATCTCGGTTGCGCCGGTGGTTACCGTGCATCCGTTTCTGTCGCCCCTGCTGCAATCCACTACCACGATCAACGGGACCAGGATCGGCGACTACGACGAAGACACCTTCGCGGTTGTTTCTGGGAAAAACTACGTGAGCGCTTCGTCCAGCAGCACATCCATGGGCACGGGCGAGTCGGTCGAAGCTGGCGGCTCCGACAGCCGTCCCGGCTTCGTTAATTCTCTGCGCCAAAGTTTCCCCGGCGATTTCATTTGGTTCATCCGCGGCGGCAAGGCCTACGTCATTCGCGATCCAGCCGCCATCAAGCAGGCCATGGATTTGTTCGCGCCCTCCCAGGCGCTTGGCCGTCAACAAGAAGAGCTGGGCAGGCAGCAGGAAGCACTGGGAGCGCAGCAGGAAGCGCTCGGCGCAAAACAAGAAGCGCTAGGCGAGCAGATGGAAAAAGTCCGCGTGAAAATTCCGGCGGTCACCGCTCAGCTGCGGGAGCTCGAAGAGGAATTGAAAAAAGTCGGCCAGGACGGAACGCAGGAAGACCTGAGCCGCATCCAGGAAAAAATCAGCGAAATACAGGCGCGCATCGGCGAATTGCAAGAGAAGGCGGGCGAGCAACAATCGGCACTCGGAGAGAAGCAAGGCGAGCTAGGCGAACAGCAAGGCAAGCTGGGTGAGCAGCAGGGAAAACTGGGTGAACTACAAGGGAAGCTCGGCGAGCAAGAGGAAGCAGCGTCAAAGAAAGCCGCGCGCGAAATGAAGAAGCTGCTCGACCAAGCCATCGCCAGCGGCCTGGCCAAGCCTGCCTGACAACGGGGTCGCAGCTGCCTTCGTAGCGGTCAGCTTCAGCTGGGCGCCTTTGACGTGGCCTTTGAATTTGTAGCGGCCGCCTGCTTTTTTAGGCGGGCGGTTTTGACCTACGGTTTGGTTTCACTTTTTCTCTGTGAACTCCGGTTTTCCTCCGTGCCCTCTGTGTTAAATCTTTTGACTTAGGTACTCTCTGCGCCCTCTGCGTCCCTGCGGTAAATTTCTTGTAACAGACTCAACCCGGCTCGCAAAATTCCGCGACGTGCGCTAGTCTGTTGCATCGAACCGTTATAGTCAGCCAGTCGCAAAGGATTCACATGCCCCGCGCCAAAACAGCTAGCCGCAACACCCGCGCGCCGCGCCCAAAGCCCGCCGCGAAATCGCGCAAGCTTGCGCCGCCCGCGAAACCCATCGCCATCTACCACGAACATCCGCGCTGGTTCGTCCC
>Ga0070733_10003396_pt1 | contig 10934 bp, 8 predicted proteins | sample Coa_R1_9_FD_66450 | JGI IMG/M metagenome (GOLD analysis project Ga0070733, IMG submission 66450) | Surface soil microbial communities from Centralia Pennsylvania, which are recovering from an underground coalmine fire - Coalmine... | ecosystem: Environmental > Terrestrial > Soil > Unclassified ... | reverse complement strand
CTACTCGACCGCTTCGTGAGATGGGCGCCGAACGAGTGCTGGGAGTTCACCTGAAAGGCACCTGGGCCAATGGTGGGGCGCCGCGCCATCTGTTTGATGTGATCGGACAGTCCTTTGCCATCGCGCAGGATGCAATGGCAAGCGTCTGGAGAAGCGCAGCCGATTTAGTAATTGAGCCCGACGTCGCCGGATTTGCCTACGACGACTTCAAGCGGTGCGATGATTTAATCCGTGTCGGTGAAACTGCCATGCGAGCCGCCCTACCCGCGGTCCGCAAATGGTTGGAGAAGCCTGCCCAAACTGCGGTCCAGGCCGCCAGGCCGGTACCAAACGCGGCCCCCATGCCCGCTGACTGAACAGAGTCTGCCGTTATCGCTCTAAAATCTCTTTGAAAACGTTCATCGCGACCTTCTTTGGCATGCTCGGCAACACGGCATCGGCGGTTCGTGTCATGTTGCCTCCGATTCCAAGCTGCCCGATCCGAATCCAACCTTTGCCAAAATCTGCGAAGATCGGCACCAGCATGGCAAAGTGTTCATCGACGTCACTCTGCGTGAGTGTCATGTGCAATTTCACCTTCCCGCCGTCTGCCGGGGCGGTCTGATATTCGAAGTGATATTTTGGAACCTGCGTCCCATACACCCATTCATCGAAGAACCAGTCAAGACGGTGGTTTCCTCCAAGATCCATCATCTTGGTTATGTGTTTCTCGGCAATTGCCTTGAATGACTCTGTGCTCGCCGAGCGATCTCGATGACTCTCGACAAAGTCATGCATCATGTCGATGAACTCCTTGTCTTGAGTTTCCTGGCTGTACATAATCGACCGCAGCATTCCCAGCACATAGGCGCCCTTGGGATAGGTCACCTGCTGATAAGCCTCTTCCGTATGCGGGGAGATCAGGCGCAGCCCCATCCACAACGGACCGGCATCATTCGGCGCGATCCCGAAATTATTCTTCTCAAGAACCCGCACTCGCAATCGCTCCCAAAAATCGGCGTAATCTTTTCGCCAGTCCTTGTTCGTTGAGTTTTGCAGGAAGAGCGCCGCTGAGAATTCGGCAAAGCCTTCCGATAGCCATTGATCGTGATACGAAGACCAACCGACTGTATGTCCCCACCACTGATGCGCGACCTCGTGCGGAGTTACCTCCTGCACGAACCCGGTGAACTTACTGTTGATGTTCCCAAACAGCATCCATCTCTGCGTAGAGTCGGTGTAGGCGGAAATTGGAAGATAGACCAGATTTGGCCAGGATTGCCCGAAATTAAAATCCGGTTGCTCCGTAATGTAAATATCGTCGTACGAACTCTTGCCAAAAAAATGAGTGCATATTTGCAACTGTGCGCGAGTCTGCTCCAGCGCGTATTTCGTCATACCTCCGGGTGCCATGGATTGCAGAGCTGAAAATCGTCGCAACCGGTCTGGAAGCTCACTCACGTAATATCCGGAAATCTTGTAGTGAGTGATTTCATCCGGCAATTCGATCTGTTTGTAGTCACCGTAATTGAATCCGGCGACAGCTACCGGAATCGGGGTGACCCAGTGGCTGACCGCATGGTCTTGTTCAATGGACTCCAGTTGAAGCTTGCCCACGCTTACGACCTTGTATCGCCGTGGCACCTTGAAGGTAAGGTCATACAGCGCGTGTTCCCCAAATCCATTGAGATTCGGGTACCACGAGGTCCTGGCCCGGAAGTAGAAACTTCCCTCCCCGGCACTCTCCAACACCTTGTCACCCGCATATTCGATTGTGATCGACGAGTCTTTGCCGGAGGGCGCCGCCTGCGGCAGCACCACATAGAACGATCCATCCTCTTTCCGGCCTTCTTGAATGAAATGGAGATTCTGTCCTTGTTCGTCGGTTACGCGGGTTACTCTCAGATTCGGCAACAGTCCAAATTTCAAGACGCGCTCGCCAACGATTAAGGGTCTGAAGCTGACAGTCGCGCTGCTGAACAGATGCTGGTTGCTGCCAACTACTGTCTCTATTTTGTAGCTGGTCGTGGCGAAAAACCGGCGATCCTCTTGCGAACTTGCGGTATGGTTGGCGTACTCCGACTTCAAATGAGCCAGGTACCAGACGCCGTCGTTCATTCCTTCGGGATCGAAATAGATGAGGGCAACTTCCTCTGGAGAGTTCAGCTGAGGCAGCGCGCCAACCCGCGTCCGCACGAAAAAACGGAGATCCTTGTGCTTCTCCCCCCGAAGATATGCGTTGAAGAACGCCGGATGCGAGGTGTTGTAGATGGCGGCAAGAATGTCGGCATCGACGTTGTCCATCGTCTCGTTATGCAGAAGCGACTCGGTGAATCCAAAGGGATACTCGCGACGGTGCCGCATGCGCTCTTTCCATCGATCGAAAGCTGCGCTGGCTTCTGACGAAGGCTCAACGCGAGCTCCGAGCCCGGGAAGCAATTTCGTCCGTTCGTTTCCGGTGAATCGAAAAACGATTTCGGTGACGTCTTCATTTACCTCCTCAGCCCCAGTCCGCCTGCTGATCTCTCGCGCATCTAGATCCGTCGCAGATCTGAGATGGAAGTGCCCCTCGCCGACAAAAATCGCACCGGTAACGATGCCCTCCACGGGACGTATCCACGTCAGCGTGCCCTTCTGAAACTGAAAGGTTGCGACGTCGTATTTCAACGTGAAATTGTCGAAGCGGAACGTTTCTCCTAACCCGACTCCGCGCAGCTGACGGTACACAGGATCAGAATTCGCAAACGCAAGCGCTTGCCCAGGCACAACGATATTTGTCTGCTGCCTGGCGATAGCTAGCGTCATTGGTAAATCCATGGTTCCTTGCAAATCGACAGTTTCTTCCAGAGGTTCGAAGCCGTCGTGCGTCACGCGCACCACATATTTCCCGGGTTTCAAGTCTGGAGATGTGAATTTCCCAAGACCATCAGAGGTAAGTTCGACAGGTTGCGCGAGTCCTCCACCGGTAATCTCGATCCGCGCTTCTGGAACCACCGCTCCCGACGGATCCTTGACCGTTCCTGAGATCGTTCCTGCGTGCAGAGCGACCGGCAACGCCAGCCATACGAACGCCGCCGCGACTCCCAACCAAATGCGGATTGCCCGGCCAGGCCTCATGCATCACCATCCGCGATATTCGCTTCCTGCTGGATGCGGCGCCATGCATTCTCCACGTGACGCGCTTTCGTATGTGTCTGCCCGATCGACATCCTCAGCGTCAGCTTTCCATTCAACTTCGTGTGGGTCAGGAACAGATCACCGCTTCGATTCAGCCTGTCCATGATTCCTTGATTCGCGGCATCCCCCGCCTTATGCCGGAAGCAAACCAGATTCAGCGGCGCCGGAGCGGCCAGCTCAAAGCGGTCGTCCTTCCGTATCCATTCCACAAATTGCTGCGCCAGCCGCACGTGTTCGCGAATGTGGTGTTGCAGGCCCTCCACCCCATAATGTCGAATCACAAACCAAAGCTTCAGTGAGCGGAATCGCCGGCCCAGCTGAATATGCCAATCGCGATAGTCAATCACCGCTCCTGACTCCGTCGCCTGATTCCGCAAATACTCGGGCAGAATGCTCAATGTCTGAATCAACGCCTTCCGGTCCGCGACCCAAAAACAACTGCAATCGAAATTCGTGAACATCCATTTATGCGGGTTGAAGTTGAAGCTGTCAGCCATCTCCACACCACGAATCAAGTGCCGAAACTCCGGGCACAGCATCGCTGTCCCCGACATCGCTGCGTCCACGTGCAGCCATAAGCCATTTTTCTCGCACACTTCCCCAATCGCTACAATCGGATCCATTGCGTTCGACGATGTTGTCCCTACCGTCGCGCATACCAGGGACGGAGTCATCCCTGCCCGGCGATCGGCCTCGACCTGTTTCGCAAGCGCCTCCGGCTTCATCGCAAAATTCTCATCGACCTCGATCAGCCGCAGATTCTCGACCCCAATCCCCGCAATCATCGCCGCCTTCTCCAGGGATGAATGCGTCTGCGTCGATGCGTACGCGACGACTTTTCCGTCGAACCCTTTCTTGTTGCTCACATATCCCGTGGCTCGCTCACGCGCGGCCAGCAACGCGCACAATGCCGCACTCGAAGCCGTATCCTGAATCACTCCTCCTCCGGAGCCTGAAGACCGGAACTTCTCCGGCAATCCGAGCATTCCAACCAGCCAGTCCATCACGTGCGTCTCAAGTTCGGTGCACGCGGGAGAAGTGGACCACAGCATTCCCTGCACTCCCAGCCCGGACGAAAGCAGATCGCCCAGGATGCCCGGCCCTGAAGCATTACAAGGAAAATACCCGAAGAAATTTGGTGATTGCCAATGGGTGACACCGGGCAGAATCAACTGCTCGACATCCCTCATCAGGGCGTCGAAGCTCTCCCCTTGTGTTGGGGGAACAGCAGGCAATGAAGCCCGCACCTGTCCCGGCTTCATCTGAGAAAGCACCGGAAACGACTCCACGCGCGATTGATAGTCGGCGATCCAGTCCACCACGGCATGGCCGTAGCGCCGGAACTCGTCAGGCGTCATATGAAATGATTTTTCGTCAGACACGTGAACCTCAAGATGTAACGGGAAATCGTATCAGAGAGGAAATCACGAAGTAGCTTTCCTTCGCGACCTTCGTGCTTCTCAGGGATGAGCTCTTCCGAGACGAGAATGGCCAAACCGGGGGATTGTGACTCTTTGTACTAACTCACCCTTCCAAAATAAACTCGCGTCTTATAGTCGAAATTCACGCGCCCATCCACCGCGCTCCGCTCGAAAATCCTGTGTAACTCCGCGAGCATTGGCTCATGTTTTGCATGTCCCGGCCCCGGCGCGTACGACGATGACAACAGACGCCCCTCCAGCCCGGCGTAATCGAATTCTTGCCGCATCGCGAACACCCTCTCGTGGTAAGGCTCCGGATCGAAGAATTCATTTACCGCATCGGTGGTCCGCTCATGGCGGATATCTTCATAGTCGGTGCCATAGGTCAGGAGTAGTTGCTCATAGGCCCGTAGAAACGGAGTCGAATCGGTGAGCCGCTCGTTCCACAACAGCACCAGCCATCCTCCAGGCTTCAGAATCCGCGCAAACTCCAGTTTCGCGCCCGCCCGATCGAACCAGTGCGCCGCCTGTGCTGCTGTCGCCATATGCACGCTCGCATCTGCAAGCGTGGTTGCTTCCGCCGTCCCCGCCAGGCTGGTGAACCTGGGAAACTGCGCGAGCAATCGCTCCCCGGCTTGTCGCATGTCCGGGTTCGGTTCGACGGCAAAGACTGGATTGCCATTTTCCAGCAACATGCGCGTCCAGATCCCGGTTCCCGATGCGACATCCGCCACCACATGTTCCGGCCTCAACCCGCACTCGTCGCGTAATAGGGCGAGGATCTCCCGCGGATATCCGGGCCGGTAACGCACATAGTTTTCAACGCGATCGGAGAAGCGGCTCGTGGCATTCGAGGCTGGCATCGGAGGTAACCTGGCAACATTTTTCAACTTGCCAGAAATCCATTCTACCGTCAGGATAGATGTATTGTCCCTCCCCTCCGGGGCGCCGGTTTTTCCGAACCGGAGCGTTGCAATAGCGAATGAAAGGTGAATCAGCCCCGGTCACGCAACCGGTAGAACTATGCGCGTCGTCATCAAAGTCGGCACCAGTCTCATTGCTCCGGGCGGCCAGATCGATATCAACCTGCTCCGTGGCATGGTCGATCAGTTCGACCTCTCGAAGAACGAATACCTGATCGTCACCTCCGGCGCCATCGCCGCCGGCATGTCAGGACTCGCCCTCGCGAACCGTCCGAGCGACGTTCCGCGCATGCAAGCTTGCGCCGCCGTCGGCCAGAGCAAACTGATGCACACCTATGAGCGCCTCTTTTTCGGGAAGAAAGTCGTCGCGCAATTGCTGCTCTCCAGCGACGATTTCACCTCGCCCGTGCGCTATCGCAATCTTCAAAACGCTCTCGCCGAGTTGCTTGCCCTGGGGACCGTCCCTATCGTGAATGAAAACGACAGCGTCTCCGTCCGCGAAATAGAAGGCGCCTTCGGCGACAACGACGAACTCAGTTCGCTCCTCGCGACCGCCGTCAAGGCAGACTGGCTGCTCCTTCTCACCAATGTCGATGGATTCATGGTTCCCAACGGACGCAAGAAACCCAAGCTGCAACGCATCATCCGCAAGCTGACGCCGGCCCTTGAGGCGCAATGCAACGGCAAAAGTTCTCTGGGACGCGGCGGAATGATCTCCAAGCTTCGCGCCGCCAAACTCGCCAGTGAAGGCGGGGTCCACGTCGCCATCGTCAACGGCCGCCACCCGCAAGCGATTACACTAGGGATGATGCGTAAGATTGGAACGTATTTCCCGCCTACCAAGGGGAATGGATGACAGCGACACTCGCAACCGTTGCGTCGACGCAGGACAAGCTGCTGCATGCCCGGACTGCAGCGTCCAAGCTTGCCCTTCTCACGACCGAGGAGAAGAACGGACTGCTTCTCGTGATTGCCGACGCCATTGAAGCGAACGAGAGCTGCATTCTAGCCGCGAACCGGCAAGACATCGAAAGCTCCGGTCTGGAAGGCGCGATGCTCGACCGCCTTCGCCTGACTCCTGCCCGCATCAAAGACGTGGCCCGCGGTGTGCGTGACGTAGCCGCCCTGCCCGACCCCATCGGCGAGACGCTGGCAGAATGGACCAAATCGAACGGCCTCCGCATCCGCAAAGTGCGAGTGCCGCTCGGAGTTGTCGGCATCATCTACGAATCGCGCCCGAACGTGACCGTCGATACCGCCGTGCTCGCGCTGAAAACGGGTAACGCGATCGTTCTTCGCGGCGGCAAAGAAGCGGCGCACAGCAACCAGCGTCTGGTGGAAGTTATGAACTCGGTTGCCGGTGTTCCCAAAGGTGCGATTGAATTGCTCGATTCGAGCTCGCGTCAGTCGGTTCACGAATTAATCAAGGCTCGCGGATTGGTCGACGTCATTATTCCTCGCGGTGGCGCAGGGCTGATTAGATTCGTCACGGAGAACTCCGCCGTCCCCGTCATCGAGACGGGGGCAGGGAACTGCCACATCTTCGTTGATGTGTCCGGGGATTTCGACATGGCTGATGCCGTCGTCATCAATGCGAAGACTCAGCGTCCGTCAGTCTGCAACGCGGCCGAGAAGTTATTGGTTCACCAGAGCATTGCTGCCGAGTACATCCCGCGCATCGTGAAGAAACTGGCCGATGCTGGTGTCGAAGTGCGGGGCGACGACAAAGCTCGAACCCTTGCGGGCGACCTGCCTGTAGGACGCGCGACAGAACAGGAGTGGCACGAAGAATATCTGCGGCTGTGCATGGCGATCGCCGTTGTCGCTGACGTCGACGATGCCATTGCCCACATCAACAAATATTCGACGAAGCACTCCGATTCGATTATCACCGCCGACGAAGCGAACGCCCGCAAATTCCTGCGCGGCGTCGATTCTGCCGCGGTCTATTGGAATGCCTCGACCCGCTTCACCGACGGAGCCGAGTTTGGATTCGGAGCCGAGATGGGAATCAGCACCCAAAAGCTCCATTGCCGCGGACCCTTCGCCCTGGCCGAACTCACTTCCTCAAAGTATGAAGTAATCGGCACGGGACAAATCAGAAAGTAGCTCCCTTGACCGTAACCCCGGCTGCGACCTTCGGCGTCTCGCCCGGCATTGATCTCGATTCACCGCCAGACTGGAACCCGCATCACATCGAAGTGATGGTCGTAAGTCCAAACTTCGACGTTCAACCGCTCTGCCATCGAGGCCAAAGTGGCGTCAAATAAAGTGATCCCTTGATCCGCGAGCCTTCGTACCCTGAGGAAGGCGTGTCGATAGTCCTCCGGAGTTGGACTCACAAGCGAAGCGTCGGCCAGTTCATCGAGCCATTCGATCGCCGCTTTTCTACCAAGCCTGAAAAGCACCAGGGAATAGGCCTCGAACAGAATCGGATAGGCGATCAGTACTTCGCGCCCGTCGCGGGCTAGTGCTTTTAGCTCCCGATGGGCGCGTTGATAGTGTGTGTCACCTTCGTCACTGGCTGCGTACAAGGGTCCCGTATCTGCAATGACGGCACGAGTCATTTCTTCAAGCCTGCAAAGTAAAGATCGTGATTCACGCTCACGTCTCCCTTCCCGCTGTTTCCTTTGGGTGAAATTTTCAGCGCCCGATAGGTCCGCAGAAATCCTCGTTCCCCCAGATACTCTCTGAGTGCCGCTTGCACGACCGCTGTCAGCGCTGGAGGAGCCTCTTGCGCCTTTACGTACTCGTCGACGGCCCTGGCCAGGTCGTCGGGAAGCGTCATCGTGGCTCGTTTCATTTTTCTATGTTATCACCATTTGGTGAAACTGGTGAAGATAGCGAATAAAACACGAATTGTCGTGCGGTCAGCTCTCGCGCCTCCAGCCACTAAGCGCGCTGTGCTACCTTACTAACTTTGACCCCGGCACCCCGATGAGACTCATTTCCGCGGCACTCCTTTCGTTTGCAGTCTTGTTTTCCGATCCAGCAGTGAAGGTCGGAGGGAACGCGCCTGCTTCTTCCGCGCCTTCGTCTATCTTCGGTTTCCGTGACGCGGCGGCTGAATCCGCGATCGAATCACGCTTTTTGTCAGTTCCCGATCCCAAACTTGCCGAAGAACATCTCCGCACACTCACGAAAGTTCCGCACATGGCAGGAACGATCGAAGACAAGGCCACTGCGGATTACGTCGCGCAGCAATTTCGCGACGCCGGACTCGATACCGAAATTGTCGAGTACAAGGCGTGGATCAACTATCCGGTAGAAATCAGCGTGCACATGACCGCTCCCGCAGGAATCGAAATGCACGGTCCCACGCGCGAGCACGTCGATGGCGATCCTTATCAGGACGATCCTCGCGTGGTCATGCCGTTCAACGGTATGTCTCCGTCAGGTGACGTGGAAGCGGACGTCATCTACGCGAATTACGGAACACCGGAAGATTTCGAGAAGCTTGAGAAGCTTAATATCGATGTGCGCGGCAAGATCGTCCTGGTGCGTTACGGTCAGAATTTTCGCGGAGTCAAAGTCTTCGTCGCGCAAGAACACCGCGCCGCGGGAGTGATTATTTATTCCGATCCCGCCGATGACGGCTGGCGGCGCGGCGACAAATACCCCGATGGACCGTGGCGTCCGGACACAGGTGTGCAGCGCGGTTCGACCGGTTACATGTTCGAATTCCCCGGAGATCCTACAACTCCGGGCATCGCCTCAACCACATCCCTGCCTGATTCGCAACGGATTTCTCCCGAGCAGTCCAGGCAGATGCCGAAGATTCCTGTTACGCCGCTTTCGTATCACGATGCGTGGCCGATCCTGCAACATCTGGGCGGACCTGCGACGCCGCGGGAGTGGCAAGGTTCATTGCCGTTTACCTATCACATCGGCGCAGGGCCGTCGCGAGTGAAGATGCATCTCAAGCAGGACTATCAGTTTCGCTCGCTCTGGGATGTCAGCGGCCGCGTGACCGGCAGCGAATTGCCGGACGAATGGGTGATCGTTGGCAATCATCGCGATGCGTGGGTCTATGGCGCGGTCGATCCGAATAGCGGCACGACGGCAATGCTCGAGAGTGTGCATGGTATTGGAGAACTGCTGAAATCCGGCTGGAAGCCTAAGCGCACCTTGGTCTTTTGTAGTTGGGATGGCGAGGAAGAAGGTCTGATGGGATCGACCGAGTGGGTCGAGCAACATGAATCTGACCTGCGAAACGCTCCGGCGTATTTCAATGTGGACGTCGCGGTATCGGGAGCGAAATTCGGTGCATCGGCAGTTCCGAGTTTGAAGCAGTTCTTGCGCGACATCACCAAGGTTGTGCCCAGTCCGAAAGGCGGAACGGTTTACGAGGCCTGGCAAAAAGCCTCGCAGCCCGAAGCGCCTGCGACGCAATCACCAAGCGAATCGGTCGGCGACAACCGGAGAGTGCCCGCTGCTCAGGCGAAGGGAGACGTTCCCGTCGGCGATCTGGGCAGCGGTTCGGACTACACGGCGTTTCTGCAGCATGCGGGAGTGCCTTCGACCGACGTTAGCTCCAGCGGACCGTATGGTGTGTACCACTCGGTGTTCGACAACTTCGCGTGGTTTAAGAAGTTTGGGGATCCCGATTTTGTCTACGAGCAGGAAATGGCGCGCGTGTTGGGATTGGAAGGCATTCGCATGGCCGATGCCGATGTGTTGCCTTACGACTACGAGGAGTATGGAAAAGAGATCAGTGCCTATCTCGATGCCGCGCACCGGCGCGCAGACGACAAGTTCGGCAAAGGAACGCTCGACTTCGATGGAGTGAATGCAGCCGCACGACATTTCGAGTCCGCGGGCGCGAAGATCCTGGCGAAGCAGAAGAATCCTCCGCGCGATGTGACGAAGCTGAATCAGGCCTTGTTGGGAGCCGAACGTTCCATGCTTGAGCCGCAAGGATTACCGCATCGTCCCTGGTTCCGCCACGCGATTTACGCCCCGGGCGAATACACGGGTTACGCAGCGGTCGTGATTCCAGGAGTGAACGAGGCTCTCGACAAGGGCGATAGCGAACGCGCGCGCCAACAACTGGCCGCACTTGCCGCGGCACTCGAACGAGCCGGGAAGACGCTCGAAGGATATCGCTAGCGTATGAATACCGCTCATGCTCTTGGACACTTCCTGCGCACTTTACCGGCTTCTGCGGCGGCGACTTTTCTCGCGCTATTCCCGATTGTCGATCCATTCGGCGGAATTCCTATTTTCTTCACAATGACCTCGTCATGGACATCGCGCGACCGCTCGCGCACCGCATTCAAGACCGGGATGTGGGTCTTCCTCATTCTGGTTACCTTCCTGTTCTTCGGCCGATTTGTTCTCTACTTCTTTGGCATCTCGTTGCCTGTGCTCAAGATTGCGGGAGGTCTGATCGTCGCCAACACCGCATGGGGCATGGTGACATCGCACGCTCGCA
>Ga0070733_10003395_pt1 | contig 10935 bp, 10 predicted proteins | sample Coa_R1_9_FD_66450 | JGI IMG/M metagenome (GOLD analysis project Ga0070733, IMG submission 66450) | Surface soil microbial communities from Centralia Pennsylvania, which are recovering from an underground coalmine fire - Coalmine... | ecosystem: Environmental > Terrestrial > Soil > Unclassified ... | reverse complement strand
CCTTGAAACCTTTGGCTGCCAGATGAATGCCCATGACTCCGAAAAGGTCATTGGGACGCTCGTTTCTGAGGGCTACCAGCAGGTTCCGACGGTCGAAGAAGCTGGGTTGGTTCTCTACAACACCTGCTCCATCCGCGACAAAGCCGAGCAGAAAGTCTTCAACCGCCTCAACGACTACAAGAAGCTTCAGAAGCAAGGCAAGAAGTTTGGCGTACTCGGCTGCGTAGCCCAACAGGAGGGCGAGAAGATTTTCGAGCGGGCGCCGTACGTGTCGCTGGTGTGCGGATCAGCGTCATACCGCAAGCTGCCCGAGATGCTGATTCAGATCGAGGCAGGGAAGCGCACGACCGGGCTCGACGACCGCGAAACCGACGAATGTTTCGAGACTGAATTCACCGCCCGCACCAACCCGCATCGCGGTTACATCACCATCATCGAAGGTTGCGACAAGTTTTGCGCCTACTGCGTGGTGCCCTTCACCCGCGGCAAAGAACGCAGCCGGACGTCGGACTCGGTCCTGGCTGAAGCCCGCCAGATGGCCGATCTCGGCTATACCGAAATTCAGTTACTCGGCCAGAATGTGAATTCCTACAAGGATCCGGCAGCGAAGAACACCTTCGCGGAATTGCTTGCCGGGGTAGGAACGACTCCGGGCATCCGGCGTGTACGGTTTACCACCTCTCATCCCCGCGATTTCGGACGCGACATCATTGATGCGATCGACGCAGTCCCCACCCTCTGCGACCATGTACATTTGCCGGTGCAAAGCGGCTCAAGTCGTGTCCTGGACGCCATGCAACGGCTCTACACCCGTGAGCAATACCTTGAGCGCATCTCCTGGATGAAAGCAGCCCACCGCGAGATCAGCATTACCAGCGACATGATCGTCGGCTTCCCAGGAGAGAGCGAGGCCGATTTCGAGGCCACACTCTCGCTGCTCGACGAGGTCGAGTACGACAGCGTTTTCGGCTTCAAATACTCACCACGGCCGAACACGCCGTCGCTAAAACTGGACGACGCCATCCCCGACGAGGAAAAGATTCGGCGCCTGGGAATTTTGAACGAAAAGCAGCGCGAAATCCAGAAGCGGCGTAATCAGCGCCACCTGGGCAGGACATTTGAAGTCATGGTTGAAGGGAAGAATGAGGCCCGCGGGCAGTGGATCGGCCGGACCTCTCAGAATAAAGTGTTCAATTTTACCGCTCCGGAAGGCCTGTCGCCCAGCGTAGGCAACTACGTTTCCGCCCTGGCCACGACTTGCCTTCCCAACAGCCTGGTGGGTGAAATGGTGGTATAAGAAGTTTGGCAGGAGATCACGATGGAAGTTGAAATGAAAATCCGCGGGCTTTTGATGGACCCAGTAACCAATATGCCGATCGTGATTCTGAAAGACGCTGGTAGCGATACCGTATTGCCCATCTGGGTGGGGATTTATGAGGCGAACGCGATTGCGCTGGAAATAGAGAAAGTCAGCACTCCCCGGCCCATGACTCATGATCTGATCAAGAATGTGCTGACCGGTCTGGAAACCCACGTACACAAAGTCGTGGTCACCGAACTTAAGGAAGATACGTTTTTCGCGGTTATCTGGCTGGAGCGCAATGGGCACGTCATCAGCATCGATTCCCGGCCTTCCGACGCCCTCGCGCTGGCGTTGCGAGTCGATTGCCCTATCTTTGTAGAAGACGAAGTCCTGAAGAATTCCAAGCAGGCCACCAACGCGTCCGACCGGGTCACCAGCGAAGAGCTGCGCAAGTGGCTGGAAGGCCTCAACGACGAGGATTTGGGACGATACAAAATGTAACGCCGCTCTGCGGGCGAGTCCGTAGGCGTCATCCCGAGGCCACCAGGGATCTGAGTTTACGACCACATGTCTGACCCCGCTCACCAACTCCAGCAAATCTACCTGGCAGGATTTGAGCTCAAGACCTTTGACCGCTTTCCCAAATGTGTGGGCGTGGTGCGCGATGACTGCATCGCGCTATTGGTGCCCGGAACCGACGGGTTGCAAATGCTAGGCACGCCAGGCTGGCAAGTCGGGGAAGTCATGGGCGTACTCACCGAGGTCGGCGGTCGCCAGGTGTTTCAGTCTAAAGCGGAGATGGTAGAGGCCACGCCCCAGCGACTGGAAAAGCTGCGGCAATTCCGGGAAGAAATTCAGAATCTGATTCGCACTGATAAATAACTGGAGAGCGATTTTCATGGAACCCCTTCACCAAGGCGAGCGTATCCTGATGCGGCACATGGGCGGCGGACGCCCTGACTGCGCTTATCAATCGTTCAACCACAACGAGGAGCATACTTCTATGAACATTCGAACTTGTCGACTGATGTTGCTGATCTTCCTGAACGTGGCGCTGTTTGCCCGCGTTGCCTGGAGTGAGGACCAGGGACGGGAGTTTCACTGGACCGGCAAGCTGGCTGCTGAACAGCTGGTCCTGGTCAAAGGGGTAAACGGAAACATTGACGCCGAGGGCGGCGCCGGAGATCAAGTGGAAATTACAGCCGAGAAGAGTGGTCCTGACGCAGACCGGGTCAAGATTCAGGTGGCTTCGAGCGGCGAGGGCATCGTCGTCTGTCCCATCTACCCCGGGTCCTCGGAGTCGTGCTCGCCCAGTTGGCGTGCAAGCCACGTAAGAGGCGATGACACCAAGGTCCACTTCATCATTCACATGCCGAAAAACGTGCGTTTCTCCGGACAGGACATAAACGGCGACGTGAATGCCAAGGGCATGAGTCGCTTCGTTCGCGGGCAGAGCGTCAATGGGTCAGTGCGGATTGCGACCAGCGCCTGGGCTGAAGCTGAGACCGTCAACGGTTCCATCGAAGTCAAGATGGGGAACGCAGCCTGGAGCGGCACACTTGCGTTCAAGACCGTTAACGGGTCCGTGCGGGTCGAACTGCCGGACGACCTCAGTGCCGACGTGAAGTTTCGGTCACTCAACGGACGGATCAACTCTGACTTCCCAATCACCATTAGCGGTGGCTTCGCAGGCCAGACGGCAAAGGGCCGGGTCGGAAACGGCGGCCGGGAACTCTCGATTGAGACAGTCAATGGCAGCGCAGAGCTGAAGAAGGCGGCCGGCGGAATCTAGATGGGCGGACGAGAAAGAAGAAACTGGCGCAAATCGTAGTTAACATAATACCTGTTATCGGACATTGCACTTATCGCTGCCCGGGTTCAGCCTGGCAACGCCTGGCCCCTCCAAGCCTCTACCCGTATCGACTTTATATCAAAAAGACCTTTTCAATCTCATGTACCATAGCGGCTGGCCTTCGCGCACAGCCTTTCCTGCTTTTTTGTCATCTATTCACGAAATAGAGGTCAGACATGAAAGTAAAGCGTCTCGGAATCATAGTAGCCTCTTTTTCGTTGTCGCTCGCCTCGTCCTTATCCTTCGCACAGACCGGAAACAACTCGGCCAGCCCGGCACCCCCTCAGACAGCACCCGCGCCGTCTCCGGACGACGGTAAGAACGCTCAGGACAAGGCCCGATCAGAGCAGAATCTACCCAATGCTCCTTCCAGCACCTCCTCAGCGCCTTCCCTGACGGATCTGGGATTCCCGCCCGAAGCCACCCAAAGCAATACACGAGAACAGGCGTTGCTTGATAAGCGCACCCATATGCTCAAGATTCACCAACGCATGGGCCTGATAACGACGGTGCCCATGCTCGCCGCCATTTTCTCGTCTGGCGGAGCCTCCGGCCACGGAGTTAACACGACTGGACGCGACCTGCACTTGGCTCTGGGTGCCGTTGCCGGTGACCTGTACTTCATCACGGCCTACTATGCCATCCGCGCCCCCAAGCCGCCGGGGATTGAAACTCGTGGCCCCATCCGCTTCCATAAGGCCATGGCCTGGATTCATGGCCCCGGGATGATCCTGACTCCCATCCTCGGAGCCATGGCCTACAATCAGAAAAATAGCGGGGAAAAGGTTCACGGCATCGCTTCCGCGCATATGCCGGTGGCCATTGTGACCGCCGGGGCGTTCGGGGCGGCCCTGTTGTCGGTGTCCCTAAAGTTCTAGGAGAGGAAATGAATAAGCAAGTCCTTGTGGCCCCACTGCTGCTCGTTCTCTCTGGCTTTGCCGCTGCCGATAGTCAATGGGTGCTGGACCAATCGACTCTGGCCTACCATGTGTCGCACCCCCTGCATTCGAGCGAGGGAGTAAGCCATGCCGCACGTGGCAAAGGCGTGTGCCGCGCCGGACAATGCGATTTCCTGATTGCAGTACCGGTGAAGTCCTTCGACTCCGGCGACAGCAATCGCGATCTGCACATGCTGCAAGTGACCCGTGGCGCCGAGTTTCCGATGGTGACGGTGCGTACCCGCATCCCTGAATCGGAACGAACCTCCACTATCATCCGTGTGGATCTCGACGTCGAGTTCGCGGGACAAAAGGCTCACTACAACCAAGTACCTCTGCAACTGGCAACGCAAGGCAATGAGACTCGCATCTCCGGAACGATTCCGGCGACCCTGTCGGATTTCAAGATTGAGCCTCCCTCACTTCTGACCATCCCCGTCAAGAACGATGTCCCGATCACGATAGAGATGACGTGGCACCCGCAGTGAAGTTCCGCCTAGTGGCCGGACATCACCTGACCGCATGTGCAGTATCGCTTCCCAACAGTACAATCCGGGGGTGAAACAGTGTTCCCGCAACCCGTGTAGCGATGGCGATCAGTTCCCTTTGCCCGCTGAATACTTTCACCTGTTGCGCCTTGGAGAATTCCGGCAAGTTCACCGTGCGCCCGCTGCGAATATGGGCGGCCATGTCCTCGTTCGCGGTGACGGCAGGAAAGCGAGGCAACAGTTTGCGGGGATGAACAAAAAGGTCCTCCAGCGTCCCCTTCTCGGCGGCCGCCGTCAACTCTTCCAGCAGGTGCGCATCGGCTAGCTCAAACTCTGCCACGGCGGTGCGCCGTAACGATCGCAGGTGGGCGCCGCAGCCCATCCGTTGGCCCATGTCGTGCGCAACCGAGCGCAGGTAGGTCCCTGAGGCCACGCGCGCCTGGAAGCTGGCGCAGTCGCCATCGACGGCAAGAATCTCGAACTCCTTGATCTCGACCCGCACCGGGTTAAGGACGACTTCTTCTTTCTTACGCGCCAGCTTATAGGCAGGAACCCCCTGAATCTTCTTCGCCGAAAACGGGGGTGGCAGCTGCTCGACGAATCCGCGAAAGCCGGCGGCCAGCTCGTACACTGCATCGAATGTCGGTGCCACGGTCCGGGGCACGCCCACAGGCTCGCCATCGGCATCATAGGTATCCGTGGCAAAACCGAAGCGGATGACACCCTCGTAGGCCTTTTCCGAGGCCGTATAGAACTGGGCCAGGCGCGTGAGCGCGCCAATCACCAGCGGCAGTACGCCCGTGGCGGACGGGTCCAGGGTGCCGAGATGGCCGACCGATCGCTCTTTCAGAATCCGCCGCACCCGATTGACCACGTCATGCGAGGTCATTCCCCCAGGCTTGTCGATGATGAGAACGCAGTTCATCGCGATTTTGTAATTCGTGGTCGGGTAATTTGGTAATTTAGTAGAGCGCGCCATGGCACCGGCGTTGGAATCCGGGGAGCACAGCAGGTTCTCAATTGCGAAATTACCAACTCTTCTAATCTCTCATGATTCCCATCCGTGACGATACGCCCCGTTTCAGCACACCCTACATTACCTATTTCATTATCGCCCTGAATACCGTCGTGTTTCTCTTTGAATTGTCGGTCGGGGCACAGAGTCATCGTGCCCTCAACAGCCTCATCTACCAGTTCGGCGTTGTGCCTGTCCACTTCGAAAGGGCACTGGAGGGGGCATCGAGATTGTCGCTGCCCGCCCTCTCATTCACCATCCTCACTTCTATGTTTCTTCACGGCGGGTGGTTGCACATCATCGGAAACATGTGGTTCCTGTGGATCTTTGGAGACAACATCGAAGACTATCTCGGCCACTTCCCTTACCTGATCTTTTATCTGGTCACGGGGTATGCGGCATCACTGACCCATATTCTGTTGAACTTCGGCTCGAATGTGCCAAGTGTTGGCGCCAGTGGAGCCATCGCCGGCGTTATGGGTGCATATTTTGTGCTTTATCCCCGAGCACGGGTGCTGACCCTGGTCCCTCTGATCATTTTTTTTACCTTCTGGTGGTTGCCCGCATGGATCTTTCTGGGCTTCTGGTTCGTGTTCCAGTTCCTGAGCGGCACCGCAACTTCGATTGCTGACACCGGTTCATCCAGCGGTGGAATCGCCTTCTGGGCACACGTGGGCGGATTTGTCACCGGGATCGTGCTGATCAAGCTCATGCCGGAACGGCGTGGACGCACTCGATATGCGGCTTGGTAGCCAGTGAAGGATCCACATTGCCCGTCCCCTTAACCAGCCCGCTATAATGACGTTGTGAGTTCCTCGACCGTCCAGCAAGTCGCCTCTGCTGACTTCCCCACCCGCTGGGGCAACTTCCGCATCTTTGGCTTCCAAGGCGACTTCGGCGGACGCCAGGAAGAGGCTGTTGCCCTGGTGATGGGCGAAATTCAGTCGTCACCGCCGCTGGTGCGCATTCATTCCCAATGCCTTACCGGCGACGTCTTCGGATCGTTGCGCTGCGACTGCCGTCAACAGTTGGAAATGGCGCTGGCCATGATCGCCGAACGCGGCGCCGGCGTGCTCATCTACGAGCAGCAGGAGGGGCGCGGGATCGGCCTCATGGCCAAATTGAAGGCTTACGAACTGCAAGATGCCGGCCTCGATACGGTTGAGGCTAATGAACGCCTGGGTTTCAAGGCTGACCAGCGCGAGTTTGCCCTGCCGGCAGAGATCCTAAAATCCCTGGGAGTTTCCCAGGTTCGTCTGCTGTCGAATAATCCCGACAAAGTTGTCGCGCTCGAACGCGGAGGTATCAAGGTGGTGGAGCGGGTTCCTTGCGAAGTTTCCGCCAGCGCCCACTCCGAAGATTATTTGAAGACGAAGAAAGAAAAGATGGGGCACCTGTTTACGAGCCGTTAATTCCCCGCCGCGGCCAGCACCGCCCGCTTCGTAAACACCCGTATCATTTCCCGACGATACTCCGGTGTTAGTGCCGAGGTCGTCAGCGGCTTCGCGGTTTTCGCAGCCAAAATGCCGACGGCGTCAGCGACTGCGTCATCCACCGCCTTTCCGTTAAGCGCTTCACTCGCGCCCTTTACCAGCAGCGGCGCAGGATTAACTGCAGTGATGGCCACGCGTGCGTCCGCCACGTGCCTATTCGACCGCTTGATAACCACAGCTACTCCCGCCAGCGGATAGTCGATCGATCCACGAACTCGCAGCTTACGGTATACGCCACGATAATCGGCCGCCGCCTCGGGCAAAAACACTCGGGTCAGCAACTCGTCCGATTGCAGCTTGCGATAGTCGTCGCCCAAGCCGGTGTAGAACTCGCGCAACGGTATACGCCGCCTCGTTTCGGGGCTGACAATCTCTACTTCTGCATTCAGGCACAGTAGCGCAGCAGGTGTATCTCCCGAGAACGCCGCCCAACACTTAGTTCCGCCAGGCGCCACGTGACACAGGTCGCCGTCTTTCTTGATGCAAAACCCGCACCCCTTGCGCCAGGTCAACGACTGGTTGTACCAGAGACAGCGCGTGTCCAGACAAATGTTGCCGCCGATCGTTCCCATGTTGCGCAAAACGGGCGATGCAACGGTAGCCGCCGCTTCAGTCAGCACCGAGTATCGACGGCGTAACAACTCCGAATGTTCGATCGTGGTAAGAGATGTCAGCGCCCCAATCTCCACGCCACTTCCCTTCTGCTCATGGATTCCCTGCAACTCGGCGATATGGCGGACATCGAGCACATATTCCGGCTCAAACAGCTTTTGCCGCATGGAGGGAATCAGGTCTGTGCCGCCGGCGACAATGCGGATGCGGGACGACGAGCCGGTCGCGTGTTTCGCCAGATATCCGAGAGCATCATCCAGCGACCGCGGTCGCAACAGCTTGAAGTCGGCAAGACTCAATCGTCACCTCCAGCCGCGGCGGGCGCTTCCCTGCGCGACGGATCCAGCGGATGCCGCTCCGGACCTTTGCCACGGAACCAAAGAGATCCTCCATGTTCGCGAAAACGCGTGGGTGACGTGGGATCGATTCCTTCTGTCAGGTTGATATGCTTGGCATTTCTCTTGGCCCGTAAAGCCGCCAGTACCCGCTCCGGCGTAAACGGGGACTCATGCAGCCGCACACCGACGGCATCGTAAATGGCGTTCGAGATGGCAGGAATCGTCGCAGCCAGCGAGCCTTCGCTGCATTCCTTCGCACCGAACGGACCTTCGGGATCGATGCTCTCAACGATGATGGCCTCAACTTCCGGCGATTCTACCGATGACGGGCTGCGATATTCGAGCAAGCCCGGATTCATCAGCATGCCGTCTTTCCAGACCATTTCTTCGGTCAGCGCCTGGCCCATGCCCATCCAGACCGAGCCGATGATTTGTCCTTCAACCGAAACCGGATTCAACGCTCGACCGCAATCGTGCGACGCCCAAACTTTGTGTACCGTAACCTCCCCGGTTTCCTCGTCAACACTTACTTCAGCAACCTGGGCTGAGTAGGAGTAAGCCGGCGATGGTCCGACGCCAGCCCCTTTGTGCTTGCCACCACGAGCCTCGGTAGGTGGCGCGTAAGATCCGGTGCCGCTGAGCGCGCCGTGGAAGTCGATGGCCGCGACCACCGCTTCTTCAAACGACAGCTGATCTTTGGGGCCTTCATCTTTGCGTTTCTGTTGCAGGGAGCCGCGGAGGATTTGACCTTCGACATGGCCGGAGACAGAAGCCGTCGAGCTTCGCTCGACCAGAGGGCCAAGGGCGGCCGTCCCCACGTGGCCATTCTTGCGGGTGACTCTATCATCCCTGAAAACCAGTTCTGCCGCTTCGCAGGCCATCTTGCGTGCGGCGGCCAGCGCGATCTGCTTCTTCACATCCTGCGCCGCGCGCAGTGTGGCGTTGCCGTTCATGAAAGTCACGCGGCTGGAGTACGAGCCGATGTCAATCGGCGTCAGGTCGGTGTCCGCCGCGATAACCTTGACGCGCCCCAGCGAACAGCCGAGAGCCTCAGCTGTAATCTGCGCGACCATGGTGTCCGAGCCCTGGCCTATATCCGACGCGCCGGTATAAACCACCACGCCGCCGTCGCGGTCAATCTTGATGTTGACTGTGGAGTGCGGCATGTCCGAACGGATAATCGAGTTTGCCGCGCCACTGACATAGTGACTGCACGCGACACCCAGGCCTCGCCCCTTGGGCATCTTTCCCTTACGCTCTTTCCAGCCGGATCGCTCAACCACTTTCTCAATGCACTCGGGCAGTCCGTAGCTTTGCACTCGCAGTCCGTTCACCGTGATGCAGGGCGGTTTGAGCAGATTGCGCTGGCGAATGTCCGCCGGATCCATGCCAATCTTGATCGCCAGTTCATCAAGTTGGCTCTCGAACGCAAAACGGACGTTGACCGTCCCATGTCCCCGCATGGCGCCGCAGACGGGCTTGTTGGTCAGCACACGGTAACCGTCGTATTGAATATTGGGAATATCGTAGAGCGCGCCCAGCAGCGCACCGGAGTAAAGAATGGTGACCACGCCGTAGGAACAGTAAGCGCCGCCATCCTGCACCACGCGCGCTTTGACGGCGGTAATACTGCCGTCGTTCTTAACACCCGTCTTGAGATCGACAATGGTGCGCGGACGCCCGCGGTGTGCCCAGAAGACTTCTTCGCGCGTATAGGTCACTTTCACCGGCGCTTTCGCCTTGCGGGCGGCGATCGCGGCGATGATTTCGAGTGGGATTACCTCGCTCTTGCCGCCAAACCCGCCACCCACCAGCGGCTTGATCACGCGAATCTGCGACATCTGCATTTCCAGCACTAGCGACAATTTGTGCTGTAGGTAATAAGGAACCTGAGTCGAAGACTGTACGATCAGGCGGCCGGGATTGCCGGTCTGCGGGTCGATCTCGAACGCGGCCAGCGTGGCGTGCGGTTCCATGGCGGCGTGAGTGACTTCGTTGGCAATGAAGCGGGCTTCGGCAATCTGGTCGGCTTCGGCAAAGCCTTTCTCAGGATCGCCGAACACGTGGTGGTAGTCTTTCTCGATGTTATTCGGCTTGTTGTCGTGGATCAGATTGGTCTCGGCCCTCATGGAGTCTTCCGGGTCGAAATAAGCCGGCAGGACCTCGTATTCCACGTCAATCAATTCGAGCGCTTTCTCGGCTGTGAACTCGTCGACGGCCGCAACACATGCGACGTTGTCGCCCACGTAGCGGACTTTGTCGAGCGCCAAGGCATACTCATCATGGCCGACGGGAAGGATGCCGTAGGGATTCGGCGCGTCTCTGCCGACAACCACCGTAACCACGCCATCGAGTTTCTCTGCCCGGCTGGTATCAATGCGCTTGATGCGGGCGTGTGGATACGGCGAATGCAAAATCTTGCCGACCAGCATGCCGGGAGCGGTCAGGTCGTCGGCGTACTTGCCGGAGCCGGTAGTCTTGCCCGCCGCATCGACCATGGCAATGGATTTACCGATGATGGAAAAGTCAGTCATGCTTCACAATCCTCATCTCGCTGCCATCCCCTTCTGCTCCGCCTCAATCGCCGCCTTGATGGCCTGATACATCTGGCTGTAGCCAGTGCAGCGGCACAAATTACTGCTCAGGCCAGCGCGAATCTCGGCTTCCGTCGGGGTCGGGTTCTGCGCCAGCAGATGCTTCACGGTCATCATGAATCCCGGAGTGCAGAAGCCACACTGCGATCCGCCCCAGTCGCCATATGCTTTTTGAATGGCTGCCAGGCTGCCATGTTCGCTTACACCCTCGACAGTGGTAATCTCCTGACCTTCACAACTCGCCGCCAACATGGTGCAGGAAAGCATGGGCATGCCATCCACCTGCACCGTGCAGGCGCCGC
>Ga0070733_10003394_pt1 | contig 10937 bp, 9 predicted proteins | sample Coa_R1_9_FD_66450 | JGI IMG/M metagenome (GOLD analysis project Ga0070733, IMG submission 66450) | Surface soil microbial communities from Centralia Pennsylvania, which are recovering from an underground coalmine fire - Coalmine... | ecosystem: Environmental > Terrestrial > Soil > Unclassified ... | reverse complement strand
CCCCCATGGAAGAACGTGTGATTCAGGATTTTGTTCATCGTGTCACCACCGATGAGGTATTGCGCAAAGAGCTGGTAAGCGACCCGGATGGCGTGATTATGCGCGAGGGTTTTTCGCCAAGGGTTGCTCGTGTCGTGTTGCGATTGACACCGCATTTGACAATACATGGATCAATAGGAGCTCCCGGCTGCTGGTGGAATCGCTGCTAGAGCCTCAAAGCCGTAAATACACCGGAGTTAGTGCGCTGAGGCTGCCGCCGTGAGTGATGATACTCAACTACCGGTAAGTCCATTTGCCGCTCGGCAGCAAGTGCTGCGTGAGCGGCTTCATCTTCTAATCTCGATGTTGCATCCCGCGCTGCGAGTGGATGTTGAACGCGCCTTTGCGGAGCGCGGTAAGCTCCTATTTCAATCTCCCAATGACAGCAGTGATACTGATGCTGGCAATCCCCCAGGTTCATGGCCTTTGCTCACCATGCTGGTAGCCCAACATTTCTCCCCCGGTATCGATACAACGCTTGCTGCGAGTGTGGCAATAGCGACTGAATGTTTCGTCTGCGCGCTGGACTTGCTTGATGACGTGGAAGATGAAGACCGGACAGCGGTTATCGGGGAGCTTGGGGCCGCGCGCGCGCTCAATGTCTCGACGACTCTGCTGGCGCTTGCGCAACGAGCCATCCTCTCGCTAACGCTGCTACATATAGATGCGCAACTCATACTGCGCTTGCTGGATACGCTCCAGGAATCAACACTTGTGGCTACCGCCGGACAGCATCGAGATTTATTGGCGGAACGGCGCGAGGCCAGCGATCTCACACGCGAAGAATGTGTCGAGATTGCTGCTGCCAAAGCAGGAGCTATTATGCGTCTCGCCTGCCTGTCAGGGGCAATCTGCGCGGGCGCGACTGAAGCCGAGCGCGCTGAATTTGCAGAAATAGGGGAACTATTGGGGATAGCGCATCAACTTGACAATGATTCCCATGACTTGTATTATCTATTACAATCGGTTGACACATCGTCAGGTATGCCTGCTGAGGGAAGCGCGAAGACGGACCTGGCACGAGGCAAGAAAACTCTCCCAGTTGTGCTTGCTAGCAGTATGAGTACGCCTCTTCAGGAAAGACGCGAATTATCCGATGGAGAAAAACAGGAGTATCGGCGCGCTCTTGACGAAGGCATCATGACCACGTGGGGCATCAGCCTGCTTTATCGCGAACGAGCCTATGACCTTTTACGAGCGATTTCTTTGAGGTCACCTCTTGCTCCAGAACTAAGTTTGTTGTTGGGCTTCAAGTAGTGGATTCTTTTGCGACGGGAAGTATGGGAGGGAAATGAATGAAATACCTGAACTGGGTGCGTAGCCGAGCCGGGCGCTTCCCGGTCATATTCTCTGCAATCATCGTCTATTTCCTTTTGCTAGACCTGGGCGGGCTGCGTTTCTTTCCCCAAGGTGGTGCGAATGCCACTGCGCTTGCTTCATTCTGGTTTCTCTTCGGCTTCTCGTCTCTAACAGCGCTCATGTTTCTCACTATTGGCAGCCTGGTCTGGCTCTTTGCGCGTAACCGGCGAGTAGCACTCCTTCTTTTTTGTTGCTCATTTACTATGATGATTGCCTTTGTGGTGCAGACAGGGTCAGTCTCAAATGATGTAGCGTCTGGTATTCTCAGCAGTGTTAGCAGCATATTGACGGTCGAGTTATTTGCCATCTTCTTAATGCTGTTTCCAAGAAATTACCTGCCTTCGATACTATCGAGGAAAAACCGTCATATCCAGCCCGCGAAGTATTATCTGCTGTGGGGATACCTGGTGGTGATGAGCCTGCTATGTATCGCGTCGATTATGGGAAACATACTATACTTCCCGCGACTGCCGCTTTTTGCCCTCGTGTATAATTTTGTCAGTAATTTCTACTTTTTGTTTGCGCTGGTAGGCATCATAGTCACCATGATTATTTCTTACAGGCGATTGCCTACGCTGCGCGAACGCCAGCAAGTTCGCCTGTTTATGGGTGGTGTTGTGCTGGCATTTGCGCCTTTTTTACTGCTGACGATATTCCCACTCCTGTTGGGTTTGTCATCGAAGTTTGTGGTTAACGGGCAGATCAGTACGCTCTCGGCTATGCTTTTACCTCTGGCGCTTGGCTATTCTATCCTGCGCTATCAAATACTCGTATTCGACATGTATGTTCGCCGCGTTGTTGCCTGGGTTGTAGGCGCTGTTAGTCTTATAGTGCTGGGCTACCTGGTGGTGACGTTCAGCAGCCTGACTGCATGGAGTAATTCCACGGCACATATCGTGGTGGTTGCTTTTGCCCTGGCGGCACTGGCTCCATGCGCCTGGTGGCTGGCGCATGTAATTACAGAACGACTCTTCTTCAACGAAATTCGCTATTATCGCCGCCTGATTGAAAAACCAGCTATGCTTGCGCGCGAGACATTTGATATCGATGAGGCGGCAACACTGCTTACCCTGGCAATCGTTGCTGCTTTCGAGATAGATGAAGTGTGCCTGTATGTACTGGACCAGGAAACCGGTAATTACCAGCTATCTCCCGAGCTTGAGACTGTAAACCAGCAGGATGATGCTCGCCAACGTTTGGCCCGGCTGCTCTTTGATGCAAGCCAAATGGTCATCGAGGGGAAACAAGCGCATAAGCAATTAGCGCTTTTCAGCAACGTGAACTGGCTTCCAACCGGGCTTCCATTGTTTACCAACGTTGCAACAGCTAAACGCCCCCTTTTGCTGAGTGAGGCTGCGAAAGCCGTAGGAGATCTGCCTACGGGCCTGGCGCGCTACCTGTCAACCGATGCGTATGTCGAAAATGATCCACTGCTGATACCCGTGCGTGCGCAGGGTAAGATGATTGGTCTGCTGGCGTTGGGCGAGCGTAGTGATGGTCAGCAGTACGCGGGTCCCGATTATGAAGTTATAGATCTCATAGTGTCGCGTTTCGCGCCAGTGCTGGAAACGGCGCGTCTCTACCGGCAGGCGGGTCGGCACGCTATAGCCCTTAATGCGTTATATAGTGGAAGCCTTGCGCTGGAAAAAGCTTATAAGAGCATTGAAGAGGTTGCAGCGGCTTATGCAGCCGTTGCCGCCGACGCCATCAAAGGTGGAGCGGAGATATGGCTACATGTGGATAAAGAACATGCAATCAAGCGTATCTTGCATGTTGGTGAGGGCCCGCTTCTTATCAAAGAGGAGCAGCTGGAGTCCCTGCGGGAAGAGGACTGGCAAGCCCGGTTTTATATTGGTCCCGACCTGCGTACATGGCAAGGGTCTTCGTCTGATGTTCCGGCATGTCTGCCTCAAACGCCCCTTTTCCCTTTTGCCTGGCTGCCGCTGCTGACGAAAGGAGACCAGCGATTTGGCATGCTGGCGCTCACCTATCCGCGTCCGCACCTGTTTTTAGAGGAGGATAAGCGTGTCTTGTCGATGTTTGCCAGCCAGTGCGCGGCGGTGATGGAGAACACGCAGATGACCATTGCGCTGCGTGATGCCTATGAACAGCAGAAGGAACTGGACATTCTAAAAGACCAGTTTATCATGACAGCTTCTCACGAATTGCGCACGCCATTAACTGCGGTGCAGGGCTATATCGAGTTATTACAGAACTATAACGCGCGTTTGAATACTGAAGAGCGCGCCGAATTCATTGCCAAAGCGCAGCGTGGTTGTGACGAACTGGTGTTGATGGTTGGCAATATCATGGATTCCAGTCGTATACAGGTTGATATTAACGAGGTCAGTCTAGGCCCGGTACCGCTTGCAGCTTCGGTGGCACACGTGCTGGAAATCATGGAGGGTGTTACCATACGTGAAAACAGGCTCATCCGGCTTGATGTTTCTGGCGATATTGTGGTCATTGCGGATGAGCTGCGCCTGAGACAGATCATTCTGAACCTGGTGGGCAACGCCGTCAAGTATTCTCCCGCCGCTTCCCCGCTTGAAATCTCAGCCAGTGTTACTCTTGAAGAGAGCACGCTACGCATTCGCGACTTTGGGTCGGGCATACCGCCGGGAGACCAGCCGAGGCTTTTTGAGCGATTTGTGCGGCTGGAGCGCGATATGAATAGTCCAGTGCGCGGCGCGGGCCTGGGGTTGTATATCAGTAAGCAACTGGTCGAGGCAATGGGAGGGCATATGTGGGTAGAGAGCAGTGGAAAAGAAGGGGAAGGAAGCGTCTTTGCTTTTTCCCTCAAGCAATATCATGCCGTCCAGGCGCTGGCGTCGTAATGTATCCTCTTTCTCGCGCATAATTCCACAATGATTGCTGCAACTGCCTGCGAGCGCGCGAGATGCGGCTCATAACCGTCCCTATGGGGATCTGCAGGGCTTCCGCAATCTCTTTATATGTCAGGCCCTCAATATCGGCCAGGATGACCGGCATGCGAAAGTTGATCGGCAGATCGTTCAGCGCTTTATAGACATCCTCGTCCAGGTACTTACTGAGTACCTCGTCCTCGGTTGCTGTAGTCAACTCCTGCCCGTTCAGATCGCGAATGCGATTGTAGAGATAAAATTCTTCCCCTTCGGGAAGTGAGGCAGGCGTTGGGTGCGTAGCCTGTTTGCGGTAGCGATTGATGGCAGATGTATTTAAGATGCGGAAGAGCCACGCGCGTAAGTTGGTGCCTGGCTGGTATGATTTTGCAAAGCGGAACGCCTTTAGCATCGTTTCTTGAACCAGATCTTCCGCCTCCTGCTGATTGCGTGTCAGCCGTAATGCTGTGCGATAAAGACTATCTAACTGGGCAATGACGCCCGCCTCAAAATCCTCTGTAACGTGATCGTCACCTGGCCCACTCTGTGACTGTGGCGACAGCGACTCTTCAAACATTCACATCTCCTCTATCACTGGATGACTTGTACTGTCACCCGGTACTATTGCAGTATATCGTATACTGCCTGGGAATGAAAGCCCTCCCCATTTATGTTAGAATGAGCAGAACAATGTAATAGCGAGACGACAAGTTTTATGAGTCTCATGAAGAACACGAAAAGTGGAAGGTTTATGGAATGTATGGACTGTATTGAAACCGTTGCTCGTCTCCATCTGTTTATTGACCGGGAACTCAGCGTAGATGAAGTCGCAGTTGTGCAGCAACATTTGATTGCCTGCCCAAATTGCGAATGTCGTTTTCACTTCGACTTGAGTGTGAAGCGGTTGATTCACGAACGCTGTACCATCGAGCGTGCACCAGCGCACCTGCGAGAGGCGGTGATGCGCCTGGCCCGTATGCCTGCTGGCGAGGCTGTTAAACTCGACCCAGAGTTGGAGATGGAGATCAGAGCTGATCTACTGGAAGAATGTTAGTACGGGCGTAGTGAGCTTCCGGGGCGACCGTGTACCAAAAAACTACACATTGATGCCCAGGATAAAGAAGCGATTGAGCGAGAGCAGCAAATTGAAGTAGATCATGATGCCCATGAGAATCATGATGATACCTGTGCCGATCTCGATTTTCCCGGCGTGCGGCTTCAACCACTTGAGCACCTTGCTCAGGCGGTCAAGTCCCAGGCCGAGCAGGAGAAATGGAATACCCAGGCCGAGCGAATAGATCAGCAGCAACAATACTCCTTCGCGCAAGGTCTCGGTGTTGGACGCAAGCACGAGAATAGGCCCCAGGATCAGCCCGACGCAGGGCGTCCAGCCGATAGCAAAGATCAAGCCTATCAAAAAAGATGCCGGGTAACCTGGACGATTAGGACGATATTCAAAGCGTTTTTGCCGGTAGAGAAAGGGCAATTTGAACAGCCCTGTCAGATGTAGCCCTATGATCACCAGTAAGACTCCGCCTACCTGGCGCAGCAAAAACTGGTGGATTTTCAGGAATGCCCCTAACGCGCTGGCGGTTGCGCCTAATGAGACGAACGCCAGCGTGAAGCCTGCTACAAACACCAGCGCGTGCAGAAATGTGTTAAGGCGCGCCGGGCCATCTACCTCTACCTGTTCGCCCTGGTCGCCTGTAGATTGATAGATACTCTGCCCGACAAGCTGAGCCAGGTAGATAGGGACGAGCGGTAAGACGCAGGGCGAAAGAAAAGAAGCCAGACCCGCGATAAAGGCCACACCAAGCGTCGCTTGTGATGAAATCATAAAGAGTGGAGCTCCGAAATATCGTTATTTGCTGTGCATACTATAATACGCCACTGCCAACGCTGCAAGAGGTGAGGTTCAGGGGCTTTTCTTCCTTCTTTCCTCAATACCAACCTCCGAACGATCACCAGGGCGGGGACAAGCCCGCGCCCGTACCCTACACGAACGGGACGCTCCACCGTACAGGGTACGGGCGCGGGCTTGTCCGCGCCCTGGTCGCGTCGCCATTGCTACGGTTTAAAGATGCGCTGCAGATGTTTCCAGAATGTGCGATGTGTTACTGGTATTTGCGCATCTTGCTCACTGGTAGTGGGATTATCTGCGTTGAGTGGTCCGGTTGGAATATCATCTTGCTGTTCCGCTGCCTGGCCAGAGGAAGTGTCCTGGTCGGATTCACCGGGTGTGTGAGGCTGTCCCTGGTTGTTGAGTTCGGCGGAGGAAGACTGCGCAGCCTCCCAATCTATGAAACGCGGGCGTTGCGCCTGTGGGCGTTTCGGCGGACGCATTACGATTCCTTCGCGCTGCCCTGGCAGACGCATCTGGCCGGTAATGCCGGACGGGGTGGGCGCTTGCAGCCGCAAATCGCGCAGGTCCTGTGCCATGAGCGAGGCATGTTCATAACGTTCATCGCGGTTGCGCGCCATTGCCGTCAGGATGATTTGTTCCAACTCTGGGGAAAGCTCGTTATTGAACGCAGTAGGTAGACGCAGCGACCCGCCAACGATGGCCTGGGTCAATTCTGATAAAGTGCGACCGGTAAAAGGACGGTGTCCTGTGACCATCTCGTAGAGCACTGCACCGAGCGCGTAGATATCGCTGCGATTATCCAGCGTCTGCCCCCAGACCTGTTCGGGGGAAGCATAGTAAATGCTGCCGACCAGTGTTTTGGCAACCGTTATTTGCTGGTGGCCAGGGGCGCGGGCGAGGCCGAAATCCATGACTTTGATCTTGCCCCAGCGATCGAGCATGAGGTTTTCGGGCTTGATATCGCGGTGTATGACATTGCGCTCTTTGTACGCGGAGTCGAGGGCGTCGGCGATCTGGGCAGCATATTCGGCGGCCAGGTGTTGTGGCATAAGCGTATCGATTTGCAGCAAGCTTCCAATGGTTGGCCCCTGCACAAATTCCATCACAAAATAAAGAAATCCGCCCTGCTGGCCGGCATCATAGATTTGCACGATATTCGGATGATTCAAACCGGCGATTATCTGGGCTTCGCGGATAAAGCGTGCCACATAGGAAGCGTCCCTGGCAAGGGCGCGCGGTAAAACCTTTATGGCTACCTCACGTCCCAGCGCGATTTGCCTGCCGCGATACACCATCCCCATGGAGCCGCGCCCTATTTCCTCTTCCAACAGATAGCCGCCCAGGCTCTGACCTGCCAGTTCATTCATGCAATGCGCAGCGCAGGGACCCCAAACCGTGGCAAGGTTTCGGGGAGGGAGCGCTGTCCTCCTTCCCTACTTAATTTTTACGGCCTACGAAGCTACAACTTCAATCAAGGTAATCCTTGAGGATACGGCTGGCTTGCGGATGCCGTAACTTACGGATGGCGCGTTCCTCGATCTGGCGCACACGTTCGCGAGTGACTTTGAGCTTTTTACCTACTTCTTCGAGCGTGTGGTCGTGGTCGTCCATCAGGCCGAAACGTAGCTCAATCACCTGGCGTTCACGCGTTGTCAGCTGGTTAAGCGCCTTGCGAATTTCCTCGCGCAGCAGGCGTTGATCGGTAATTTCTACCGGCCCGCGCTCGCGATTATCTTCGATGATGTCGCCGAGTGTATTTTCCTCCTCCTCGGAGAGGGGAGCATCGAGCGAGAAGACTTTCTCGGCCCAGACCAACAGTTCATTTACCCGCTCCGAAGTCATATTCAGGCGTTCGCTGATGTTTTCTGGCGTGGGTTCGCGTCCGAGTTCCTGGTAAAGCTGTCGGGTCATACGCTTGACGCGCATGACTTCTTCCATGATGTACACCGGCAGGCGCACGGTGCGCGTCCCCTCCAGGATAGCGCGTGTGATGGCCTGTTTAATCCACCAGGTGGCATAGGTGGAGAAGCGGAAGCCCTTCCTATAGTCAAACTTGGTGACGGCGCGGATCAACCCGATGTTGCCCTCGCCGATCAAATCTTCCAGGGAGAGTCCCTGGCCGACGTACTTTTTGGCGATGCTGACCACCAGTCTCAGATTGGCCTCGATCAACTGGTTACGCGCTGTCTTATCTCCAGTTTCTGCTCGTTCGGCGAGGGAGGATTCTCTGGCTGCAGAGAGTAATGGAATACGTGAAATTTCGCGGAGATAGAGGCGCAAACTATCGCTTTGTGCCAGGGTACTCAAGTCTGATTCCTGGATGGCTTCGCGTTCTGGCTCGGCTGGTTTATCGGCTTCAAACATAACTTCCTGTTCCAATTTGCTCGCTCTCTTCTGCCTGCGCTCTCCGGTTTAAGGCGTGGGGAACTGCGCGATTCCCTGTTCCTCAAAGCAGAATGCATCAAAGATCAGCTACTTAATGGTGTCATTTTATCACACCTCCGTGTTATTGCAAGCGTCGGTATGCTATAAGACAAAATGCATAATTTTATCTCTACTTTTCTTTTCGGCTGGATTTGTTTTTCGCGTAGAAAGCGGGCTTGCAAATCATACAGAGCCGCAGGCGGGCGCGATAAATCTGGCCCCTACCCCTGTGTATTGTAACGTAGATAGATTTGTGCGTATATGTATCATAGAATTGTTTAGTTTCGTATAAGCATAAAATGGAATAATCTAATCCTGGCATGTATAGGAAAAATATATGGTTGATACGTTGTCGTTGAAGCCTGGAACGGTGATCGGTGGTCACTACATCGTCGGAGCTTTGCTCAATTCAGGTGGGTTCGGCTCGGTCTATCGCGGTTTTGATACCAGCGAGAGCAATCGGCCTTGCGCCATCAAAGAGACCTATGATGTAACGCCAGCCGCGCGTCGCCAGGCTTTGACAGAGGCGGCTGTGCTGTTCACCTTTAACAGCGCGCACCTGCCCCAGGTCTATGATGCGTTTGAAGAGCAGCGACGTTTCTACCTTGTAATGCAGTTGATCGAGGGTCAGGATCTGCTCCAATTGAGCAAAAGCCGGGGCAGGCCATTCAGCGAACAGGAAGTTTTACGCTGGCTGCTGCCCGTAATAGATGTGCTGCAGGAACTGCACAGCCGCAATCCTGCCGTCATGCATCGTGATATCAAACCTGGCAACATTATTCTGACCCCTGACGAGCGAGCGGTGCTGGTTGATTTTGGCCTTACCAGGCTTTACGATCCATCGGGCATCAGTCAGACGATGGTGCGTGCGGTATCCGAAGGTTTCAGTTCTATTGAGCAATATATTGGCAAGACCACTCCCCAATCTGACATTTACTCGATGGCGGCGACCATGTATTTCCTGCTGACTAACACTGTGCCGCCGGTTGCTATCGAACGTAGTTTTCACGACGAACTGGTTGCGCCGCGTTTGCTCAATGCGCAGATTTCGCCAAATACCGAGGCTGTCCTGCTCAAGGCGCTGGCGGTCAACGCAGATCAGCGTTTTGCCAGCATGCATGAGTTTGCCAGGGCATTGCAACAGCCGGTATACGCTACTCATGTCTATACCGACCAGGCATTCGCCAGCGCGCCGACAGAGCGTGTCGTACTTACGCCCCCGCCTCCGCCGTTTGTTTCCATGCCTGCACCCGCGCCGGCATACGGCGTGCAGCCCCAGTACCAGCCTGCGCGCCCCCAGGGCGCGGTTCGCTCGCGCCCGACACCAGTGCCCCCAGGCCAGGCTGCAAGCACACCACCATATCCCATGCTGCCTCCACGCCCAGGCGGTGCGCCGCAGCAGCGCGCTCCCAGGATACAAAACTATAAAGCATTGCCTGGTCCCTATAATCAGGGATGCTTATGGGGTATGGTACAGGGAATATGCGCTGCCTTGATCGTGTTAAATATGAAAAATGAAGCCTACTTGTACGTGGCAGTGGTTGAAGGCTTTTTCTTCTACTTCCTGGCGGGTTTTTTGACGACCCGCAGGGGAGGAAGCTCTTTGCGCGGGATGTGGGCCGGGTTCTGGTCGGGCATTTTTAGCACCATTATATTCTGGGTTGTGTTGCTGGTTGGTCTGCTCATCGAGGTGGCGCGGCGCGTCCAACTTGACGCCAATGCAGCGAGGCAACTGGGCCAGCCATTTGATATCGCTGCTGAGCTTGGCCGGGCCTTCCGACTGGTTGCGCCTTTACTGGCGAACCAGCAAAACTCGCAGCAGAGCGGTGGGAGCTTGATTACTTTTCTGGCTGCCGGTCTGCTCGTCGCCATGACGCTAGGTTTGACAGGTGGCTTGCTGGGAAGCAAGCGGGCCAGGAAGCGGAACGCGGGGTATCCTACTCCGTAGGAGGCTTTGTTCGATGCGTGCAGTGATCTCCGAAAAGTTACGAGGCTATCTGCGGCAAGTCGGCAGTGATGTCCTGGCCGTCACCCTTGAACCGCTGCGCTGCTGAAGCGGCACCTTCTTCGAGGTATCGGTCGATACCCGCGAACCACGTGAACTGAGCAACTACGAATCTTTTGAGCAGGATGGCACGCGCATCTACTATTCTCCCAAACTTGGCCGTAAAACCGATGTGCTGGAACTCGATTATGTGCGCTTGCTCTTCCGCAGCAGGCCCATTATGTCCGGGCCGGAGGAGTTGGTGGCGCGGGTTATTATGGGACGGTTTTAGGGGGCAGGGTGACCACCAGGCAAAGGTCCATATTTAACGACGGAGGCGAACACAGGGGAGGGTCTGTGAATGATTGCCAGGGCGACCGCAAGGGTCGCCCCTACTATATACGAA
>Ga0070733_10003392_pt1 | contig 10940 bp, 9 predicted proteins | sample Coa_R1_9_FD_66450 | JGI IMG/M metagenome (GOLD analysis project Ga0070733, IMG submission 66450) | Surface soil microbial communities from Centralia Pennsylvania, which are recovering from an underground coalmine fire - Coalmine... | ecosystem: Environmental > Terrestrial > Soil > Unclassified ... | reverse complement strand
AAGTCGATTGCGGATCGCAAGACCTTCTGGATTGAAGAGTGCGATAAAAAGCTTCGTTGTGATTGGAGTTTGGACATAGCCCCTTAGTGCGCGGCTTGATTATAAGGCAGAGAGATGCAATTCTACCTCCTCAGACACTGTGGAGCTAGCCCGCGCGCAATGTGAGTAAGCGTCGTAGTCTTAGTAGGTTAAGATTCATGAGGTTACAGGCCACGAGCAGCGCTTAAGTTTTGCTGAATTTATGGCTGCGAAAAAGGCTAAAAATAGGGATAACTTGGATAGAAAACTTCCACATCTTCCAGGCACGATACGGAAGCGAGAGACTTGAGACGCAAGAACTGCCAGGGACCAGACCGCTAACTAACAGAAATTAAAGAGGTTATTCGGGCGAAAGGCGGAACGGTTAGACCTGGGCCGTGGCATAACGGTTGCACTTCTTTCTTCGTGGGGAAGTGCGTCGACCCGCACCGGGGCTAGCAGAGCCCCTGGGTGCCCCGGAATGCAAGCGAAGAGAAGCGAGGCTGATCATGATTCGGAACGGCGAGTTGAGGATGACGGAAGTGAAACGAGTCGGCCGAAAATACTGGTGGGTATTAGTGCTGACGGTTCTGGGCGGCGTGTTGATTGCGCTGGGACTCACAGCGGTCCTGCCGAAGCGTTATCTCTCAGAGACGATTGTGCTGATTGAGCAACCTACGGTGTCGTCGGACATTGTAAAGCCGGTGGTTACGGAAGCTATGTATCAGCGACTGGCTTCGATGCAGCAAGAGATTTTGAGTCGCTCGCGGCTCCAGCCAATTATCGAAAAGTTTGGACTTTATCCGAAGGAACGGAACACCGCGCAAATGGAGGACCTCGTCCTTCTTCTGCAAAGCGCAATTACTGTGACGCCCCTGGACCCGATGGCAGGTACAAACGCGGCAAGAAGCCAACAGACGACATTTCCCGGATTTACGGTGGGGGTTACGTTCGATGATCCCCAGATCGCGCAGCGGATCTGTTCCGAAATCACCACCATGTTCATGCAGCAGAACGCGAAGGATCTGGATGACAAATCGAATTCCGCAACGCAGTTCGTGTCTCAACAGTTGGTAGAAGCAAAGCGGAGGCTAGACGATCAGGAAGCGAAGCTGGCCGACTTTAAACAGCACAATATCGGATCGCTGCCCGAACAAGAACAGACCAATTTGAGTCTGCTGACGGGCATGAATTCACAGTTGGAGGCACTTTCGCAGGCTCTAAGCCGCGCCCAGGAGGACAAGGCTTTTAACGAATCGCTGCTGAGTGCGCAACTGGCAAGCTTGAATCAAGGAAACGGGAGTGCAGAGACTTTGGAGCATCAGCTAGCGGCCTTGCAAGATCTACTTGCAACGCTGCAGTCACGTTACACGCCTGAACATCCAGACGTCATCAAGACGAAAAGCCAGATCGAGGAAATCAGGAAGCAAATGGCTGAACCGCCCGACCCGAACAACACTGCCACGGCGCGCGGCTCCAAGAATGAACCTCCGCAGATTCAGCAATTGAGGGCAAGAATGCGGCAGGATGATCTGAATCTTGAGGAGCTTACAAAGCGACAGGCGCAATTACAGACCCACATCAACGTCTTACAAGGAAGGTTACAAATGAGCCCGGCCGTCGAGCAGCAATACAAGGAATTGACGCGCAATCATCAGGAGGCGCTCGACTTCTATACTGATTTGATGAAAAAGCATGATCAATCTTCGATGTCTCAGGACTTGAACCACCAGCAAGAAGGTGAGCATTTCACTGTACTCGATCCGCCGAGTCTGCCGTCGACACCATCCTTCCCGAAGAAACCGTACTTTGCCGGTGGCGGCTTCGGTGCCGGATTGGCCCTGGGTCTGGGAATTTTATATTTGCTGGCTGCCGTGGATAAGACCATGCACAACGAACAAGACGTTGAAGTTTGTTTGAAGCTGCCCGTACTGGTGGCCGTGCCGACGCTCGATCGAATGGGAAGCGGGCGCGGTCGTATGGCGAGTTTGGACAAGTCTCTCGATTTGGCACGCACACGTAACTAAAGATTGAATAGAGGCGAACGAGTCTAATGAGGAGCCTATGAGCCGGATTCACGAAGCATTGAAGAAGGCAGCGCAGGAGCGGTCGGAACATCTCTCAGCGAGCACTGAGCCCAATGTGGTAATAGACCCGATGGAGCTTTCGCGGCCGTTGGCTCCCGCCGAGTCATTTCAGACCGATTCGCAAGAGCTTTATCCCCGACAAGACATTGGCTGCCATCGCTACGAAGAGCTCATCAAGAGATGTGTGAGTTCGAAGTGGAAGATCGATCCGAGAATGAGTGTGTTTGAAGGCCAGGATGAGGCAAATCTCGGCGCGGAGAGATTTCGAACGTTGAGATCGCGACTTTACCAGATTGCGAGTACGAAATCGTTGCGGAAGCTGGTGATAACGAGCACCGTGCCAGCGGAGGGGAAGACTTTTGTCGCCGCCAACCTGGCGCAGTCGATCGTACGGCAACCCGAGCGGAGGGTACTGCTGATCGATGGGGACCTGCGAGCCTCCCGGCTGCACCTTTCTTTTGGGACACAGAAATCTCCCGGGCTTGCGGATTATTTGCGTGGAGAGGCGGATGTTTACAGTGTCATCCAAAAGGGAGAGGACTCGAACCTGTGTCTCATCGCAGGGGGGACCGAGGTCTCGAACCCAAGCGAACTGTTGTTGAAAGAGCGCATGAAAGAGTTGCTCGACCTCGTGACGCCACTGTTTGATTGGGTCATCGTGGATACGCCCCCAGCTCTGCCCGTGCATGATGCGAGTATCATTGCAGATCTATGTGACGGAGTCTTGTTTGTGGTGCAAGCGGGGGTAACAGATTTCGAGCTAGCCGCCAAGGCTTCCGAAGACTTTAAAAATGATTCTATTGTGGGTGTGGTCATTAACCGCATCGAACGCGGTATGGGCTATGGCGGATATTATTACACTTACCCATCAGGCGAGAATTCGAAGCAGTAGGGCCCGAAGTCATCTGGCCGCCTGGGTAGGCGCTTTTGGCTCGCTCCGTTGCAAGATCCATACGAGCGGTGCCAGCAAGAGCAATCCGAGCATAAAGAACACTACTCCTCCTTCGCGGTGCAGTTTACCGTACAGGAATCCGGGATCTACATAACTGGCGAGCAAGGTCAGAGTAACGATGCGCACCCCGTTCTTCAGAATCATCACAAACAGGCCGGCGATCAGCAAGACTGCTCGCTTCCAATAGGCGTCCAGGTAGAAATAAGCAACCAGGATTGCCAGGATTAGCAGAGCCAAACTGGAACGAATGCCACTACATTCGCGCGCAACCTCAATATTGACGTGCGCGAAGTGGAAAACGAAGCCTTCCCGTAGAACCGGCACGCCACTCCAGTCGAAGAGAACCGCCGCAATTTCCGCCGATCCTTTCTGCAACCCGTAAATAACCCTATCAAGAATGAAATCCGGAATTGGAATTGTGAGCAGAAGAAAGAGCATCGGAAATCGCGCTCGCTCGAGTGTCTGCCTGCCGAAGAGGAGAGCAAAACCAGCAATCCAAAGCAGAATGAGTGCTAACACGTAGGTCGAGAGCTGGTTGACCGCGCTCCAGCGAGAGCCAATCGAGAAAGCGACGAGGGCAAGAGCAGCAGCCGTTGCCAACAAAATGGAAGCCCCGCCGACATCCGAGCCCGGAGTCTTGAAGATGCGATCCCGCTCGAGAAACACTACCCATGCGCTGATAAAAGGAATCAGGATGAGATGAGAAGCGTTTTCATCGGACAGTGAGTAAGAAACGAACGCTCTGAACGGATGCAGGAATAGCAGGCTGGAAACAAGAATCCACCCAGCATAAAAAAACATACGTCGGGAAACAGATCCGGGCGAAAAAGTTCCGGCTGAATCGATCGACGACGGTGGCGGGTGGGAAGGCATACGGTCAGGCACCTCGATGGATTGGCCCAAAGACTCTAGCGGCTGAAGGTTTCTTCGCGATTTGTATAATGGCGGTTGTAGTATTTCCGATATTCGCCGGAGCGCGCATGCTCGAGCCATGCGGAGTTGGAGCCATACCAGTCGATGGTGCGGCAGATGCCGTCTTCGAAGGAAACCTCGGGTCGCCATCCGAGTTCGCGGCGGATTTTGGAGCTGTCCAGTGCATAACGTCGATCATGACCAGGGCGATCTTTTACATATTGCATCAGCGTCTCAGGTTTACCGAGGTGCTTGAGAATGGTCTTAACGATCTTCAGATTCGGCTGTGGCTTGCCGGAAGATACGTTGTAAATCTCACCGGATTTCCCTTTTTCGAGCGCCAGAGCGATGGCCCGACAATAGTCTTCGACGAAAAGCCAATCCCGCTCCTGCATACCATCTCCGTAGATCGGAAGCATCTTGTCTTCCCGCGCATTGGCAATGATAAGGGGAATCAATTTCTCGGGAAATTGGAACGGGCCGTAGTTGTTGGTGCAACGAAGAATGATTGCGGAGACGCCGTAGGTGTTGGCGTATGCGGTCACAAAATGATCCGCAGAAGCTTTGCTAGCGGCATAGGGGCTGCGCGGGTCAAGAATGGTTTCTTCCGCAAAACTGCTTCCTGCCGGCGCGCTGCCGTAAACCTCATCCGTGCTGATGTGGATAAAGCGCGCGAGTTTGCTGGTGCGTGCCGCTTCGAGAAGACATTGGGTGCCCGAGACATTGGTCCTAAGAAACGGCGACGCGTCTTCGATGCTTCGGTCCACGTGAGTTTCGGCAGCGAAATTCACGAGCGCGTCGAATGTCAGCTTGAAGACATCAGCCACTTGGGCGGAATCGCTAATGTCGCCGCGAACGAAGTCGTAGCGAGGGTCCGAGGCCAGGTCGCTAAGGCTCTCCGGGTTTCCGGCGTAAGTTAATTTGTCGAAATTGACGATGTGAATATCACGCCGATTTTTGAAAAGATATCGGATGAAATTGGAACCGATGAATCCTGCGCCGCCGGTCACCAGGATTTTCACTAGAATTCTCCCTCATTCCAGTTCGTATTATGACAAATCCCATGCAAGAACTATTCAGAAATCTTGGAATTGCGTGGGGGAGCACCCCGTCCGGGGATCTTATTTGCCCCGGTTTCGGCAACAAGATTGGTAGCCTTGAGCAAGGATTCAAAGGTTCCCGCGTCAGTCCACCAACCATCTAGGATGCTATATGTGAGAGTGCCCTGGTCAAGGTACATATTGTTCACATCGGTGATTTCCAATTCATTCCGCGCACTGGGTTTCGTCCGTCCAATCTTTTCGAAGACACTTTCATCGTAGAAATAGATGCCAGTCACAGCATAATCAGATTTCGGGCTTTTGGGTTTTTCTTGAATGCGAAGGATTCGGCCTTGGGAAAATTCGGGACAGCCGAAACGCTGGGGGTCGGGGACTTGCTTAAGAAGAATATGAGCACCGGAGGGCTGCTTCTCGAAGGCTCTTGCAGCGTCGATAATGTTGTTCTCAATGATGTTGTCACCGAGAATGACGCAGATTTTCTCGCCTTCGACAAAGGGTTCGGCAAGACGGAGGGCGTCTGCGATTCCACCTTCTCCTTCCTGGTAAGTGTAATGAATTCGGTGCAAATCGAACTCTTTACCGTTGGACAGAAGCCGCAGAAAATCTCCTGAATTGTGACCGCCGGTGACTACGATAACGTCGCGAATCCCCGCATCGACCAGAGTCTGAATGGGGTAATAAATCATTGGCCGCTCGAATACCGGAAGCAGATGCTTATTGGTCACACGTGTCAAAGGATAAAGACGCGTACCTTTGCCCCCAGCGAGAACCACACCTTTCATGCGTGAAGGGCTCCTTTCCTAGGATGGCTGTGAAGCGTAGTCTCAGTCTTGGATCGAACGAAAGCTTGAATGGATGCACATCTGACCATTCTATGGTAAATCATCACGCCCCTAAACGCAGACTCTGAACGGCAGGCGAGCGCGTAAGACTTACGTAGGAATGCAGGTTTGCTCTCTATCCCTCGGCTAGGAACTGTGCCATTTCGAAGAATATTCTCGTGACGAGAAGTGGTGATCCATTTGGCCCGGCGCCGGCTGTGCAGAGCATTGCGCAAGTTCCGTAGTTCACCGATTCTTAAATGTGGTTCGATGTCTGAATCCGTAAGCATAGAGTGCAGCGCCGATTCCGGCGCCAAGCGTGTTGGTGATCAGGTCAGTGGTTCCGGAATTCCTCATGGGAATGTACGCTTGCAGAACTTCTATCGTCAGGCTAAGTGACAAACCCGCAATTGTAGCGAGTCCCACCGAGCGTTTTGGGCCCCGCAGTGAAATCAACGTAGCACAGATAAAGAAACCGGGCGCTACGAAGCCCGCGATGTTAATAGCTAAATCCGTTACGTACCAGCGGGTAGGTGCGAATTCCTTCCAGGCCGGAGTGAGAAACGGAGGATACAGAATGGAATACCACCCTGGAATCGTCAGGTCCGGTTCGGCTTGCGTTTGGTCGCGGATTAGCCGGCCGCCGCGCTCAGAAAAGTCGTAGATGGCAAGCGCGTTCTTCTGATCCGCTCTGTCGATCGCAGTGCCGGAAAGGAAGGCGCGATAATGACGACCGATCATGGCTGCATCCAGACTTCCGCGGTAAATGGCTAGCGCGGAAATGTTCCCCTGCCAAGGAGCATACCGTATCGGTGAATTCGCTAAGATCAAGGTTCCGGTCAACAATTCACAATTCAACACGAATTCGTTTGAGCGCCGGCGCAATGCCCCGTCAATGAACACGGATGTGCCGCCAGAATCTCCAGAAATGCTCACGAAGACGCTGCGGTCTTGCTGAAACAGGGAGACGATCGCGATGTGTTTCGCCTCACGCCGCCAGTGGCGATCCACGCGTTCCTTATTCACGAATAAATCGCCCAGACTCTGGATGAGTTGAAATTGCTCCAGATTTGATGGCGTTGAAAATTCAAGAATTGTACTTGACGCGGAACTGAACTCGGGTGCCAGCCATACTTCGAGGCTGCAGGGACTGGTGGCTTCCACGTCGGGCACACGAAACGGATCGGAACTCACTACCGAGCCATGAGCGCCAAAGTGAATTCCGTTCCGCGTCACAATCCAGCTCACGTTGTTCGGGGGATGGAAGCGAAACGGCCACAATCCGACGACCAATATGGCGAGAACTACCGCAGCGGTCGTGGCATACAAGATCAACGCGCCGGTCCCATGACAGGGCACATTCTTCATCCGTGAAATCCTTTGTGTACGGACATGATCAAGGGAGGGGATTTGGCGTGGCCGATCTGGCGCGTGCCGCTGCGCTGCGGAAACGCCGCCAAGTTGCCTCTGTCGCTATTTTCTGTCCCGAGAGGTCGAGCCAACGGACTGGCTTACACGAAAACGCGCCAGCGCTTCGCCCAAGCTTTGAATGAACCCTTCGGAGTTGTAGACATCAGCATCTGGCCGGCTGGCGGAGTGTGCCGGCGCCACAGGTTCGACTTCGTCCAACTGAAACTCACGCGCGACATCTTCAACAATTCCTGGCTGGATGGGGCGCTGCTGGTCGACAAAGGCGTTGATCAGAGAATGCTCGCAAAGCAAATTGATCACGCGCGGGATGCCCATTGAGAACAGATGTATCGCGTCGATCGCGGTTTCTGTAAAGTAGGAGTGGGGATCCGCTGCGCCCGCAATGCGCAGCCGCTCAACGACATATCTGCCGATTTCCTCTCTGGAGAGCGGATTGGTCTTACAGCGGAGCATGATGCGCTGCCGGAGCTGCCGCAGTTGAGGCAACTTGAGTTTTTCCTCAAGCTCGGGCTGGCCCGAAAGCACGATTTGCAGCAGCTTGTCCGTAGAAGTTTCTAGATTGGTAAGTAATCGGATTTCTTCGAGCACGGGTAACGTCAAGTTTTGTGCTTCATCGATGATCAGCACAGCCGTTTCCCCTGAGCGGTAGCGGTCCAGCAGCCAGTGATTGAGCTTGATGAGCTGCTGGCTCTTCGAGCGCATTTCGCATGGAATTTCAAACTCCGCCAGAACAAAATCAAACAATTGGCTCGTGTTCATGCGCGAATTGAAAAGAAAAGCGGTCTTGGTCCTGCGGAGGTGGAGCCAATCGAGGAGACGGTTAACCAGGGTCGTCTTTCCGGTTCCGACTTCGCCCGTTAGCGTGATGAATCCCTTTCGCTTCTGGATGCCGTACATCAATCCTGAAAGCGCTTCCTCGATCGGTTTGGTCAGAAAGAGGTAACGCGGATCGGGATTGACGTTGAACGGGTTTTCTTTTAGTTCGAAGAAGCTCTTGTACATAGTGTGTCCGCCGAACTTGCTCCTGCTTATTAGCGCTAAGAGCGATGGATTTGCAATTAGTCGGCCGGGAATCCCTTCCTTTTCAAGGCAGCACAAATGGCCGGGTATGCCAAGTCAAGCCAAGCGTGATCTGCTGAGTCGTGTAAGTCCCACCACATGTACCGATAACACATGGCGCCGCTGCGCTGGAGTGTTGAATATACCCCGTGTACGCGCCGCTAAAGACAAAGTTTGTTCCCAAGGGCCGGGCCGCACCGCCCCCGAAGTAAAAGGAATTATAAGTTGCCTCGCCCGCCGCGTTCTTAGCCTGTATTACCTGGCGGTTGTGCGCGTAGCCGAAGTGAGCGTTACCGGTCCACTGCCGCGTAAGGTGCCGGTCTCCTCCTACCTGTAGTTGATCCGTAGTCGCGCCTAAGAACACTCCGCTGCCCCCGGTCAGGCCATGGCTGTAGCCGACGTGGAAACTGCCGCGCTCGACAGCATATTCAAGATTTGCGTGTGCCGCACCGCCGATGTTCTGAGTTTCCCCGTTGATGGGAACGCGAAAAGAAGTGACCTCCACGCCACCGCTAAGCTGCAAAGCCAGTCTGCCGGTGATGGCTCTTCCATAGGACAACCGCGGTGAATTATCGCCAATGGCCTGCGGCTGTCCCAAAAAGTGGTATGTGGTGAACCGATAGGATATGCCCACTGTGTCCCTTCGCGAGAGGGCATAGTTGTAGCCTGCGTTCAATATCAAATCATCGCTTTCGATACTCGCAGAATCCGTGAACCGTAGAATGCCGTAGACGGCTCCCAACGAGAACGAGCCACGGGGAGTGAACTCATAATGAATCTGCGAACCGAAGGCGTTGCTAAAGCGCGGGCCAACCCCACTGTAAATGGATTGATTTGGAACGAAACCGCTCCCTAGTCCAGGCGTTATTGAACCCGGAGAGCCGCTCACGCCGGGAAAGGACAAATTCGTTCCGGCGCCAAAACCAAACGCAGTGCTTGGAAGATAGGAAAACTGATCCAGAAAGGCAATATGCAAACGCTCCCAATTGAACTCTTGTACTACTCCCAGTTCATGGGTCTGGCCACTTCCTTGCGCTGAGTTCGTCGAAAAATAACCACCGCCAGTGTAGTTTATGCCAAGCTGCCCCCGTGGCCAGGCCTCGAGCAAGGTCAAATTTCCGATTAAATAGTTTGTTGAGTTCCAGCTAGAACCGCCGCCCTGGGAATAACCGTTTGACTGAAGCGCGTTAAAGTAGGAGACGCCTGGCATCCAGAAGCTATGCAGCACTTCTGGAGAGCCGATCGTTGAATTTTGTATGCCGGTAAGGGGCCGATTGTCCGGATAAACGGTGGTGGTGTCTTGATCGGTGACTTGGTCCTGATTTTCCCCGCCTGGCAGAGGGGCAGTCCGAGCCGCGGGCTTTGGCGGGGTTTCGCCCTGGTCCTGGCTACGCACAGGAGTCGCTCCAGTCAGAACAAGAGCGCTACCAAGCAACAAATAGATCCACGAACTCGCTGATTTCACAGGTCCTTCCTATGGAACGACAATCAAATCTCCGGGTTGCAGTTCGACATTTTGCTCCGGATGATTTCCCTTGATTACTTCTTTGTAGTTGAAAGGATACTTTACCTGTTTTCCGCCTTCATTCCGCAAAACGTAAATCCCCTTGGTCCGCGCGAATTGCGTGAACCCCCCGGAATGTGTTAGCGCCTGTAAAATCGTCATATTCGGGAGCAAAGGAAATTCGCCGGGCCGCTTCACCTCGCCGGTCACATACACTCGCTTGCTGTTGATCTCCAGCACGGTCACCGTCACCTGGGGGTTGTTCATGTACTTCTTCAAGCCTTCGGAGATTACGTTAGAAAGTTCCGATGGCGAAAGCCCCGTTGCTTGAACATCGTTCAGCAAGGGAAGGGAGATTTTTCCGTCGGGCCGGACTGGCAGCCCGCTCCGGCTGATCTCGGGTTCTTTCCATACATCTATCCTCACAATGTCCTGTGGGCCGATTTTGTATGCTGTGTCGTTTGCTGGAACGGCACCGCCGGTTTGACCGGTCCTCGCAGCCGTTTGGTTTGCCGTGGTCTCTTGCGCTTGCGGCTTGTTTGGATCCTGAGCTCGCAGCGAACTCGCAAACAAAAGAACCAACAAAATATACGCGGTTGGTCTCATTACCTCTCTCCTCGCAGACTTTCTTCCTGTTCCGCGCCGATTTGTTTGATTTTGTACAACAATGATTTATAGCTGATTTGCAGATCTTGTGCAGCCTTTTTTCGATTCCAATGTGTGCGCCCAAGCGCCTCCAGAATCAACTCGCGCTCCGTACGGCGTAAAGCTTTGCGCGCCGCCACCTTCAATGGCGAAAGATGCCTGGTGCCAGACTCCCGGTCCCAGCTGATACTCCCCGGAAAGTCTCTCGGCTCGATTCGGGTGTTGCCAACAGCAATAAACTTCATTGCCAAGTTCTCCAGCTCCCGAACGTTGCCCGGCCAATCGTAGGCGGCGAGCGTTTCGAGTTCCTTTTGGCCTACCGCCAGACTCCCACGGTTTAGCGCCCTCGCGTGCTTGGCGAGGAAGTGTTCTAACAGGGGCGGAATATCGTCTTTGCGTTCACGAAGCGGGGGCAAGTGCAGGCATGCGCCTTTCAGACGGAAATATAAT
>Ga0070733_10003391_pt1 | contig 10941 bp, 9 predicted proteins | sample Coa_R1_9_FD_66450 | JGI IMG/M metagenome (GOLD analysis project Ga0070733, IMG submission 66450) | Surface soil microbial communities from Centralia Pennsylvania, which are recovering from an underground coalmine fire - Coalmine... | ecosystem: Environmental > Terrestrial > Soil > Unclassified ... | reverse complement strand
TGAAGACGACCGGGTGCGGCGGGCGCTGCTGCGGGGACTGGTGGCGTTTGCATTTGCGATCAGCCTCCTTTCGGTGCTGCAGTTCTTCACTTCCCCCAATAAGCTGCTGTGGTTTTACAGCCAGGGGGGACTGGCGTTCGGTCCATTTGAGAGTCCCGATCGTTACGCGGCATTCGCGGAGTTGTTGTTGCCGGTCGCGGTCGTCCAGGCCGTGCGGGGGCAGCGCGTCAAGTGGTTCTATGCCGCCGCGGCAGCTACGCTCTTCGCTGCGGTAGTCGCGGGAGCGTCGCGGGCGGGGTCGGCACTCATCCTCGCGGAGGTCGTGACGCTCGGATTATTGGGATGGGGCCATCGCCGGTTGGGCCGTGCGATAGCCGTCTTCGCCGCGATGGCATGTGTATTTACGGCGGTAGTGGGGGTGGAAACATTGATGCGCCGGCTCGGGGGCACGGATCCCTATGCGGAGCGGAGGGCGTTCCTGCAGTCTGCCGTGGCCATGACCAGGGACCGGCCGGCTTTCGGGTTCGGGCTGGGGAATTTCGAGAATGCGTATCCGGCCTATGCCCTCCTCGATATCGACCAAATCGTGAATCATGCCCACAACGATTGGGCGGAGTGGGCCGCGGACGGGGGAGTGCCGTTTCTGTCGCTCATGGTTTGTATGGGCGTATGGGTGATCCCGAAGGCGGTCCGGTCCGTTTGGGGCGTAGGGGTTTTGGCTGTGTTGGCCCACTCTACAGTGGACTTTCCACTACAGTCTGCCGCGATTGAAATCTGGGTATTTGCGTTCATGGGCGTTCTGGCCGCGGACCGTCCGCGACGTGACTTGGCGGTTGCAAGCCCCGTTCGGGGTTATTCATAACGGTTTTAGTCCCAATGGGTACTATACGTCCTGGAACTGTAAATGTTATGCTGACGCAAATCGAGTTCTGGAGTCAGCATGAAACAGCTACTAAGACGCGTTGTGCTCGTCCTGTTGTCAGCCACCGTAATTTCAGCCGTCGCCTCCGGTGGATTCGCCGTCGTTAAAACGCAAAGTGAATACTACGGAGTGTGCTCGCAATTGAGCGGCTTTCCAGGGCTCCTGCTGGATGCCGGGCTGCTCCAGCGTGGCGACTGCAAACACCACGACGACGACCACGGACTTTACCGTGATGACGGCCATCGTGGAGGCGACGACGATGACGACCGTTGTGACGTCGGCAGAGAATGCCGCGTCGAAGGCAAGCGAGGACACTGCGAGGACGTTACGTTGGGCGGCCGGAAGAAGATGTGCGTGTGCAGGGCCGAAGTGAGCCGCTGACGAAATCAGCAGCGCCTGGATTTCTTATGTCACGCCGACGGTCTTTGCCGTCGGCGTTTTCTTTACCGGTAACCCTTTAGACCTGGGCACTCCTGCCCGTGAAGCTCCGGTCCGCCTCTTCCGCCGTCGTGAACATGGGAAGTACGGTGTTCACCCTGGTGATTTCGAGCAGCACGCCAATGCGCGCGCTAACCCCTGTCATCGCGAACTTGTGGCCCGTACGCTGGGTGTGCGACCAGTGGCTCAGAATCGTTCCAAGCCCCGCCGAGTCGATGTAAGGCACCTCGCTCACGTCGATTACGGTATCGGCGCTCGGGATCTCCCTGAGCTTTTCCTGCAGAACGAATAAGGTGGTGAGCGTCAGCGGTCCCTTAAGCCGGAGAATAGCGGTCGAACCCGTAGCGCCGGCCTCACGCACAATTTCCATTTCTTCCATCTATCGGATTCTAGTATGGGGTAGCCTGGCGCCGCATCAGTGGCGACCATTTGTAACAGCTATTTCACTAAACCGTCACACAAGCGGTGCGGTGAGGTCATGCTTGTACAATCAAACGAATGTCTATGGTCATAGTTGGTTCAGTTGCATACGATGGGGTGGAAACCCCGCACGGAAAAGTCGACCGCATGCTCGGCGGCGCATGCACTTACATCGCGCTTTCCGCCAGTTACTTCACGAAGCCTCAGATTGTCGCCGTTGTCGGTGACGATTTCGATCAGAAGGATATCGATCTGCTCGCGTCGCGCGGGATTGATCTCGCCGGCCTCGAGCGCGTGCCCGGCAAGACCTTTTTCTGGGCCGGAGTTTACTCGCAGGATATGAACGATCGCGAGACTCTCACGACGGACCTTAACGTCTTCGCGGATTTCAACCCGAAGCTTCCGCAATCGTACAAGAGTTCGCCCTATCTGCTGCTGGGCAACATTCAGCCCGGGCTGCAGAGTGCGGTCAAGGCGCAGATGAACGGTTCGCAGAAGCTGGTCGGCGGCGACACCATGAATTACTGGATCGCCGATTTCCGCGCCGAGCTTCTCAAAACCATCGCGGAGTGGGACTTCCTGCTGATCAACGACTCCGAGGCGCGAATGTTGTCCGGCGAGAATAACCTGCGCAAGGCGGCGGCGAAAATCATCGGCATGGGTCCGAGCATTCTCGTGATCAAACGCGGCGAACATGGCGCCATTCTGTGGCACGGGGACAAGCACTTCATGGTGCCCGGATATCTGCTCGACGATGTCTTCGATCCCACCGGGGCCGGCGATTGTTTCGCGGGCGGCTTCATGGGTTCGCTCGCCGGCGCCGGTGTCGACCTGCGCGCCAAAGATGTGAATTCGAACGAACTGCGCCGAGCCGTGATATACGGTTCCGTGATGGGCAGCTTCTGTTGCGAGCGCTTCGGTGTGGAGCGGTTCCGCACGCTGACGCGCCAGGAGATCGATGCCCGGTTCCGGGAATTCAAAGAGTTCACGTCGTTCTGACGGAGCCGCTTCCACCGTCCTGTGCTTTTTTGTGAGCGCGGCCGTCATGGCGGCGGCGGTCGCGTATTTTTATCGTTCGGGCGGCACGCTTTACGCCGGCGACGCCGAAGCGCACCTCGATATTGCCCGGCGCCTCGTTGACTCCCGCACGCCGGGGTGGTCGCAGATCGGAACAACGTGGCTGCCTCTGCCGCACCTGCTGATGGTCCCGCTGGTACGCAATGACTGGATGTGGCGCACGGGACTCGCCGGCGCCATCGTTTCCGCCCTCTCGACAAGCCTGGCGGCGGCGTTCCTGTTCGCGTCGGTGCAGCGCATTTACCAGAGTGCCGCGGCGGCCGGCGGAGCGGTGGCTGTATTTCTGATGAATCCGAACACGCTGTACCTCGGGTCCGTCCCGATGACCGAGCCGGTGTTCTTCGCGGCTTGTTTTGCGTTGCTCTATTTCACGGTTCGGTTCCGCGAGGCGCAAGGATGGGGTGCACTGATCGGGGCCGGGATTGCGGCCTTCGCCGGGGCGTTGACACGATACGAAGGGTGGTTTCTAATGCCCTTCGCCGCAGCGTATATACTGACTTGCGGACGCGGCAAACGCCCCTTAAGACAATGGGCTGCCGCCGTCCTTTTTTGCGCGATTGGCGGAGCCGCGCCCGCTCTCTGGCTGGCGCACAACCGGTGGTATTTCGGCGACCCACTCTACTTCTACCGTGGACCTTATTCCGCGCTCGCCATCCAGGGAACGTCGAATTATCCGGGCAGGGGCGACTGGCGCGTCGCGACGCAATATTTCTTCGCCGCGGGGAAGCTTGTTATTGGCTGGCCCGCGGGGCTGGCCGGGGGCGCGGGAGTAATTGTGTCTTTATTTCGTCATGCGTTCTGGCCGCTGATCTTTTTGGCGCTGCCGCCGATCTTCTATGTATGGAGCATTCATTCATCGGCCACACCCATCTACGTCCCCACATTGTGGCCGCACACTTTCTACAACACGCGTTACGCGCTGGCTCTTCTGCCGCTCGTGGCGTTCGGATGCGCCGCTCTGCTGCATATGGCGCGGACGAGGTTCGTGAAGCTAAGCGCCGTCGCAGTCGTCGCGATCGCCCTATCGCCCTTCCTGATCCATCCCTCGGAGCACCCAATCGTTTGGCGGGAGGCTGAAATCAATTCGCGCGCGCGACGCCAATGGATCACCGAAGCCGCGGCATATCTCCGGAACGCCGCCGGTCCGAACGAGACGTTCTTCACCAGCTTCGGTGAACTAACCGCGATCTACCGGACACTAGGCATTCCCCTGCGCGACACGCTGACAGGCGACAATGATGTGGAGTGGGCCGCAGCCGTTGCCCGCCCCGACTTGTTTCTCCACACGGACTGGGCCGTGGTCACAGGCGGCGATACGGTACAAGGCGCGATCGATAAAGCGCGGCTGCACGGTCCGCGCTACGAACTTACGCGGCGCATCACCGTCAAAGGCGCGCCGGCTATTGAAATATACAGGCGAATGGATGAAAATCCCGTTTACTAAACTGCACGGCGCAAAGAACGACTTCCTGGTGACGCCGGTGGCTCAGGTGCCCATCACCGATCTCCAGGAACTCGCGATAGCGATCTGCGATCGCTATACGGGCGTCGGCGCCGACGGCTGGATACTGCTCGACCGCACGGAAGGCCCCGGATACGATGCAACCATCCGGATCTTCAACTCCGACGCCAGCGAGCCGGAGCTCTCCGGTAACGGCACTCGTTGCGTCGCATTGGTGCTGGCCAAAGATAAAAAAGACAAAATTGACAAGCCAGCGGATAACGACTGGATTCGCATTCGAACCGGGGCGGGGATCAAAATACTTCGCGGTGTCGCTCCCGGCGTTTTCGAAATGAACATGGGCGCTATTCGCGTGCTGGAACTGCATGCGAAGGTGCAGGGGCACGACGCCGTGATTCTGGACGTGGGCAACCCGCAGTGCGCGATCCCGGTGGACAGTTTCGACTTCGACTGGCGGACGGCGGGTGCGGCCATCGAACGCGATCCCCGTTTCCTCAACCGCACGAACGTATCGTTTATCCGGCCAGTCGATCCTCACACCATTGACGTCCGCTTCTGGGAAAGGGGCGCCGGCGAAACCAACAGCTCCGGAACAGGGTCGACCGGCGCGGCCATGGCGGCGGTCGCAAGGGGTTTCACCTTGAGTCCGACAACGGTTCTGACGCCCGCCGGTCCCCTTCAATTGCGTTTCACGCCCGAAGCCTGGCTGACCGGTCCCGCTGAATGCATTGCGGACGGTTGGTTCTATTATGAGAAAATTGGTTCTCGTGACTAATGTACAAACTATGACCCAACCGCGGACGGCGGATTTGCTTGCCGACAAGATCCGATCGAAGACCGCCCGGGTGGGTGTTGTCGGACTGGGCTATGTGGGACTGCCGCTTGCAGTGGAGTACGCCCAAGCCGGCTACCACGTTACCGGAATCGACCTCAGCGCGAGCAAGACTGCGCAGGTCAATGCCGGAGACTCCTATATCGGCGATGTCCCTTCAGCGGCCCTCAAACCGCTGGTCGCCAACGGCAAGCTGCGGGCGACCACCGATTTTTCCGCCATCCGGGATCTGGATACGGTGAACATCTGCGTGCCGACGCCGTTGCGCAAGACCAAAGACCCGGACATGAGCTACATCGTCGCGGCTTGCGAGGAAATCGCCAAATACTTCCATTCCGGGATACTCGTGATTCTGGAATCGACGACGTATCCAGGCACGACCGATGAGCTGGTTCTGCCGATGCTGGAGAAATCCGGCCTGAAGGCGGGAGAGGATTTCTTCCTGTGCTTTTCGCCGGAACGGGTCGATCCCGGCAACCCGAAGTTTCAAACGAAGAATATTCCCAAGGTGGTGGGCGGGACCACACCTGCCTGCACTGCGCTTGGCCACCTGTTTTATTCGCAGGCTCTCGAAACAGTGGTGCCGGTCAGCTCCACGCGGGTGGCCGAAATGGTGAAGCTGCTCGAGAATACGTTCCGCATGATCAACATCGGTCTTGTGAACGAGATGGCGATTATGTGCGACGGCATGGGGATCAACGTCTGGGAAGTGATTGAGGCCGCGGCCACCAAACCATTCGGCTTCATGCCTTTCTATCCGGGTCCGGGACTCGGCGGACACTGCATACCGATCGACCCCTACTACTTGTCCTGGAAGACCAAGCAGGCGGGCATCGAGGCGCGGTTTATCGAGCTTGCCGGGTACATCAACGGACAAATGCCACACTTTGTCGTGACCAAGGTACAGGACGCGCTGAACGATATCGGGAAGCCGGTGAAAGGCTCGAAGATTCATATCTACGGTGTGTCCTACAAGCGGGACATCGAAGACGTACGAGAATCTCCCGCACTCGACATCATTCACCTGCTGCAAAAGCGCGGGGCACTGATTTCCTTCTCCGATCCGCACGTGGCGCAGATTCGCCTGGAAGATGAGACGCTCCTGGCGGAAGACGCCGCCGCTCTGCAGGGCGCCGATTGCGTTGTCATCGTGACCGACCACTCTGCGTTCGACTACAAAGCCCTTGTGGATGGGGCGAACCTGATCGTGGACACGCGCAACGCCCTGAAGGGCTTCAAGTCAGACAACATCGTCCGGCTCTGATTCATGGCGCAGGCTCTTTGCCCGGCACTTGTGGGGCCAGCGCTTCGGCGCTGCAGCCGAGCTCGGCACGGCTTGCCGCCAATCGCGCCCAGGTACGGGCAGACGCCTGTCAACCTTCGCCTCGCGACGCTGGCTCAACGCCGCCCGGCGCTTTACTCCGGACCTTGGCGAGCCCCATGCTCCCGCAGTACGGTCGCGATATAGCCAAGGTCCTGAATCTCCGCTAACCGCAGCGCCGTGTCCCGGCCCCGTGCGCCCGCCTTGGCGTTCACGTCGGCGCCGGCGGCAATCAGGGCCAGCACGGCTTTGGGCTGGTTCTTGTGGACCGCATGCATCAGTGCGGTCCAATCGTTTACCCCTCCCCGTGCGTTGACATCCGCGCCCGACCGGACCAACTCGGCGATTCTGGCTGTATCGCCATCGCGCGCGGCCCTGCAAAGCGGTGGGACGGGAACTCCGGGATCGCATGCAAAGAAAAAAAGCGAAACCAAAAAAACCGCCGCAACTCTCATATTCGAAAGTTTATCCAAAGTACTTTACAATTTCAAGCACTTTCTAATTTGATCGGCGAAGATTGACTTTAACATCCGGCGGCGGGATCATTGCGACAAGAGGTTTTCCACATGTCCAGGTACAGCCGAATGTGCTCCGCGGCGATTTTGGCGGCGATTACGGCCGCCGCTGGTTTCGCGCAGAGCGTGACTTCGGCGCATTCCGGAACGCTGCACTACTTCGACGGCGATGTTTCGATCGACGGCACACCCGTGGAATCGAGGATCGGTCGCTTTTCCGAAATCAAGGAACAGAGCGTGCTCCGCACCGCCCAGGGCCGCGCGGAAGTTTTGCTCACGCCGGGCGTCTTTCTCCGCGTTAGCGAGAACACCGCCATCAAAATGCTCGACAACCGGTTGCTCAGCACACGGGTTGAGATTCTTTCGGGCACTGCGATCGTCGAGTCGGACGACCCCCAAATGTCGATCAAGGATTCACCCGTTTCCCTGATCTATAAGGACTACGAGATCCGCCTGGTGAAGCACGGTTTGGTGGAAATCGGTTCCGACCCGCCGGAATTGAAGGTCTACAAAGGTGAGGCCGTCGTTAACATTGTGAACGGGACTACCGCCAATGACCGCGCCACCGTGAAAGAGGGCCGTCTGCTACCGTTCTCCGCCGCATTGACGACCGAAGCGTTTAACGACAAGGCCGGCGACGACCTTTATATCTGGGCCCGCGATCGGTCGCAAAGCATCTCGGCGGCTAATATGTCTTCCGCGCGTTCTCTCAATTCCAACGGCTACGGGAGCGGGTCCGGTTACCTGAACGTTTTTGACGGCAGCGGGTATGGCATCGGCGGCGGATATGGCTATGGCGCCGGCTTGGGAGGCTGGAACAATGGTTGGTACTTTAACCCGTACTTCAACATGTTCACGTTCGTGCCGAGTGCTGGGACCTATTGGAATGCTTTCGGATACGGGTTCTTCAGTCCCTACACGATTTATGACTACTACTCGCCCTCTAATTACTGGTATGGGGGCGGTGGCGCCCGCGGCACGGGTTCAATCGGTCGGCCCCTTTCCGGAATCGCCAACCCGTCAAACCCGGAGGCAGGCCGGCTGTCCAGCCTTCTGCCCAGGAACCCTGGCAGCGTAGCCGCGCCGTCCCGGTATGGAAGCGCGGTCGGCTCCGGTACAGCCAGCCTCGCGCGGAGTGGCGTTGGGGGCGGAGGCTTTTCAAGCACCGGCGTTGGCCATGCTTCAAGCGTTGGGGGGCACGGCGGCGGCGGCGGACACCGCTGAAAACCGTCTGCTATCCTGAGCTTTCGCATTTTTTGCGCGAAACCAACAAACCGGAGAGATGGCCGAGTGGTTGAAGGCGCACGCTTGGAAAGCGTGTATAGGGGAAACTCTATCCAGGGTTCGAATCCCTGTCTCTCCGCCATCAACTTTTCGGTAAGATGTGACCACTTCTGACCGCGAACGCGCGTTCTACGACCGCCAGTACGCCCAATTCCTGACGCTGCCGGATCACGCGCTTCGCATCGATCGCAAGATTCTCCAGGATAACATCGAGAACCCTTCTCACCCGTTTTTCGAGCGTCGCCTCCTCTATCGCGCCTCCATGCGGGCGCTCGATCCGGCGGCATTGCGCGGAAAGAAGATTCTCGATTACGGCTGCGGTCCGGCGGACTTTGGGTTGTGGCTGGCTACCGAAGGCGCCGATGTCACGCTGCTTGACCTTTCATCCGCCGCGATTGACCTTGCATTGAAGCGCGCGCGGGCTTCAGGGATCGTTGTTCGGGGCGTTGCCGCCGACGCCAGCCGCCTGAAGATGCTGCGGGACGGAGAATTTGACGTCGTATTCGCATGCGCCGCCCTCCACCATACCCTTAAATATCCCGGCGCTCTCGAAGAACTCGCCCGCATCATGAAGCCCGGCGCGCTCCTCGTGCTGTGCGAAACCTGGGGCGGCAATCCGTTGCTCAATGCCGCCCGCAAGGTTCTTGCCGTGGCGACCGGCGAAGGCGAGGAGCAGGGTGAAGAGATCATCCTCTCACGGAAGGATTTGAATTCGCTCAGCCCTTTCTTCACGCAGATCCGCGCGGACACGCTGAATCTGCTGGCAATGAGCAAGCGTCTCTTCCGTGGACGCTTCGACCGCGCCTGGGTCCGCTATCTGACCCGCGCATTGGAATCGGTCGATTGGGCCTTGCTGGCCGCGGTGCCGCCGCTGCGCGACTGGTGCGGGGAAGCCGTCATCACATGCCGGCGAAAATAAGGTTAGTTTCGCCCCCCACTCGTTTGCGCGATTAAATAGTCGTGCGAGCGTGGCGCGGACGATCGTTTTTCGGTCGTCTGCGGCGGTTCCGGAAAGGTCAAGCCGAGGGTTCGTTACTGACGCGTGCGTTCCCGGGAACCCCGACCTTGCCACGGGGAATGCGGCGGCGATCAGGGGCGCGAAACCAGCGATTGCACTCACGGCATCGGTACTTTCTCTTCGTGGTGAAGAGAAGCACCAACCATTCGAACCCGCTGGCTTCTCGAACCGCGAGGTTATTAGATCCGCAGGAAGGGCATGGCATAAATAAAAGGATAAACTCGATAATTCGAAGAGTAAATCCCATCGATAGTTAGCAGGTTTTCTTATACACCCGGCCATTTCAAGGCGCCAGATCCTCCAGCCGCCGCCCGCGCGTTTCCATCATGCCGCCCGCCGCCAGCGCCCCGGCCACGCTCACCCCCGCAAACATAAGAAAAACCGATCCAATGCCGCCGGCCGCCACCATCACACCCACGATCGTCGGCCCCACCGCCGAAGCCACGCGCAGCCACGATGTCGCCAGCCCGACGCCGATTACGCGCATGCGCGTGGGATAAATCTCGGGCGTATACAAATACAGCACTGCATTTGCCGATCCCAGTACGCCGTAGCTCAGCGTGCACACAATGATGACGCCCGCCACTCCGTGCGCGCCGGCAACGCCCAGCGTTCCCAGTAATGCCGCACCCAGCACGAAGCAGGCCACGGTCCACTTGCGTCGCCCCAACCGATCGATGCAGAACGCGCAGATCAACAACAGCAAAACCTGCGTTACGTTCGTAAGAGAAGCCGCGCGCAGCGACTGCCCCAGGTTGAGACGATACACTGTGTTGTACAGCGTGGGCAGCCAGTTGTTCAGCGTGTTTGAAACGAAATAAGCGCAAAACCACAGCGCCCACACCACGAACGTCCGCCGGCGATAAGTGCTCGACACCAATTCGCGCCAGCGCGTCTCCCGAGCCGTAAACGGCACTTCCTCCACTGCGCCCGCAACTTCCGGGAGCCGGCCCGCGCTCGCCTCGATCTGCTGCACAATCGCCTCCGCATCGCGCAGCCGCCCCTGCGAAATGAGCCACCGGGGCGATTCGGGAAGCCGGGCCACCAGAACGCTGACGATCAGACACGGAATGCCGCCGACCAGAAACATGGTCTGCCAGCCCCACAGCGGAACCAGCCACGCTCCCACTTGTCCCGTGGCCATCAGTCCGATGGGAAAAATCAATTCGTACAGCAGGAAGTATCTTCCGCGCCGGCGCGCCGTGGACAGCTCGCTGATGTAGGCTGCGGCCACCGGCATCTCGCCGCCGATGCCGATACCCTGCACCATGCGATACGCCACCAGCGCGTTGAAATTCTGCGCCAGCGCGCAGGCCAGGCTCATCACGGCAATAATTCCGACTGCGATGGATGCGCTCCTCACTCGCCCATATCGTTCCGCCATCCAGCTGAACAAAAATGCGCCACAGAGTTGCCCCACGTAGGTCGCGCCGATCAGCACCCCGCTTTGCTGTGGTGAAATATGCCACAGCCGGTTGAGCACCGGCAGAGCGAAAGCAAGCGACAGCGCGCCGAAGGCGTCGAAGAACGTCGCGCTGCCCATGACGACGCGCGCCTTGATGTGCCAGCGCGTGAACGGCACATTCTCCAACCTGGCGAGGAGTTGCCCGGCCGAGATCTCCGAAGCCTGAGCGTCCGCGTCCATTACGCAG
>Ga0070733_10003390_pt1 | contig 10942 bp, 10 predicted proteins | sample Coa_R1_9_FD_66450 | JGI IMG/M metagenome (GOLD analysis project Ga0070733, IMG submission 66450) | Surface soil microbial communities from Centralia Pennsylvania, which are recovering from an underground coalmine fire - Coalmine... | ecosystem: Environmental > Terrestrial > Soil > Unclassified ... | reverse complement strand
TACGCCAGCATCGCTCCCGCTTCTCCTCACGCCGTTCACATGCCCTCGCACATTTTCGCCCGCCTCGGCCTCTGGCAGGACGACATCAACTCCAATCTCGCCGCCATCGCTGCCGCCGACAAAATGGCCAACATGCATCTCCACGTCCTGCACCACAAAGTACATTCCATGGACTTCCTCGAATACGCTTATCTGCAAATCGGCGACAACGCCAGCGCCAAATCCCAAGTCGACGCGCTAGCCGCAGTCCAGGCCGCCGACGGCGACCCCGAATACAAAGACTATTTCGAAGATCATCAAGCGCTCGCGCCCGCGATGTACGCCATCGAGCGCCGCCAATGGAAAGAAGCTCTCGCGCTCCAGCCGCTCACAAACGTGCCGCCCTACGTTCAACTCGTCGCCTACTGGGCCCACGCCATCGCCGCCGGCCACCTGCGCGATTCCGCCGCCACGCAAGACGCCATGAAGCACGCCGACGAACTAATCGAAGCCACTCGCAAATCCGACAAGCCCTACTTCGCCGGCGATCTCAAGGAAGTTCGCGACGTGATGCAAGCGTGGGCCGATTTCGCTTCCGGAAAAAATGACGAAGCCCTGCATCTCCTCCGCTCCGTCGCCGATAAACAAGACAAAATCGGCAAGGGCGAAACCGAAATGCCCGCACGTGAAATGCTCGCCGACATGCTCCTCGAAATGAATCGCCCCCAGGAAGCCCTAGCCGAATACGAAACTTCCCTCCACACCGATCCCAACCGCTTCAACGGCCTCTTCGGCGCCGCCCAAGCCGCCGCATCAACCCAACAAAAAGAAAAAGCCGCCGCCTACTACGCCCAACTCCTAAAAAATTGCGACGGCATCCACTCCGACCGCCCCGAACTAACCCAAGCCAAAACCCTCCTCGCCGCTAAATAAAATTGCATCAAGCGTTATTCGGGCCTCAAGCGCCGAGCGCCTTTTGTGGAGTGCGGCAGCCCCGCTGCCGCTTTTGCGGCGTCAACCACGCCTTAGCATAATCTAGCGACTTCCAGTCGGCTCTTCTCTTTCTTATATAGTGGCCGGTCTTTAGACCGGTTCTTTTCTTCCTCTCTTCATGGGACGTCTGTTCCTCAAGCGCCCCAGCCAAACCCGTCATTCCGAGCGCAGCGGGCCGACGCCTTTTCTTCCGCGTTCGCTCCTGCGAACGCGTCGGCCTGCGCAGTCGAGGTAGGGTTTTCCATCGAGCGGTTTTTGCCCGATGAATCTCTCTTCGATTCCTCTCCTCCGCTTGGCGTCTATGCGCCAATCTTCTTTCGTACTGGCCGGTCTCGGGCGCGGGCTGTACTTGCAGCCCGCAAATATAGACGACCGGGCTCTGCTTGGAGCCCGCATTGAGCAACGACCGATTCTTTTCTCCGATGTAGCGTAGCCACTCCTGGCTGCGTTCTTTCTTTTCGTTCCCGTAGCGCAGGCAATTCTGCTCTCGCTCTTTCTTTCTCCTCGCCAAACAAGCGCCGGAGGCGCGCCACAATTTAGCCCAGCGCGTCAGCGCTGGGGCGGCTACCATGCCGAAGTCGAGCACCGTAGGTGCGCCACATTCTTTTCGTAGTGCCGGTCTCGGGTGCGGGCTGTACTTGCAGCCCGCAAATATAGACGAGTCGCCTCTTGCCTCTCACCGCCCAATTCCCGTATAAACACCAATGCCGCAAGATGTTCGCGCTCGGTCAGGAGAAATAAATGCAGCGAAAAATATTCAGCCTCATCGCACTAACCACCATCGCGCTGGTTATCCCGCTCGCCACCACATCCCAAGCTCCAGCCCAGGACGCCAAATCACCCTACCCAACCATGGCCCCTCTCGACCAATACCTGATCGCCGATCGCAACGCCGAAATCGCCCTAGCCCGCACCGCCGCCCCCGACTCCATCTCCAAGGGTGCCGAGGTCATGGTCCTCGGCCGCCACGGTTACGAAACCGCGGCCAAAGGCAAAAACGGTTTCGTGTGCCTAGTCTGGCGCGCATGGGCCGGCGCAAGCGACGATCTCGAATTCTGGAATCCCAAGTCACGCTCCCCGGTCTGCATGAACCCGCCCGCCGCGCGATTCAACGTCCCAATTACCCTCAAGAGAACCGAACTGGTTATCGCCGGGCGATCCAAATCTCAAATGTTTGCCGATATCACCGCCGCTTTCGATAAAAACGAATTCCCGCCGCTGGAACCCGGCGCGATGTGCTACATGCTCTCCAAACAAGGCCGCCTGAACGACCGCGCCGGCCCCTGGCGTCCCCACCTGATGTTTTACGTTCCACTAACCGATCCCGCAATCTGGGGCGCAGGCTCGCCAGGCTCCCCGGTGGTTGCGGCATTCACCGACACTCCCGAACACCACACCGTCTTCCTGGTCCCCGTCTCCAACTGGTCCGACGGCACCCCCGCCACCACCGACGAGCACTGACCCCAGTGCGGGCTGTACTTGCAGCCCACAATGGAACACGACCGGGGCTCTACCGGGCGCGGGCTTTACCTGCGATCCTTGACAAAAGAATTTTGGTTGGAGTACGGTTCCTCGTATACGTAGCGCTGCTCCTTCCCAGGGAAAAACCGTCTTTCACTAGGATCACGAAAGAGGAGGAATTCTCATGGGCCATCCAGTTCAAGCCATTCCAAAACCGAGAACCGATGACCGGCCAGTTTGGGACGTGCTGTTGGCATTGTGGGGTTATCCCGCAGTTCTTGTCGCACACCAACTGAAACTTTTCGAGCTCCTGGCGGAGCAACCGCTCAGCCTCGATGCCGTTTGTCGCGCAAAGGGCATTGCAAGGCGACCGACAGAAACACTTCTAGCTGTGTGTACCTCGTTGGGCTTTATGGCCCTGAAAGACGGTCGCTTCTCACTAACCCCTCTTGCGGAGGACTATCTGCTGCCCTCGAGTCCCACCTACTTTGGCTGGTTCTTCGACGCTTGGGCACCCATCTACTCTCTGTGGTCCCCGGAATCGTTGCTCAAAGCTGTGATGACCGACAAACCGCAAGGGCCTTTTGGCGATCCCAACAGTGCATTTGCCTCCTGGCATGCCGAGCAAGCGTTGAACTTCACCCGCGCGATGCACAGTGCAAGTATCGCGCCAGGATTGGCTTGGCCCAGGTTGCTTGATCTCTCAAGCCACAACGTCATGCTGGACGTAGGAGGCGGCTCGGGCGCGCATTCCATTGGCGCTGTCACCGCATGGCCGAGTCTCCGTGCCGTCATCCTGGACCAGCAAATCATCTGTGACATCGCGCATTCGTTCATCGACAAGTATGGTTTATCCGACCGCATCTCCACCCACACGGCCGATTTTTTCAAAGATCCATTTCCGCACTCCAATGTGCATTTTTACGGAATGATCTTTCACGATTGGCCTCCGGAGATATGCCAGACCCTGGCGCGAAAAAGTTTCGAGAGTTTGCCAAACGGGGGCCGGATCATCATCCACGAAATGCTTTTCAACGACGATCGCACCGGTCCTTTCCCGGTCGCGGCGTTTAACGTGGACATGCTCGTGGCAATGCCGGGCCAACAATACTCCGGACGACAGTTACGCGAAATGCTCGCTAGTGCGGGGTTCAAGGATATCGAAGTGAAACCGACCTTCGGCTACTGGAGCATCGTCACCGGTCGCAAAGCTTCGTGAGAGCGAAATTGCCAATTACGTCCGCTGGGCGCCCCAGGCTAAGTATTACTAGGAGTATAGATGCGGATGTACAGGCCTCGCGGGTCAGAATGAATAAATTGAGAAAAGGAGATAACGAAATGAGGAAATCGTGGTTCCTAATGGGCGTTCTGTTGATCGCTTTGGCCGCTGCTGCCGCTCCGCTGCGCGTTTACGCTCAGGCCAATGCAGCCTCGAACGACAAAGCAGCAATCCAGGAACTTGAGAAACGGTACATCGACGCGTTCAACGCGAGGGACATAAATGCAATCATGAAGTGCTACGCTCCGGGGAAAAGCCTGTTTGTCTTCGACGCGGTGCCCCCGCGCGAATACCCAAGCTGGGACTCCTACAAAAAGGACTGGGAGGGACTCTTCGCCGCCTACCCTGGCCCGCTCGGGAATGCCATCTCTGAACAAAGTATTACCGTTGTGGGCTCGGTCGCATACGGACATAACATTCAGACCGGCTATTTCACGCGCAAGGACGGTTCCCGTGTGGATGTGGTGGTCCGCGTCACAGACGTATACCGCAAGATCAGGAATCAATGGCTCATTGTGCAGGAACACGTTTCCTTTCCCGCGGACATCGATTCGGGCAAGGCGGACCTGCTCTCAAAGCCGTAACTCGTCGACGCGTGCGCTCCTTTTTGCGCGCTTCGAACCGCTATCGAGGCCGCGTTTGCTTCCGCATTCCTGAAGGCCCATGCTATCGCGCCGCGAGTGCGGTGCGGGGTGCTGGGAAGGGGAAAGTTGGAGGCGGAGGAGGCGGGCGTGGATTTCGACGCCCGCACATAAGTTCTCAAAGCCGATTTGCCGAGACTGAGCCTGACGCGCAAAAGCCCGCGAGGTCATCGAGTGCACGTCCTTGGCGATCTCGAGCGGTGCTCTGGTGCCGACAGTGCTTTGTAGGTCGCCGACAGCAAGGCCAGTCGACGATCGGCCATTGGCGCATCGTGATGGGCGCAAAGCTTCGTGAAAGCGGAGCGGTCTATTACGGCCACAGTCACGCACGGGCTAAATATTGCTGAGAGGTACGCTATGGATGGAAAGGCTTCGCAGGTCAGAACGAATCAAGCCCCCGATCCCCAGGTCATCTTCGATACAGCGACCGGCTTTATGCGAGCCAAACATTTGTTTGTCGCTGTGGAGTTGGGCATCTTCGAAGCGCTCGCGAATGGAGCCAAGCCGCTCGCTGAAATAGCGCGGGAGCTCAAGCTGCCGCCGCGGACTGCGCGCATCGTGGTGGATGCAGTGGCGGCGCTGGGCTTTCTCGTGCGCGATGGTGACTCATACCGGAACAGTGACCTCGCTCAGGCGTATCTTAGCGGCCGGGGGCCGCAAGACATGCGCACCTTCACCCGGTTTTGGAATCGCCTGAGTTATCGCCGCTGGATTACCCTTGAGGACTCCATACGTTTGGGACGCGGCGTATCTGGGGAATTCAACTTTACTCCCGACGAGCAGCAAATTTTTTCCGAAGGCGTCGAGGCATTCTCCGCAGGCCAGGCTGCGGCGCTCTCACAACAGTACGATTTCAGCCGTCACCGGCGGCTCTTGGATTTGGGAGGCGGCACCGGTTCCTTTGTTCGAGCCATCGCGCAGCTTTACCCGGGTCTTAACGGAACGCTGTTTGAGCTACCAGCGGCCGCCGCGGTTGCGCGGCAAAAATTCGATGGATCGGATCTTGCGTCCCGAATAACCATTATCGACGGCAATTTCCTCGCCGATTCTATTCCCTCAGACCATGATGCGGTCCTTGTTGCGAACGTCGTGCATGTGCTTACGCCGGAACAGAATCAGGATCTGTTCCGCCGCGTGCGCAACGTATCCGGTCCCAAAACGCGCTTCCTCCTGGTCGATTTGTGGACCAATTCGGCGCACACCGATCCGTTGTTTGCCGCTCTGATGGCGGGCGAATTCCTCGTCGTGGGTGGAAACGGCGATGTATACAGCGTGGAAGAGGGCAGGGCGTGGCTCGAGCAAGCCGGATGGCATTTCGTCGAGCACAAACCGCTCGCGGGCCCTGCAAGCCTGCTGTTAGCCGAGGCCTAGCCTCTGGAATACTGCACAAGAATCGTCCCGAGAGCCTTTTCAGTCTCTGCCATACCGTCTTTCTAGTCCCCTTCCCCAAGTGGTCGGACGGTTCGCCCGCACCCATCGATGAGCACTGATGCGCATGTGGGCTGTACTTGCAGCCCGCCGTAAAAGACGTCGGCTCAATTTGTAGCTTCCCTAAACTCCATTATCCTGCCACGGCGACCGCCTGTGCCTTTCGCGATTCTTTCCACAACTCAATATACGGCTTCAACTCTTCCATCATCTTGGCGAACTGCGGCATATCCAAAGACTGCGCGCCATCGCTGATCGCCTTTTCCGGGGCGGGGTGTACTTCCACGATCAACGCATCGGCACCGATGGCCACTCCCGCACGGGCCAGCGCCGGCACCAGGCTGCGCTTCCCTGTCGCGTGGCTCGGATCGAGCACCACCGGCAAGTGCGTCAATTCGTTCAGCGCGGGAATCGCCGTGATGTCGCAGGTGTTGCGCGTCACCGTCTCGAACGTGCGAATCCCGCGCTCGCACAGCATCACGTCCGGATTCCCGTGCGCCACGATATATTCCGCGCTCATCAATAATTCTTTCACCGTCGAACTCAGCCCGCGCTTCAGCAGGATCGGCCGCCCGCATTTTCCCAACGCCTTCAGCAGCATGAAGTTCTGCATGTTGCGCGCGCCGATTTGCATCACGTCCGCGTAGTGCGCCACCAGATCCACGTCGCGGTCGCTCATCACTTCGGTCACAATCGCCAGGCCCGTGGCCTTTTTCGCCTTCTGTAATAATTTCAATCCTTCTTCTTCCATCCCCTGAAAATCGTATGGCGAGGTCCGCGGCTTGAACGCGCCGCCGCGCAGCAATTTCGCGCCAGCTTTCGCCACGCCTTCCGCCGAACGCAGAATCTGCTCCTCCGATTCCACCGAACACGGTCCCGCCATCACCACAAATTCGTCGCCGCCAATCACCGTTCCATTCACCCTAATCTGCGTCTTCTCTTTGCGGAACTCCTTGCTCACAAACTTGTACGGCGCGGAAATCCGCATCACGTTTTCGACTTGTGGCATCGCTTCGATCGATTCCAGGCAAGCGGTCACGTCACCGACGCCGACCACGCCGATCACCACGCGCTCCTCGCCCTCGATCGAGTGCACTTTGTATCCGAAGTGATTCACTTGAGCGGTCACTGCATCAATCTCCTCGCGCGTTGCATGTCTCTTCATCGAAATGATCATCGCCATTCCCTTTCGCGGGCCGTGGCCCAATAAATTTTGCAATCAAATCGCTTCAGAAATCTTCTCCGCCGGTCTTGCCTTTTGTAGCAGCGGCTTTATGCCGCTGCCTTCTTGCCCTTGCCGCCTTCTTGCCCTTGCTGCCCTCTTGCCTTTGCTGCCTTCTTGCCTTTGTAGCGGCCGCCTTCTGAGGCGGGCGGTTTCGTCGCACCGAATTATTCCCGCTACCATCCTGGCGCGGTCACTGGAACCTGTCCCGATAATATCGGAAGGTGACCGCTCTTCATTTTTCCTCTTTCAACTTTTAAACTCTTGAACTTTTCAACCCTTCTCTAGCCCAAAAATAAAAAAGGCCCACTCGCTGCGAGTGGGCCGAATCTTTTCGATTCTTCTTGCGTTTACAGAGACGCCCCCCGCCACACGTGTGAGTGGTCCGTAAATCGCCAGTAGCAATAAGGCGTCTGAATCATGGGGAAAGTGTACGCAGAACCGGATGCAAAATCAACGTCAACTTGCCAGTGCAAGCGGGCAGTGATTTTTACTGATAAAGAAGCACGGTCAAGCGAAAGCGTGCAAAGGGCGAAGGGGTGTTCAGTTCGCAGGCGCCGACTGTGGCCTGCCGAAAGCGTCCGCTGGTAACCATCTTCGTCAAGTCCGGCGGAAGATGATTCAAATCCGACGTTTCGAACCGCAATATCGCCGCAGGCTGCGCGTTGAACGCGGTGCGATTCTGATCGCAGATGCGCCGCGCGTCTTCCACGTTATTCAACAGATTTATTCCACTCGCTTGCAACAAATGCGCGACTTGCTGTTCCTGTTCTTCGCGGGTCATCGCCGAAACGGCGGCGGAGAAATCCTGCGTGGCGTAAAACTCGTTTCCACGTTGCTCGATCGCAATTCCAATCGAATCCACTTGTGGATCCAGAATATTGGCGCGGTGCGGCGCGGAATTCATCCACGCGATGTGCAGCGTGGAAACGTCCGGAGCTTCCGCAACATTCTCCGCAACCAAGCGGAAACTTGCGCCGGCCAAGCGCAGCCGCGTTTGCAAATCGGCTTCGCCATCGAAGCGATGCGAAAGCGAATCATGATCTGCGAGAAGAGTGGTGTGCAGGCGCGCGGCGTTGGCCAGCGCAGTGTCCCACTGCAGTTGATGCAAGCCTAATCTGGAGCGCTCGTTGTTGACTGCGTCGTAGAGCATCTGTTCGGCGGAATTGGCGGGACGCGCGGCGGGCGCGGCGAAAGAAGTGGAGACAAAACACAATACGAGGATCGCCGCGAGCGCGAGGCTCACGAGAACGTGAAGGACGGTATGGCGAATGGTTCCGCTCACGTCGTTAATTAAAGCGGAGCGGATTGTTAGTGAAAATGGAACGCCGGAGCAGGTACGAAAAACTTTGGTACCTGTCCGAAAGGACAGGCGAAGGCAGCGCGAATTTTGGTTTTGCGAAGCGGTTAAGTTGAGATCCTTCGTCCGGCTTCGCGTGACTCAGGATGACAATGATTTTGTGTCGGAGGACTCAGCATGACAGCGTGTACAGCCAGCGGACGCGTTTTGTGGCGTTCATGGGTCGGCGGACGCGGTGACAAAGCTGCTAAAGCAAAAACACGCAGGCAGGATTGCCTGCGCTACTAGCCGCGGACGCGGACGGCGCTGAAGCTGAGGATGACGTGGCCGCCGGAAGTTGGCCGGCCGAAACTAGTCATCGGGTGAAAGCGCGAAAAGAGCAGCATTTGATTGAGCTGGTGCTGCATTTCGCGGGTGTTGGGGCCGGAAAGAATTTGGTAGTCCACCATCTGGCCGCGAGCGTCGACAGTAACGTCGAGCAGAAGGCCGTGCGGGAGCGAGAGTTCGGTATCTTGCGACTCGGGCGCCCAATTGCCGGGGGAATCGGAGAGCGCGATGAGTTCGGCGGGCTGCATGATGTTCAGCGGGACGTCATTGGGAATGGCTTGCACGGTGATGCCGGGCGCCATCAGTTGCAGAACGAAAACGAAAACCACGATCGCGGAAATGAAGCCGCCGGTTGCAGGAAGAGTCAGCGGACGAAAAACGTGATCGAGGAGAATTTCTGCGCGATCGCGGAAATGGTGCCACCGGTTGCGCCAATCCTGAGTCTGCTGGGCCTGGGCCGCGGCTACTTTGATGCGAACCGCGAGATCGGAAGGCGGAAGAATGCGGGGAGCGCGAGAAAGCAATACGGCGAGTTTGCGATAGCGCTGCAATTCCTCGCGGCAATAGGCGCAAGAATCGAGATGGGCGCGCATTTCGCCGCGCTCATTGGTGCGGGAAGAAGTCTCGACGACGTCGTCGAGATAGCCCGCAAGTTTGGAACGAACCGTGGTGCACTTCATAGAGTGTCCTTCTTTAGCTCAGGGTTTGTAAGTACAAACCCTGAAACCCGGTACTGCTGACTCGAAGACAAAACGTGTTGCGCAACAGATGGTGAAGCGTGTGGCGCGTGATGTTCGACGAGAAGCGGGTCGAGTAAATCCTTGAGGGCGCGGCGTCCGCGCAAAATGCGCGATTTTACGGTGCCGACGCTACATTCCAGAACTTCGGCGACTTCCTCGTAGCTCAGACCTTCCAGATCGCGAAGGATGACCGCGCTGCGAAACACGTCGGGAATCTGGCTAAGCGCGCTCTGCACCACCGCTTGGATTTCGCGGGAGGCGAGTTGGTCGAAAGGTGTGGCGCTCATATCTTCAATTTCGAGCCGGGCCTGGCCTTCTTCCGGTTCGGCGTCGATGGAGACGTTTTTCTGAAGATGGCGCTTGAACCAGCGGCGGGAATTGAGGGCTTCGCGAATCGCGATGCGATAGAGCCAGGTCTTCAGCGAACTGCCCTGACGGAAACTGCGAATGCCCTTGAAGGCCTTAAGAAAAACTTCCTGCGTGCCGTCGGCAGCGTCGGTGGGATCGCCCAGCATGCCCAGGATCAAATTGAAGACGGGGGCATGATAGTGGGTGACCAGGAAACCGAAGGCAGTCTCCGAGCCGGCTTGCAGCTCAGTGACTAATTCGGACTCGTCACGGCCCCACGAGAGGGCGCTGGCCCAATCAGACACGCGGTGCCTTTCTGGCGCGGAAGACGTTTATTACTCAGGGTTTGTAAGTACAAACCCTGAAACCCGGTCAGTGACCAGAGATCAGTGACCAGTGGATTCCGTGCCTCTTGCCCGCTCGTCGAATTAGACACCGGATCGAGCGGAGATGTTTCCACGGCTTGAACGACAGCCGGGGTAAATCTTGCGCCAGTGCGGCGGGGAACGCAATGGGACCGGTCGGGGGTAGCGCGAGTAGAGGATACGGAGTGGCCGTGTGCCTAGCGAACGAAACAGGTGGCACCCCCCCCACCCCTTTTTTCGTAACTGCAGATGATAAAGGACTTACGGGCGGCGGTTTTCGTAACTGCAGATTCTAAAGGAGTTACCCGGGGAAGCGAGTCCTTGGCGAATGAAGTGGGGGGTGGGTGGTGCCCCCCTGTTTTTGTAGAAGTCGTTGTAAAGGAGGGACTTATTTTTTCAAGAGTGAAGAAAATGTGAGAGCGGTCGGGAGTCTTTATTGAAAAGAAAGGAGTTAGTGGATCGCCGAACGGAGATTTTTGCAAAGTTTCAGAAGAAGCAGTAAATAAAGGACTTAGGGGAATTATTCGGTGGGCGAGAGAAGGGTGGGACACAAGAGGGCGTAGAGGCAGCGGCGCATTCACCACATAGGAAGAGTAGCACAACGGTAAACGGCTGTCAAGAACCAGTACTACGGGGTGGTGGCGTCATTGGAACTTTGGGATTGGCAGCAGAAGCCTAGAGCCTACTACTCTCCTGAGTGCGATGATTTGTTCATCGCGTCAAACGCTGCGAGTGCTTGTTCTGGCCGGGCGCGGACCACGAAATCTTCCGTAAGATTCACCCAACGCACCTTCCCAGACGGGTCGAGTAAGAATTCTGCTGGTCGCGAGATGTCCGCGCCGTCTTGTCGGCCGTGCGC
>Ga0070733_10003389_pt1 | contig 10945 bp, 8 predicted proteins | sample Coa_R1_9_FD_66450 | JGI IMG/M metagenome (GOLD analysis project Ga0070733, IMG submission 66450) | Surface soil microbial communities from Centralia Pennsylvania, which are recovering from an underground coalmine fire - Coalmine... | ecosystem: Environmental > Terrestrial > Soil > Unclassified ... | reverse complement strand
CGGCGTCAGCCGCGCCACGCTCTACCGCCAGGCGGGCAACCGCGAGCAGTTGCTCGACGAGGTGATCTGGTGGCGGGCCCGCCGCACCCTGGCCGAAAAGGTCCACTCGACGGCGGCTCTGGCTGGCGCCGAACGCATCGTGGCAGCCGTCGGCGGCGTGCTGCAGGCCATCGAGCGTGACCGCTCGCTGCGAACCTTCCTGGAATCCGACCCGGAGGCGGCGCTGCGCATCCTCACCGGCACCCGCAGCACCGTGCAGCGCGGCATGGTCGCCGCCCTGGAGAACCTCATCGACCTGGAGCGCGGGCGGGACGCCTTCGACGCCGACCTGGACACCCCGACGCTCGCCTACGCCATCGTGCGCATCGCCGAAGGCTTCCTCTACGCCGACGTGATCGCCGACCGCTCACCCGACATCGCCCGGGCGACCACCGTCATCGAGGCCTTGCTGCGCGGCCTGGATCTCATGCACCGCGCCCCCGGCACCCGTGCCTGACCAGCGCTTCGAGCAAACTGTCGGTGCCCGGCGGCACAGTGCTCGCCATGACGGTCACCAACCCGCGCGGGCACCCGCCCGCGCCATCACACCAAGTGGACGCGACCGCGATGGGAGAGCACGATGAGTACCGTGACAGTTGGCGAAGCCTGGCCGGCGAGCGGCCACCCGTTCACCGTCGAGGAACTCGGCAGGATGCCCGATGACGGGCGCCGCTACGAGCTACTCGAAGGGACCCTGGTCGTGAGCCCTCGTCCGGGCATGCCGCACCAGGTCGTCGCGACGCGGCTCGTTCTGGTACTGGGCAATGCTTGCCCCCCGGGTCTGCACGTCGTTGCCGAGCCTGCCGTCCAATTGGCTAAGGACACCGAGTTCGTGCCGGACATCGCCGTGGTCGGCACGGACCAGATCAACGAGGCAAAGTGCATCAGCCCGCCGGTTCTGGCTGTCGAGGTCCGTTCGCCGAGCGCTGCGCTCATCGACCTGAACCGGAAGAAGGCAGCCTACGAGCGATTCGGGGTCGCGTCGTACTGGATCGTGGTGCCCGATCCGGACAGCCCGGCGCTGATCGCCTTCGACCTGCACGAAGACCACTACACCGAGACCGCCCACATCACCGGTGATGGCACCTACCGGGCCACCCGGCCATTCCCGGTAGAGATCACCCCCGCCAACCTGGTCGCTGGCCTGCGAACTCCCGGCTGAGCCACCCCGCCTCATGGCACCACACACCCACCCCGGGCCGCCGCTCGCGGGCTGTGGTGATGGCTGATGGGCTCAGGGTTCTTCGGGAAAGCAGGCGGCTTGGATGGCGGCGGCGCCGGCCAGTTTGACTCGGTTGCCCCGGCCCAGGGACTCGCCGAGGGCAGTTTCGGCGGCTTCGATGCGGAGCCAGTCGGCGTAGCGCACGGGGCGGACGCCGCGTTCGGAGAGGAGGGCGGCCAGGCCGGCGGCTTTACTGGCGCCCGCGCCTGCATCTGCGGCCGCGGTGCTGGCGGTTGAGGTGGGCTCCGGATAGCGCAGGAGGCCGGCCCGGGGCAGCGGGGAGTCGCCGGGGCCTGGGCCGTTGGCCAGGTCTTGCAGGAGGGCGCGGACGGTTTGGGCGGCGTCGGACTTGTTGGTGCCGATGACGCCGGTGGGACCGCGCTTCAGCCAGCCGGCTACGTATTCGCCGGGGAGGGGGGTGCCGTCGGGGCCGATGACCCGGCCTTCGGCGTTGGGGACGGTCGCCGAGCGCTCGTCGAAGGGGACGCCTGGCAGCGGGACACTCTGGTAGCCGACGCTGCGCAGGATCATCTGGGTGTCCAGGGTTTCCAGGTTGCCGGTGCCGGTGAACTTGCCGGAGTCGTCCAGCCTCGTGCGTTCCAGGACCAGTTGCTGGACCCGCTGGTCGCCACGGATCTCCACGGGGCGCAGCCAGAACCTGAGCGTGAGCTTCCGGGGCTGGCCGGTGGGCTGACGCCCGGCCCAGCCGCTGATCACCTTGTAGTTGCCGCGGACATGGCGGTCCGATTGGGCCAGTTCCGCGCTGCCGCCGGTTGGGTCGAAGGCGTCCAGGTCGGCCTCGCCGGCGTCGACGATGACGTCCACGCCCGGAAGCTCGCCCAGTTCGCGGAGTTCCTTGGTGGTGAACTTGGCTTGGGCGGGGCCGCGGCGGCCGATCATGTGGACCTCGCGGACCTTGCTGTCCATCAGGGCTTCGAGTACCGGCTGGGGAACGTCGGTGCCGCGCAGTTCGGCCGGGTCCCTGGCCAGGATGCGGGCCACGTCCACGGCGACGTTGCCGACGCCGATGACGGCCACCGACTCGGCGTCCAGGGTGAAGGCCGCCGGATCCATGTCGGGGTGGCCGCAGTACCAGTTGACGAAGTCGGTGGCGGCGTAGCTTCCCGGCAGGTCTTCACCGGGGATGCGCAGGTGGCGGTCGCGCATGGCGCCGGTGGCGTAAACCACTGCGTCGTAGCAGGCGAGAAGGTCGTCGCGGGTGACGTCGTCGCCCAGGTGCACGCCGCCGAGGAAGGCCACGCCGGGGTGCTCGAGGACCTTGCGGAGGTACTCGGCGATGGACTTGATCGACTTGTGGTCGGGAGCGACGCCGTAGCGGACCAGTCCGTAGGGGGTGGGCAGGCGGTCCAGGACGTCCACCTGGATGCTGACCGGGTCGGGCAGCGCCGCGCCCTGCTTGATCAGGGCCTCTGCCGTGTAGAGTCCGGCCGGGCCGGAGCCGACGACGGCGACGCGGAGCTGGCTCATGCTTGTGCTTCGGCGGCCATGGTGGAGCTCCGCCTGGCCACCGCCTCCGTCACCTGCCGGGCGAGGTGCTGCGGGGTGAGACCCATCTCGTCCAGGATCGCGTTCCGGTCGCCGTGGCCGAGGAACTCCTGCGGCAGGCCGAATGTCTTCGTGGGGGTGTCAACGTCGTGGTCGCGCAGCAGGCGGCAGACCGCGTCGCCGAAACCGCCGGTCCGGCCGTTGTCCTCGACGATGGCGACCAGGCGGTGCTGGCGGGCCGCGCCGATGAGCGCCTCGTCCAGTGGCTTGAGCCAGCGTGGATCGAGGACGGTGACGCCGATGCCCTGGTCGGCCAGGCGCTCGGCGGCCTTGGCACAGGTGGCGGCCATCGGGCCGGCCCCGATCAGGAGGACGTCGGCGGGTGCGCCGCCGGGCTCGTGCAGGACATCCATGGTGCCGAGCTTGCGCACCGGCTCCAGCTCGCCGCCGACCGTGCCCTTGGGGTAGCGGATCGCCGTCGGGCCGTCGCTGACCTCCACCGCCTCGTTGAGCAGCTCGGCCAGGCGGATGGCGTCCCTGGGCGCGGCGACCCGGAGGCCGGGCACGATCTGCAGGATCGAGCCGTCCCACATGCCGTTGTGGCTGGCGCCGTCGGGGCCGGTCACCCCGGCGCGGTCGAGCGCGATCGTGACCGGGAGCTTGTGCAGGGCGACGTCCATCAGCATCTGGTCGAAGGCCCGGTTGAGGAACGTGGAGTACAGCGCCACCACCGGGTGCAGGCCGCCCATGGCCAGGCCGGCCGCGCTGGTCATCGCCTGCTGCTCGGCGATGCCAACGTCGAACACCCGGTCGGGGAAGGCCCGGGCGAACGGCCCGAGGCCGGTGGGGTGCAGCATCGCCGCGGTCAGCGCGACCACGTCGGGCCGCCGCGCGCCGATGGCGGCGAGCTCGTCGCCGAACACCTCCGACCAGGTCCGCTTGGCCGGGCCAGCCGGGGCCCCGGCTGTCCTGCCCGGCACCTGGTGCAGGCAGTCCTCCTCGTTCTGCTCGGCCAGCGGGTAGCCGAAGCCCTTCTTCGTGATCACGTGCACGAGCACCGGGCCGCCGAACTCCCTGGCCCGGTCCAGGGCATGCTCCACCATCTGCTCGTCGTGCCCGTCGATGGGGCCGACGTACTTCAGGCCGAGGTCCTCGAAGAGGACCTGCGGCTGCAGCATGTCCTTGATGCCCTTCTTGATGCCGTGCAGCGTGTCGTAGATCGGCGGCCCGACCAGCGGGGTGCGTGACACCGTGGTCTTGATGTAGTCGAGGACGTGCTCGTAGCGCTGCGACACCCGGACCGCGGCCAGGTGGTTGGCCAGCCCGCCGATGGTGGGCTGGTAGGAGCGGCCGTTGTCGTTGACGACGATGACGATCCGGCTGTCCTTGGCGACCGAGATGTTGTTGAGCGCCTCCCAGGCCATTCCCCCGGTCAGCGCGCCGTCCCCGATCACGGCGACCACGGTGCGGCTGGTCTCGCCGCGCAGCTTGTACGCCTTGGCCAGGCCGTCGGCGTAGCTGAGGCTGGTGGAGGCGTGTGAGTTCTCCACGATGTCGTGCTCGGATTCGGCCTGGCTGGGATACCCGGAGATGCCGCCCCGCTGGCGCAGCGTGCCGAACCTGTCCTGCCTGCCGGTCAGCAGCTTGTGCACGTAGGCCTGGTGGCCGGTGTCGAACACGATCCGGTCCATCGGCGAGTCGAACACCCGGTGCAGAGCGATGGTCAGCTCGACCACGCCGAGGTTGGGCCCGAGGTGGCCACTGGTCCGCGACACGACATCGACCAGGACGTCACGGATCTCGGCGGCCAGCACCGGAAGCTGGTCGGGGCTGAGCTTCTTCAGGTCCTTGGGACCACCGATCGACTCCAGCAGGGTCAACAGTCTGCTCCCTCGTTCTCCGGAACACGGGCTAGCGATGAGTCTATTTCGGCTGGCCCATCGCTAGGCGCCAACCTGCCACACTAGCGAGCATGCAAACCCTGGTGGCAGATCATCCACTGGTCGCCCACAAGCTGACCACGCTGCGCGACGCCGCTACCGAAGCGCCCACCTTTCGCAGGCTCGCCGACGAACTGGTCACCCTGCTCGCCTACGAGGCCACCAGGGAGATGCGGGTCCAGCCGATCATCGTGCAGACCCCGGTCGGCGAGGCCAACGGGGTCAAGCTGGCGCGGCCGGTCCCGCTGGTCGTGCCGGTGCTGCGGGCCGGCATCGGGATGCTGGACGGGATGGCCAGGCTGCTGCCCACCGCCGATGTAGGGTTCGTCGGCCTGGTCAGGGACGAGGAATCGCTGATCGCCTCGGCGTACGCGGACCGGTTGCCGGCCGACCTGACCGGCCGGGACACCTTCGTGCTCGACCCGATGCTGGCCACCGGCGGCACGCTGGAGACGGTCGTCGCCATGCTGGCCGACCGGGGTGCGGCCTCGGTCACCGCCATTTGCCTGCTGGCCGCCCCGGAGGGGATCGACCGGCTGGCCGCGGCGTTCCCGGAGGGGGGCAGGGTCCGGGTCCGGGTGGTCACCGCCACCATTGACGAACGGCTGAACGACCGGGGTTACATCGTTCCAGGGCTGGGAGATGCCGGAGACCGGCTGTTTGGGAAGATCTGAACGTGGCGTGTTGTCGCCATGGCTGGAGGCACCGTGACCGACCGCGTCCGGCTCGCCATCCGGGTCGAGGGGACCGTTCAGGGGGTCGGGTTCCGGCCGTTCGTGTACTCGCTGGCCAGCCGTCTGGGCCTGGCCGGCCTGGTGGGCAACGATGTGGACGGAGTCTTCGCCGAGGTCGAAGGTCCGCCACCCCTCGTCAGGGAATTTCTGGTTGCGCTTGAAAAGCAGGCACCGCCACTGGCGAGAATCGAAAAGATAATCAGCAAGCAGATACCGGCTGAAGGTTCCCGGTCTTTTTCGATCGCGCCCAGCGAGGCGGGCGGGCTGCGCCGCACGCTGGTGCCGGCGGACAGCGCGACCTGCGCGGACTGCCTCGCGGAGCTGGCCGATCCGGCGGACCGGCGGTTCGGCTACCCGTTCATCAACTGCACCAACTGCGGGCCCAGGTTCACGATCATCCGGGATGTGCCCTACGACCGTCCGCTGACGACCATGGCCAGCTTCGTCATGTGCGCGCAGTGCGCGGCCGAGTACCACGATCCAGCCGACCGCCGGTTCCACGCGCAGCCGGTCTGCTGCCCGGTCTGCGGGCCGGAGCTGCGGCTACTGGACAGCCGTGGCGCGGCGCTGCCGGGCGAGCCGCTGGCCCGGGGTGCGGAGATGATCCGTGACGGGCTGGTGCTGGCGGTGAAGGGGCTGGGCGGCTATCACCTGGCGGTCGACGCGTCCGCCGAGGCGGCGGCCGCCTCGCTGCGCGGCCGCAAGCACCGCGAGGACAAACCGTTCGCGGTGATGGTGGCGGACCTCGCCGCCGCGCGCCAGCTCTGCGAGGTGGACGAGACGGCGGCGGAACTGCTGGCCAGCCGGCGGCGGCCGATCGTGCTGTTGCCGCGGCTGGCCACGGCGGCCGTCGCGCCCTCGGTGGCGCCGGGTAACCGGCAGCTCGGGATCATGCTGCCATACACGCCGTTGCATCACCTGCTGACCGCCGCGGTGGGCCGTCCGATCGTACTGACCAGCGGGAACGTCTCCGACGAGCCGATCGCCTACCTCGACGGCGACGCGCTGGCCAGGCTGGGCGGGATCGCGGACGCCTTCCTCACCCATGACCGGGCGATCCACATGCGGGCCGACGACTCGGTGGTGCGGCCGCTGCGCGGGCGGGAGATGCTGCTGCGGCGGGCGCGCGGCTACGCGCCGGAGCCGGTCCGGGTGGCGAGGGCCTTCCGGCGTCCCGTGCTGGCCTGCGGCGCCGAGCTGAAGAGCACGTTCTGCCTGGCCGAAGGCAACCACGCGTTCGTCTCGCAGCACATCGGCGACCTGGAGAACGCCGAGACGCTGCGGTCGTTCACCGAGGGCATCGCGCACTTCCGGCGGCTGTTCGACGTCGATCCCCAGGTGGTGGCGCACGATCTGCACCCGGAGTACCTGTCCACCAAGTACGCGCTCGACCTGGCCGAAACCCATGGGCTTGAGCTGGCCGGTGTGCAGCACCATCACGCGCACATCGCCTCCTGCCTGGCCGACAACGGCGAGGACGGGCCGGTCATCGGGGTTGCCTTCGACGGGACCGGGTTCGGCACCGACGGGGCCATCTGGGGCGGTGAGTTCCTGGTCGCGGACCTGGCCGGGTTCACCCGGGGCGGCCACTTCGCTCCGGTGCCGATGCCCGGTGGGGCGGCGGCGATCCGGCAGCCGTGGCGGATGGCCGCGGCCTACCTGGAGGCCGCATTTCCGGGCGGCCCGCCGGGCGGGCTGGACGTGCTGCGGCGGAACGAACAGCGCTGGGCCGACGTGGTCACGCTGGCCCGGCGCGGCGTGAACGCGCCGGTCACCTCCAGCGCGGGGCGGCTGTTCGACGCGGCCGCGGCGCTGCTCGGCGGGCGCGACGCGGTGAACTACGAGGGGCAGGCGGCCATCGAACTGGAACAGCTCGCCGATCCCGGCGAGCGGAGCGGGTACACCGCCGCGATCGAGCCGGGTGAGCCGTTCCGGGTGCGGGGCGCCGACCTGATCGCGGCGATCACGGCTGACCTGGCCGGCCGGGTGGGCCGGCCGGCGATCGCGGCCAGGTTCCACAACGCGGTGGTGACGCTGATCGCCGACGGCTGCCTGCTGCTGCGCGAGCGGCACGGGCTGACCACCGTGGCCCTGTCCGGCGGGGTGTTCCAGAACCTGCTGCTGCTGACGGCGACGGCGGCCCGGCTTGAGGCCGGCGGCTTCCGGGTGCTCACCCACTCCCGGGTGCCGTGCAACGACGGCGGCATCAGCCTCGGCCAGGCGGTGGTCGCCGGAGCGCTCAGCCGCGCACCGGCAGGCTGAGCCGCAGCCAGGAATACCAGTCCGCCATGCCCTCGCCGGTCGTCGCGGACACCTGGATCATCCGCGCGTCCGGGCTGAGCCGCTTGACGTCAGCGGCGTGCCGGGCGACGTCGAAGTCGACATAGGGCAGCAGGTCGGCCTTGGTGACCAGGACGAGATCGGCCCGGCGGAACATGTGTGGGTACTTCACCGGCTTGTCGGCGCCCTCGGTGACCGAGGCGAGCACGATCCTGGCCGTCTCGCCCAGGTCGAACAGGGCCGGGCAGACGAGGTTGCCGACGTTCTCGATCATCACGACCGATCCGGGCAGCGGATCCAGGGTGTAGAGCGCCCGCTCGACCATGGCCGCGTCCAGGTGGCAGCCGACACCGGTGTTGATCTGGACGACGCTGACGCCGGTCGCGCTGATCCGGCTGGCGTCCAGGGCGGTCTCCTGGTCGCCCTCGATGACCGAGATGCGCGGGTCGCCGGCCAGGTCGCCGGCCGTGCGTTCCAGCAGCGTCGTCTTGCCGGCGCCCGGCGAGCTCATCAGGTTGACGGCGAGCACGCCACGGTCGCGCAGCCAGGCCCGGTTGTTCGCGGCGATGGCGTCGTTCTTCGCGAGCACCTTCTGCTGGAGCAGAACGGTCCGGTGGCGGGCATGGTCATGAGGGCGTTCTTCCTCTTCCCCTTCCCCTTCCCAGGCCCCGGTTACCGGTTCGTAGTCGTGCTCGTGATGGAACTCGTGGTCGTGACCGTGGCGCTCCGCCAGGTCCCCGGCCACCTCGCCGTCCCGGACGAGCCGCAGTCTGGCCCGTCCGGAGCACCCACATGTCGCGCACATCTCACGCCACCTTTACCGAAGCGATCTTTAGTTCCTGCCCGGCCAGCACCTCGGCATCCGCGCTCCCGCACGGGCAGAGCAGGATCGGCCCGTGCGCAGAGAAGTCCTGGCCACACGTCCGGCAGCGGCACCGGCCCGGCTGCTCGCTGATCTCCAGGCTGGCACCCTCCAGGCCGGTGCCCTCGGTGGCCAGTTCGAAGCAGAACCGCAGCGAGTCGGCGACCACGCCGGACAGCGCGCCGATCTCCAGGTGGACGCAGGAGATCCTGGCGTCCGGAAGGCGGCCGGTCACCGCCTCGATCACGCTCTCGATGATCGCGAGCTCATGCACGCGCGGGCTCTCCTTCCGCCCGTCAGCAGATCCGCGGCAGCGGGTCGCCGACCAGCAGATCGACGATCCTGGTCCCGCCGAAGGACGTCTTGAGCTGGACGATGCCAGCCGGCCCCTCGGTCACATGGCCGATGATCGCCGCCCGCTCCCCCTGCGGGTGCGCCCGCAGGGCCGCGAGCGCGCGGCCGGCGTCGCGGCCGTCCACCACGACGACCATGCGGCCCTCGCAGGCCACGTACATCGGGTCGATGCCGAGCAGTTCGGCGGCGCCCCTGACCACCGGGCGGACCGGAATGTCGTCCTCGCGGACCAGCACACCCACGTCGGCCGACTTGGCGATCTCGTTGAGGATGGTGGCCACTCCCCCGCGAGTCGCGTCGCGCAGTGCGCGCACCCCCGGAACGGCGTCGAGCAGAGCGGCGGTCAGGCCCGCCAGCGGCGCGGTGTCGGACCGCAGGTCCGCCTCGATGTCGAGTTCGCCGCGGGCCAGCATGATGGTCACGCCGTGGTCGCCGACCGGGCCGGACACCAGGATCGCGTCGCCCGGCTCCGCGTTGGCCACGCCGAGGCACGTCTCCCGCTCGATGATGCCGATGCCGGTGGTGTTGATGTAGCAGCCGTCGGCCTTGCCCCGCTCCACCACCTTGGTGTCACCGGTGATCACCTGGACGCCGGCCGTGTCCGCCGCTACCCGCATGGACCCGGTGATCCGGCTGAGCTGCTCGACCGGGAAACCCTCTTCGAGAATGAAGCCGGCCGACAGGTACATCGGCACCGCGCCGGCCATGGACAGGTCGTTGACCGTGCCGTTGACGGCGAGGTCGCCGATGTTGCCGCCGGGAAAGAACAGCGGCGACACCACGTAGGAGTCGGTGGTGAGCGCGATCCGGGACCCGTTGACGTGCACCCGGGCGGCGTCCTCCAGCGGTTCGAGCATCGGGTTGCGGAAGGCGTCAAGGAAGATGGCCTCGATCAGGGTGTGGGTCGCCTTGCCGCCGGCGCCGTGGGACATGGTGATCCGCTCTTCGCGGACCTTGGGACGGCGGCGCCTGGCCCGGTCGATGCGGTCGAGCACCTGCTGCTCGCGGTCGGCGATCATGACCTGGTCACCTCGGCGACCCGGTTGCGGTCCAGCCGGCCGTAGTTGTAGTAGGCGGCGCAGGCGCCCTCCGGCGAGACCATGCAGGTCCCGATCGGTGTCTCGGGCGTGCACGCCGTGCCGAACACCTTGCATTCCCAGGGTTTGAGCACGCCCTTGAGCACCTCGCCGCACTGGCAGGCCTTGGGGTCGGCCACCCGCACGCCGGGCACCTCGAACAGCAACTCGGCGTCCATCGACGCGTATTTCTCCCGCACCTTGAGCGCGGAGTGGGAGATGAAGCCCAGGCCGCGCCACTCGAAGTAGGGCCGCAGCTCCATGGTCTCGCCGATGGCCTTCAGCGCGACCAGGTTGCCGTTCCAGGGCACCACCCTGGAGTACTGGTTCTCCACCTCGCAGCGGCCCTCGGCGAGCTGCGCCATCAGCATGTAGATGGACTGCAGGATGTCGAGCGGCTCGAACCCGGCGACCACCACCGGACGGTGGTAGTGGATGGCGATGAACTCATACGGCCTGCAGCCGATGATCGTGGACACGTGGCCGGGGCCGATGAACCCGTCGAGCCGCAGGTCGGGCGAGTCGAGGATGGCCTTGATGGCCGGGATGATCGTAATGTGATTGGCGAAGACGGAGAAGTTCTTCAGGCCTGCCGCGCTGGCCCGGAGCATGGTCATCGCGGTGGACGGGGCGGTGGTCTCGAAGCCGATGGCCATGAAGACCACTCGCTTGCCCGGGTTGTTCTTGGCGATCTTGAGTGAGTCCAGCGGCGAGTAGACCATCCGGATGTCGGTGCCGCGCGCCTTGGCGTCGAAGAACGAGCCCTCACTGCCAGGCACCCGCATCATGTCACCGAACGAGGTCATGATGACGTCCGGCTGCGAGGCCAGGTGGATGGCGTCGTCCACCCGGCCCATCGGGATCACGCACACCGGGCAGCCGGGGCCGTGCACCAGCGTGATGGACTCCGGCAGATAATCCTCGAGGCCGTG
>Ga0070733_10003388_pt1 | contig 10946 bp, 7 predicted proteins | sample Coa_R1_9_FD_66450 | JGI IMG/M metagenome (GOLD analysis project Ga0070733, IMG submission 66450) | Surface soil microbial communities from Centralia Pennsylvania, which are recovering from an underground coalmine fire - Coalmine... | ecosystem: Environmental > Terrestrial > Soil > Unclassified ... | reverse complement strand
ATGGTTGACGAATTGAAGCCCACGGCTTGCACCGTGGGCTTTATTCTGTCGCCGCTTTCAGGGTTGAAGTCGCGCGACCAGTTCAGATGTGTCTGGTCTGGCCCCGGAACTTGACCGTGCCTGTGCCCTGATTCATGCGATCAACGTCCTGGTTGGTATAGGTGCGAGAAGCTTTGCCAGCCGGAGCTGATCCCGCCATCAATTGGGCCACGCTCCAAGTGCCTTCGCTGGCGCCAGCTCTGAACTCTGAGGCAGCATGTTCCCTTTGACCCTGCATGTGCCCGTGCATCGGTTCGCCAAACTGAACCGCTGCGGAGGGTCCGTACCAGGTCGGCTGGGTGAAGACACCGACCGGGGGTGGGGCCACGAACTCATCGGATAAGGTGGCATTGGTAGCGCCGGCCAGATTGCCCCAGGTAGCATTGCTGGCTCCGACCGGGTTGGGTGAAACCGTGGACAGGGTGACGGACGGAGTCGTGACCAGCGGAACAAATGGGGCCGCATATACACCGTATTGCGGGGCCCAATTGCTGGCGGTCCCGCCGATGACAGCAGTTTGTGCCACAGCCAACGCGGAGAGCAAGAGAAGCACACACAGAACTGAGAGCTTACGCATAAAATCCTCCACTTCCTGGTTAAATCAGATTCGCGGCGCGGTCCTGGGATACCTTTTGGGGCGATCCGCGAAATTTAAAGCTGAAAGATAATACACCCGAAATGCCGCTCTGGGCGCGGCTTTTGTTAGGTCCCGATAAAACGGGCATAGAGACTTCTGGCCACTGCGGGGTCGCTAGTCCCTTTGATGATGGCGCGCCCGTCGGGAAACAGGGTCAACTCATAGGGGTCGCGCCAGAACTTGAGAACGAAGTCACTATGGCGGACAACGCCGTGAGGCCGAAGGCGTTCGCCCATTTCGGCCAGGTCCAACGGGCGTTTGCCCTCGTGGATCTGGACGGAGTTGCGGCCACACAAGGTAATGTGGGGGCGGCCTTCGCCCGCCAAGTGAGGAAATTCACGGCGGTCGCAGGTGGGGCAGCCGGGGCGGGGCTTGTCGGTAGTGATTTCCGCCCGATCGTTTTGCCAGACATCAAAGGACAGCAAGGTGCGGCGCAGGAGCGGTTCAGCCCCAACCAGAAACTTGAGAGCTTCAGTGGCGGCGATCGAGGCTGCCAGGTTGACGGCGGAATTCAGGATACCGGCAGTCTCGCAAGTTTCGAGGGCGCCTCGCGGAGGCCGGGGAAAAATACATGCCAGGCAGGCGGTCTGGCCGGGCAGGACGTTCAGAGTCACACCGTAGCTGCCGACTGCGGCGGTATAGATCCAGGGAAGGGAATTCTTGACCGCAAAGTCGTTGACGAGGTATCGCGTCTCAAAATTGTCTGTACCATCGAGGATGAGCTGGGTATTTTCAAAGAGAGAAGCAATGTTAGCGGGTGTGAGGTCGGCGACATGGGGCTCGACGACAATCTGGGAGTTGAAAGCGGCGATTTTTCGCGCTGCGGCGATGGCCTTGGGGAGAGACTCAGCGGCATCGGCTTCGTCAAACAACGACTGGCGTTGCAGATTGCTGGGTTCAACGTAGTCCCGATCGATAATGCGAAGGGTACCAACTCCAGCACGGGCCAGCAGGGAAGCGAGCACGGATCCGGTGGCGCCGCAGCCTACGATTACGACGCGGGAGGCGGCAAGGCGGCATTGACCCTCCGCGCCGACTCCGCGGAAAAGCACCTGGCGCGAGTAGCGGTCATCGAGTTCCAAAGAGATCACCGTTCACAACCGTACAAACCTTTATTATAGGGGCCACCGGGTTTGTGATGTGCACGCTGCCTGGAACAACAAGGGTGATTGCCAGCCTGCGTTCCCGGGAATTGCCGGCAGACAACATTGATTGACGGGGCTTCATCGAAACTATTCAGTTCCAGCGGAACAGAGGGGCTGGTTTGCGCGTAGGGAGAGCTTTGCTCATAACCTTGCTGGTACTGGCGTTCGCGCCGGCATGCGCCGTTGAAGCGACGGCCGGTCCATTGCCCCAGCAAAATGAAGCGCAGCAGTCGCCTCCAACTTCGGACAGCCTGGCGAAGTATCAGGGACGCACGCTCGTAGAGATCCGTTTCCCGGGGATAGCATCGGCGGCAGGACTAAAGCAGCTGCGGGATCTGCTGCCTCTAAAAGCCGGCCAGTCGCTGGAGCGCGAGGGGATTCGTCAGAGCATTCACACGCTCTACGAGACGGGACGCTTTGCCGACATACGGGTCGAAGCCGAGGCTACCACGGAAAATCAGGTCGCGCTTTCATTCATAACTACGCCCAACTACTTTGTCGGGCAAGTGAGGGTAGAAGGCGGACCGACGCGTCCCACGCAGGGGCAGATGATAAATGCATCGAAACTTACGCTGGGAAGCTTGTTCTCGGACGACCGCTTGGACGCCGCCCTGACGAACATCAAGGAGCTTTTGAAAGAGAGCGGTTATTACCGTTCGACGGTCACTCCGCAGCGCTCCGAGGACGCGAATACTCAACTGATCGACATTGTGTTCTCAATCGTCCCCGGAGAACAGGCGCGCGTGGGCAAGGTGAGTGTCAATTGCGATGGGTGCGCGGTGGCGGAGGTCCCAAGTCTGGCTAAGCTGCGGCCGGGCGACCCGGTTTCGGCGCAGCGCACGAGGAGTGCGCTACAGCGACTGCGCAAGCGCTACCAAAAGCAGAATCGGTTGCTGGCCCAGGTCTCGGTTGTCGACAAGACGTACCACCCGGAAGGCAATACGGTGGATTACACGCTGAAAATCGCGCCTGGCCCCCAAGTCGAGGTTTCGGCCGAGGGTTTCAAGATACGGCGGAGCGTTTTAAAGCAGAACGTTCCGGTGTTCGAGGAAAACGCGGTGGACGAGGACCTGTTAAACGAAGGCCGCCGCAACTTGCTGAACTATATGCAGGGCCGGGGATATTTCGACGCCAAGGTGGCTTTAGAGAAACGCAGCGACGAGGCGGCGGGGCGACTCAGTATCATCTACAGCATTGTTGCCGGCGCCCGGCACAAGCTGACGAAAATCGAAATCACTGGAAACCATTACTTTCTCACCGAGAAGCTGCGTCCTCTACTGCAACTGCAGCCCGCGGGACGGCTGTTTGCGAATGGACGCTACAATCAGCGGTTACTGGCGAACGACGTTCGCAGTCTGGAAAATCTGTATCGTGCCAACGGTTTCGCGAGAGTTTCAGTTACCTCCACGGTATTGGATGACTACGAAGGCCACGAGAATGACATGGCGGTCAGGTTTGCCATCGACGAAGGCGCGCAGACGCGGGTTGGGGCGTTTCGCATCGTGGGCAATACCACATTCTCTGAGGCGCAATTGACGCGGGAGGTGAACACCTCGGTCGGGGAACCTTTCTCCGAGTATTACATCGCCGAGGATCGGGACAATCTGTTGAACTATTACTTCAATCGCGGGTTTCCCGAGGCCACGTTCGAGGTAGTGGCAAACCCAATCCCCGGCCAGGTCGATCGCATGGACGTTACGTTCACGATTCGCGAGGGCAAGCAGGTCTTCGTGAACCGGGTACTGGTATCGGGTCTGGGGCATACCCGGCGCCGGGTTGTGGATCGAGAGCTGAAAGTGGCGTCCGGCGACCCCCTGAGCCAGTTCGATATGCTGAAGACGCAACAAAGTCTCTACGATTTGGGGATTTTCAATCAGGTAGATGTTGCGGTGCAGAATCCAAACGGGGACGAGCCCACAAAGAATGTGCTGCTGGATGTGCAGGAAGCCAAGCGATACACGTTTACTTACGGCGTGGGCCTGGAATTCCAGACCGGACAACCGACGGCCATCGGCACAGACCAGGCCAAGGGACAAACCGGAGTCAGTCCGCGGGTCTCCCTTAGCGTGACCCGCCTGAATCTCTGGGGCAAGAACCATACCGTCACTTTCAAGGCAGATGTGGGTAGTTTGCAGCAACGAGGGCTGATCAGTTACAACGCACCGCGGCTGTTCGGAAGTCCGAGATGGAACCTTTCGTTCACCGGGTTTTATGACAATACTCTGGACGTCACTACATTCACCTCGCAACGCCTGGAAGGGTCAGTGCAAGCCCGGCAGATTATCAACAAGACCAGCACCCTGGACTATAGCTTCACCTATCGCAGGGTAAAGGCGAACAACCTGGAGATCAGCCCGGCGGACATCCCGTTGCTGTCGCTGCCGGTGCGCGTAGGCGAACCGGGGCTGACCTATATCCGCAATACTCGAGACAGCGACCTGGAAAGCACCAAAGGCAGCTATAACGCGGTAATCGCGGGAGTGGCTTCCAGCTATTTCGGTTCGCAAGCCGATTTCAGCCGGCTTCTGATCCAGAACGCGACCTACCACGCATTCGGTAAGAATCGGCCGCGGGAAAAGAAATTCGTGATCGCGCGCTCGACGCGGGTTGGGGTGGAGAACGCGTTCGGCAACACATCGATACTGCCGCCCGGGCAATCGTGTCCTGACCCGACACAAACTAACTGTCCGGGCGCCACCGTCATTCCGCTGGCTGAACGCTTTCTGGCAGGCGGAGGAAACTCACACCGGGGATTCGGGCTTAACCAGGCGGGCCCGCGGGATCCTGTCACCGGCTTTCCGCTGGGCGGGAGCGCATTATTTCTGAATAATCTGGAGCTGCGATTGCCCCCGACCACGCTACCCTACGTCCAAGACAACATCAGCTTTGCGTTGTTTTGGGATGCGGGGAACGTATTTGTGGATAGCCGCAGTATGCTCGACAACCTGTTGCACTGGCGGCAAAAGAATCCTCAGAGCTGTCTTCAGGAGAGCACCGCCAATCAGTGCAATTTTAGTTACGTAAGTAACGCCGTTGGAATCGGCGTCCGTTACCGGACACCCATTGGACCGGTGCGGTTCGATTTCGGGTACAATGTAAATCCACCAGCATTTCCTAGTTGTCAGGCGACAGCCAGCACGAGTGGGCAAGGGCAGTCCTCATACTGTGTTGTGAACAGCACGGGGAGCCTTCCCTATTTCGTGCCGCAGCACGAGTCGCACTTTAATGTTTATTTCAGTATTGGACAGACTTTCTGATGAACCGAGTTGGCAGCTTCGTTTGCATGTTCGTTTTGCTGGCGGCCCCGTCAGCTTCGTGGGGCGGGGAGATGCTGGATCGTATTGTGGCGACGGTAAACGGCCACATTATCCTGCAAAGTGATTGGGATTACGCGCTGCGTTGCCAGGCTTTTGAAGATGGCCGCACGCTCGACCAGTTACCCCCAGACGAACATAAGGCCGCGCTGGATCGCCTGATCGATCAGGAACTGTTGCGGGAGCAGATGCACTCCTCGAGCTTTCAGCACGCCAGCGAACAGGAAGTTGCGCAACGGATACAGGAAGTTCGCCGGCAATATCCGGAAGCAGCGACGGAGGCAGGCTGGCAGGCGGAGCTTGTCCGAGGCGGATTGAGCGCAACTGAACTGAACCAGCATGTCTCACAGCAGCTCGATTTGATGCGGCTGGTAGATGCCCGTCTCCGTCCCAACATCAGCATCGATTCCAAGAGTATTGAGAGCTACTACAACCAACAACTCCTGCCGCAACTCCGGCAATCCGGAGCAAAGGAAGTCCCGCTCGCGGAAGTGACCCCCAAGATCAAGGAATTACTGACCCAGGAGCAAATGAACCAAATGCTGCTGGCCTGGTTGCAGAACCTGCGCTCCGGCAGTGAAATTCGCGAGACTGGTGCCAAGGGCGAATTGCAATGACTGATGCCGGCGTCAAGCCGGGTCGGGGCAGGTGGGGGAAGCGTCTTCTGATCGCGACGCTTGTCGTCCTCTCGGTGGTGGGTGGCTTAGCCTGGTACGTAACCACTGATTCCTTTCAGGCCGTGGTACGCCGCCGCCTGGTGGCGGAGTTAGAACGAATCACCGGAGGGCGGGTCGAACTCGGTAGCATCCATACCATCCCGTTCCGCCTCGTGGTTGACGTTCGCGACCTGACCATTCATGGACGGGAGGCGGCCGGCGAAGTCCCCTATGTCCACATTGACCGGCTGCTGACAAGAATCAAGCTGCGCTCTGCGTTCGGAATCGGCCTCGGGTTCGAGTCCCTGGTGCTGGAGCGCCCGGTGGTTCACGTCATCTTGTACCCCGACGGAAGCAATAACCAGCCTGAGCCTCCGGTCAAGGCAAACCTCGGTAGCACTGCGGCGACGCTGGTGTCGTTGTCAATCGGTCATTTCGAAGTACGCCACGGCGCCTTGCTGTGGAACGATCAAAAGCTGCCAGTTGATGTCAGCGCCGACGATATATCCGCGGAACTGAATTACTCGCTACTACATCGGCGATACGACGGCAATTTGCTGGTCGGCAAGGTCGATACCAAGTATGACGGATACCGGCCAGTGGCCTGGATGACGGAAATCCATTTCACGCTGAGCCATGATGCCCTGGAGGTGCAGTCGTTGAAGGCAACCTCGGGACGCTCGCACTTGCAAGTACACGGGCGGCTCTCAAGTTTCAGCCAGCCTCAGATCAGCGGAGAATACGATGTGACGTTGGATCTCGGGGAGGCGGGTGCGGTTTCGCGCTATGCGGTTCTGCGCGGCGGCGTGCTGCATGCTACCGGAAAGGGTTCGTGGTCGACATCGCAGTTTGCATCAGCTGGAAAGTTACTAGTCAAAGATCTTGATTGGCGCCCTGAATCTCTGAGCCTGAGGGCTGACACCGTTAGTACACAGTATAGCCTGGATCCTCAGCGGCTGAACTTCAGCGGTATTACCGCGAAGGTGCTGGGCGGAGATGTGAGCGGTGACGCGGAAGTGAGCAACTGGATCGCGCCGGCGATCGTGAGCGCGAACCGTGCGCAGAGAGTCGCCGCGGAGCAGAAAGGAAGTGTACGGCTGCGGATGAAAAGCCTTTCCGCCCAGGACATTGTCACCGCGCTGTCTTCGGCGTCCCGACCCTTTCAGGGCCTGAACCTGGCCGGGGCAGGCAGTGGAACGATGGAAACCCGGTGGCGAGGGTCTCCGCGAAATGCGGAAAGCGACATCACATTGGAAGTGGCGCCTCCGCCCCGGGTTTTGTCCAACCAATTGCCGGTCAGCGCACGTGGCCATGCTATTTATCGGAGTGCTGTGGGCGAACTGGAGGTGTCCGAGTTTAACGCGAATACTCGCTCCAGCCAGATCCGTGCGTCGGGAGTTCTCTCGACCCACGCAGCGATGAGAGTATCCATCAGTACCAGCGACCTGGGGGAATGGGAGCGCATCTTGCTGGCCGCGGGTTACCAGGAGCGCACGCCGGTCGAAATGCGCGGCCAAGCGTCATTTGTGGGGTCGGCGACCGGGCGGCTGGCGGAAGTTGATTTCGAGGGCAAGCTGCAATCCGAGGACTTCGAGGTCGTGATTCCCGCAACCGCAGGAACCGCCAAGAAGGAGATTCGGTGGGACTATCTCGCGGCGGAGGTCGAACTGTCTCCGCACATGCTGGCGGCTCACAACGGTACGCTGCGCCACCGGGGAACCAACGTGGGATTTGATCTGGAAGCGGGGCTGGAGGGACGGCTTTTTACTGATTCCAGCCCTTTCACCGCCAGCGTGCAGGTGCGGGATGGCGACATCGCTGAGATTCTGGCTATCGCCGGCTATGACTATCCCGCCAGCGGAAAAATCAATCTGTTCGTACACGGGTCTGGGACCAGAGCGCAACCGCAGGCCGAAGGCATGGTTCACATAGCTGACGCGGTGGTGCATGGCGAACCGCTGCAGCAATTTGATTCCAAGTTTTCGATCAACCGTGAGCAACTTTCCATGGATGAAATGCAACTGGCGCATTACGAGGCCAAGGTAACGGGCAATGGGACCTATGATTTCCTAACCCGCGCATTCCGTTTCCACGTGGACGGAACCAACTTCGACCTGACGCGCTTTTCGTCGTTGCAATCCACGCGGGTGGCGGTAGAAGGCAAGATGGACTTTGAGGCGCAAAGTTCCGGGACCCTGGATGAGCCCATCATCAACGCGAAGATTCGGCTGCACGACCTTACTCTGGACCACGAGCGCATGGGAGAGTATCGGTTCGATGCAGTCACGCATGGATCAGAACTGCGGTTGAGCGGACGCTCCGAATTCAAAGACGCTCAACTTGACATCGATGGGACTGTCAACCTGCGTGGCGACTGGCCCTCTGACGTCAGCCTTCGCTTCAATCACTTCGATATCGATCCAGTGCTGAGGAATTATGTGCGCAGGAAAGTGACCGGACACTCAACCGCAGGGGGCAATCTGCGGTTAGTGGGACCCTGGCGGAACCCAAGGGAACTACAAGTTGACGGCAACATCAGTGACGTCTTCGCGGATATTGAGCATATCCAGGTGCGCAACAATGGGCCCATCCGGTTTGCGATTTCCGGCGAGGTGCTTGACATTCAGCAACTGCGACTGGCGGGTCAGGGCACGGACCTTACGGTGGGGGGAACCGTCCAACTGGGCGGGGACCACGATCTCGATTTGCGGGCGGGGGGCAATGCGGACCTCCAGCTGATTCAGAGCCTGGATCCCGATTTCACTTCCAAGGGCACCGTGGCGGTAAACCTGACCCTGGCCGGTACCATGGCCCGTCCCGTGATCCAAGGCCGTTTGCAGGTGACTAGTGGTTCAATTCAATACGGCGATTTGCCAAGCGCACTGAGTGATATCAACGGATCACTGGTGTTCAGCACCAATCGCCTGCAGATCGAGACGCTGACTGCGCATGTCGGCGGCGGCCTGGTCTCGTTCGGGGGCTATGCGACCGCCTACAATCGGCAACTGAGTTTTGATCTCACCCTAAAGGGAGAGGATGTGCGGCTGCGCTATCCTCCGGGCATCAGTTCTGTGACCAACGCGCAACTGCGGTGGTCGGGATCCTCGGTGGGTTCCACTCTCTCGGGAGACATGACCGTCACCAAGCTAGGAGTGACGCCGGGATTCGATTTCGCCTCTTATCTGCAACGGGGCGCGCAAGGCTCGGTGTTACCTCAGACTGACCCTGTACTGAATCGCATCCGCATGGACGTGCACATTGTGACGACTCCGGAACTGGAGATGCAAACTGCCATAGCGCGACTCTCCGGGGACGCCGATTTGCGCTTGCGAGGTACGGCAGCAAAGCCGGTGCTGCTGGGACGGGCAGATGTGATCGAGGGTGAGTTGTACTTCAGCGGCACCAAGTACCGCATGGAGCGAGGGGATGTCACCTTTGTCAGCCCGGTGACGACTACGGCGGTGCTGGATCTGCAAGCATCCACCCGGGTGCAGGATTACGACATCACGGTGAACCTGAACGGTGGGGTCGACAAACTCAACCTGAGTTACCACTCGGAGCCGCCGTTGCCGACGGCTGACATCATCAGTCTGCTGGCCCTGGGGCAGACGCAGGAACAGTCGGCACAGATGCAACAGTCCGGGCAATCGGCATTTTCTGAGCAGGCCTCGAACCTGGTGTTGGGGGAGGCGCTGAATTCAGTGGTCAGCAACCGGGCCCAGCACTTGTTTGGCATCAGCCACATCAAGATCAACCCGCAAGGCATTGCCACCGAAACTACGCCTACGCAGAACAATCCCTATCCGGCAGTGACCATCGAACAGCAGGTACGGGACAACCTCACCCTCACGTACACCACGAACGTGAACGAAACTTCGCAGCAAATCATTCAAGGCGAATACAACATCAGCAAGAACCTTTCCATCGTCGGGCTGCGGGATTACAACGGCGTGGTGAGCTTCGAGGTCAGACTTCGCCAGCGCAAGAAATAGACTTTCTGCGATTCATTCCTGGAAATTTCGCCGTGCAAGCCGGGAAGCATTTCGCGTTCTTTTCCTGAGTTCCGTTTGCAGCTACGCGGTAGCCCTTAGGGAGAACCACGCAATGCGAAAAGACAGAGGCTTCTCGCTGATTGAATTGCTGATTGTTGTGGCGATTATTCTGATCATCGCGGGTATTGCTATTCCCAGCCTGATCAGCGCGAAGATGGCGGCGGACGATAGTTCCGCAGTGGGCACAGTTCGCGCCATTAACACTGCACAAATCGCGTATGCGTCCGCGTATCCGGCGGTTGGCTTTGCTTCGACGATTGCCGCCCTGGGGCCTGCCGCCGCCAGCGGTTGCACCACGCCGGGTTCCGCTAATGCATGCCTGATCGACTGGGTAGTGTCGTCCGCCGTGACTGCGGCGCAGGCCAAGAGCGGCTACTACTTCGGGATGAGTGTAATAACCGCCAACGGAGTCAACGTCGGCTACACCCTGGGAGCCGCACCCGCAAGCTTTAGTCACACTGGAGTACGCGGGTTTTGCTCTAATGAGGATGGAGTTTTGCGATATACACCAGCTCTCAACGGGCCTCCGGTAACCACGAATGCCGCGTGCATGGCCTTCAACCCCCTGCAGTGATGGACCCGCTGGCACCTTGGACGGAACCGTTGCATGAATTGCACTTGCCCACATCGCCCGACTGCCATAGAATCTGCCGGTGGCCGTGAATCCGTTAACTGTCGAGCGATTGGGCGCAGTAGGTGGCCAGGATGTGCTGTGCCTGCGCGGACCCCTGACCATGGAGAATGTGTTGCCCTTTCAGAACGCCATCCGCAGGGAAGAGGGTGCGGAGAGCGTGATCGTCGACCTAAGCGAAGTCCCCTACATTGATTCTTCCGGCCTGGGATCGCTGGTAAGCGCCTACATCTCGCGACAGAAAAACGGACGCCGAGTGGCCTTGAGCGGGGTGAATGAACGGGTGTTTCGGCTGTTCGAAATCACCAAGACGGAATCGCTTTTCCTGATGTTCGAAACCCTGGATGATGCGGTGGCGGCGTTGAGCGGAGCGGCAGAGGCGTAAGCGTGGTGGAGTCGTCTCCGCAAGGCGATGCCGGCTTCTATTTTCCTGCCTTGACCTGTTCACGCTTTTGTTTCATCCAGCCCGCTT
>Ga0070733_10003387_pt1 | contig 10947 bp, 8 predicted proteins | sample Coa_R1_9_FD_66450 | JGI IMG/M metagenome (GOLD analysis project Ga0070733, IMG submission 66450) | Surface soil microbial communities from Centralia Pennsylvania, which are recovering from an underground coalmine fire - Coalmine... | ecosystem: Environmental > Terrestrial > Soil > Unclassified ... | reverse complement strand
CGCGAACCGAGCCGCGGCTGACCCCAAGCATTTGCACGAGTTCGCGTTCGGGGGGGAGCAAATCCCCCGGTTTCATCTGTCCAGTAATGCGTCGTTCGATCTGCCTGGCAACTTCCTGATAAACCTTGCTTCGGGGGATCGCTTCAAACTCGATTTTCGTCGCTGAATGCGTGCTCATGACGGAGTGGTCTGATGACTGTTGACTAACCCATTTCAATCCCCCGTCAAAAAAGCCGCAATGACTCAAATCACCGTTCATTGTGACGTGTCAAACGTGGGTACGTTGGGACGGAAAATCCTTTAGGACTTCCCGTCTGACGCGGCAGGAGATCGAAAGGAAGAGTTATTCGGGCGAAGGGAAGGGTCCGCGAAAGCCGGCCCATGATAAAATTCAAGAACGATTCGCATGTGCGGAAGTGGTGGAACTGGCAGACACACCATCTTGAGGGGGTGGCGCCGAAAGGCGTGGGGGTTCAAATCCCCCCTTCCGCACCAATTTCTTACGTAGCGTTCTGGTTATGACTTCGGGCTTGCGACTTCTTGGATCGGTCCACACAGTCGCTTAATCACATCGTCCATTCGTCGCCGAGCCAATCGAAGCCTGCGTTTTGCCACGACCTGGCTAATCCCCAGAATCGTGGCCGCATCCGCAAGGCTGTGTCGTTGAATATCGCACAGCAGAAAAACTTCCCGGCAACTCCGCCGTAATTGCAAGGCGTGCATCAGCACTGCCTGCATCACCCCCGCTGGAATACTTCGATGCTCGCCTGATAGGTGCCGCTGAGAATCCTTTACCTGAAACGGTTCGTTCATAGTTGAGATCGAGGTCGAGGTCAAGGTTGAGATCGAAGTTGAAATAGACGTCCGGCTGCTCTCTGCGCGTAATTGTCGGTGAACTGCAAGCACAAGCGCGCTCCTATTTGTTTTGTGCGCGAGCGTCCCGAATCGCGCCGAAGCCGTCACAAAACGGCTCCGGCGAAGCTGAGAAACGCTGCCATCCCCCCCGGCGGCAGCGTCCTCCATCGGGATGCTGGTACTCAGCGAAGCTGGTTTGCTTCGCGAGTGGACCCGCGAACAAGAACCGGGACGTCTCCCAGAACGTGTGCCCAGTTCAATGTTCATTGGAATGGTGTATCGAATGCGAATTTCGTTTCACACTTGATCGTGTCAGAAAGAGTCCGCCGGACACGGGCCCGCACAATGCTGGCTTTGTTCCGTCAGGGGCGGTGTAGAATAGCTGCCACTCACGCGCACCCAGGGGCCGGTGTCTTGCAATTCTACAAGTTCGACGAAGCTTACTTAGAACGGCTATGTTCGGGCGACTTCCGGACAGAGAGCCATTTTGTTGCCTATTTCAGTGAGCTGATCCAATTGAAGCTGCGTTCCCGGGTAAACTCTCCCCAAGCCATGGAAGACTTGCGTCAAGAAACTTTTGCCCGCGTCTTTGTCGCTCTGCGCAGCGAGGGGAGATTGAGACAACCGGAACGGTTAGGAGCTTTTGTGAATTCTGTCTGCAATAACGTGTTGCTCGAGTACTATCGGTCCGCTTCCCGGGACAATTCGGTCGAAGAAGAAGACGGCGCGAACATTCCTGATCCATCGCTGGACGTCGTAGCGATTTTGTCGCAAAAAGAAATGCAGCAAAAAGTGCGGCAGGTCCTCGACGAATTATCGGAGCGCGACCGTCGGCTCCTGCGGGAGATCTTTCTGGAAGAGCGCGATAAAGACGGGGTGTGTAAGGATTTTAACGTCGACCGCGACTACCTTAGGGTCCTGCTTCACCGTGCCAAGCAGGCCTTCAAGGCCGGCTATTTGAAGAATACGCCCGCCGAGGAGTAAAAGGGGCCACACTAATACTATGAAACGATTTGTCCTGTTTTTTCACCATCCATACGAGGGATATTTGCGGACATGGACCATACCGAATCAATCCGCTTGATGGCTGCCGAGAAGTACTTGCTCGGCGAGCTTACGCCCGAGCAGCGGGAACAGTTTGAGGAGCACTTTTTCGACTGCCCGGAGTGCGCCCTCGATGTTCGAGCCGGAGCTGCTTTGGTCGAGCACAGTAAAGTTGTGCTGGCGGAACCGGTTGCCGTTTCTCCGGTGAGGACGCCAGTTGCCGAGAAACCGGCCCGATGGGCTTGGTTGCGTCCCGCTTTTGTGGTGCCGGTTCTGGCTGTTCTGCTGGTCGTGGTTGGGTATCAAAATCTGGTGATGTATCCGCAATTGAAGCAATTAGCCAGCAGCCCGCAGATTTTGCCCTGGGCCTCAATCAACGTCAGCACCCGCGGGACGAGCACGACTCAGATCTCAACCCGCCCCAGAGAAGGCTTCCATTTGCTGGTAAACATTCCCCCGGACAGCCACTATGCCTCTTACACTTTTGACTTGTCTAGCCCGTCAGGAAGACTAGAATGGTCGCGCACGACTCCTGCGGCCTCGTCCGATGAGGCCCGGTCGATTTACGTTCCAGGAGCGAATCAGGAGCAAGGTATTTACACACTGGCGGTGCGCGGGAATACAGCCGCCAACGGGAATTCAGACCTCGGGCGTTATTCGATTGATGTACAAATTCAGAAATAGCTCCATCGAGCGGAGGACAACATGGCTACAGCAATGAAACCACCAATGCCGAGAGGAGAATCGGCAAAAGAGCCAACTCACACTTACTATGCCGATGCGGACGTTCTCAGCGCCGATTTCGAAGAGCCCGTGCGCGAGAAGATCAAGCCTCGGGCGCAAGTTACATTGTCCCCCGACGGCCATTATCAGTTCAGGCAGGCGGAACCTTTCCGGCTGGACGGCTTGATCTCCTATCGTGGTGGCTACACCCAAGTCGCGGGGCACCGGAGCCCCAAACACCTTCACGGCTTTGCGACTCTCGCAACTTCTGTTGTTGAAGATCTCAATGTTCTCGACGTGCTCACGGCCGATCGCGTGGTGGCACAGATTTTCACGGAGCATCCTCCGTATGATCCCGACAACGGGCAGACTGATGGAGTGCCGACGGTTTCTTTTTTGGGCACGCGTTTCGACAATCTCAGGATTGACGGACATAGGGTCGAACTGGACCGGCAGGAGGATATTCTTGGGCCGAAGCCCTCTGGCGCGAAATCCTATTTTGAAGACAACGGTGTCCTCAGCCGAATTTCCCAGCAGTATACCGACATCAACAACACCACCGGCCTTCCGGATTGGGCAGTTGAGCGATATCGCTGGAACCAGGCTGCGGTCCAGCAGCAGGACAGCCTGAAATGCTCACTGGTCAAGCGCGTGACCAAGGCTCCGGGGATACCATTCGGCCACGTGATTGACGTGCCTCATTTCGGCAAGATATTCCTGGCCGAGTTAACCCTGAAGCGAGAGAAAAACGGCAGGCCGGGCCCCGAAGCATACACCTTCCACTTGACCATGATCCGTCTGGAGCTGGGCTGTCCCGTGCAGGCCAATAGCAACATCGTGACCGCCGAGTCAAACGGCACGGGCAGCGGCGGCGGACACTAGAGTAGCCATGACAGATGGTGCGCCTTTTTGCATACATTTCCTCCGCTGGCTTTCCGCGCTAAACTTTAGCGACCTCGGAATCAGCCATGCCGCGGGCAGGGAAAAAGCACCGACGCACTGATCAGCGAAAACACCTCGTGGGAGCGCGGGCCTTGAGAGCGCTCCTGCTTGCGGTTGCCGTCGGTAGCTTGCCAAGTTGCGCCCGCCGAGATCCCCAGGCCGCTTTCGATCACGCGAGGCAGACCCTTCGCAAGGGAGACGCATTGGCGGCGGCCCTGGAAGCGGAGAGAGGCTACAAGGATTTCCACACTGCTGGTCCTGAGTGGGCATGGAAGTTCACGATCCTCAGGGCCAGGGCGCTACGTATGCGCGGTATGAATGAGGAAGCGCTAAAGCTTCTTACCTCCGAATCCGCCCCGCTTTCAAGTGGATTGGCCGTCCAAGAACTAATGTGGAAGGGCCTGGCGTATGTTTCCCTACACAAGTTTCCTGAAGCAGAGCAGAACCTAGAAGAGGCGGAACGAATCTGCGCTGCCTCTGACAATCCCGATTGCGCGGACGTACTCAACGCTGATGGCGCCCTTCAAATGGAGCGCGGTGACTATGCTCAAGCGCAAGGCCTGTTCGAACGTGTTCTCGCTCCCGCCCGCGCGAGTGGTGACCCACTATGGGAGGCCAACGCATTGCTGGACTTGAGTTGGTCCGCAGACGCGCAGGCACACTTTGACGAGGCGCTCGACTGGGCCGATGCCGCCCGTCAAATTTCGTTACCTCGAAACTTTGGGAACGTCGCGCAAAAAGCGCTCGGAAACATGGGCTGGGCATACTACAAACTTGGCGATTCAGAGAAAGCCGAGGGAATGTTCATCGAGGCCAAGAACCAAGCCGAGAAGCTTGGTGACATTCCCGACCAAGTGAAGTGGCTTACGAATGCCGGGTACATTTACCTCGACGCAGCGACGTTTCCCGTTGCCGAGCAGTCATTCCAACAGTCACTCAAGCTTTCGCGCCAAATTAACAGCCAGGAAGACATCGTCAATTCGCTGATCGCATTGGCGTTTGTTTCTGAGAAATCGGGAAAGCTGGAGGAGGCGAAACGCTACACGGATGAGGCGCTTACGATGGCGCGACATGGTAATCGGCGCGACGAAGTCTATCTCCGGCTTGTCCAGGGGCAAGTTGCCGCAGAACAACATGACGCTGGCGCCGCGGAGAACGCATTCAGCGAAGTCGCACGGTCTGAAGACAGCCCGGTATTTCTGAAGTGGGAGGCGGAGCGCTCGCTGGCCCGGCTCTATGAAGACGAAAATCAGCCCGACTCCGCCGAGCGAGAATATCGAACTGCCCTCACTACTTTCGAGAACGCACGCTCCTCACTCCAGCACGAAGATTCCCGCCTGCCGTTTCTTTCCAATGCCTCGCACATTTACGACGACTACATTCACCTTCTGATCTCGCGCGGAAAGACCGACCAGGCTTTGCAGGTTGCCGACTACAGCCGCGCTCGGACGCTCAGCGAAGGATTAGGATTGTTACCTAAAGGAACTGCATTCGCTCCCGATCCGCTAAATACCCAACAAGCGGCGAAACGCGCCGGCGGCACAATCCTTTTTTATTGGCTGGGAGAGAAGCAATCGTATCTCTGGGCGATCACTTCGAAAACAACCAGCCTGTTTGTTCTTCCTCCGGCAGCAGAAATCGATGCGGCAGTCCAACGATATCGAAAGGCTCTGGTTGGGCCGCAGGATGTCCTCGAAACCTCGAATGCGGATGGCACTGCGCTCTACACAATGCTGATCTCGCCCGCACAATCTCAGCTAACGAAAGACGCGCAGGTTTTCGTCATCCCCGATGGCAGTTTAAATAGCCTGAATTTCGAAACGTTATTAGTGCCCGGCCCGAAGCCGCACTATTGGATTGAAGACGCGACCATCGCCGACGCCAACTCACTGCGATTGCTGGCAGGCTCACATGGGTCGACCAAATCCGGCGGTAAACTGCTCCTCATTGGTGATGCCGTCTCTCCTAATGCCGATTACGCCGAGCTGCCCAAGGCCGGGGTGGAAATCGAAAATATCGAAAAGCATTTCGCTCCCACCGGGCGCGAGGTTCTCACGCGTGCTCAGGCCACAGCCCCGGCTTATCTTGAAAGCGACCCCGAGCAATTTTCTTACATCCATTTCGTAGCGCACGGCACAGCCAGTCGACTAAGTCCGTTGGACTCCGCCGTCATTTTGTCGAAAGCATCCGCACAAGAAGATTCTTTCAAGCTCTACGCGCGCGACATCATTCATCACCCCCTGCATGCACAGCTGGTGACCATTTCGACCTGCTACGGCGCAGGCGCTCGCGCATATAAGGGTGAGGGATTAGTGGGACTTTCGTGGGCATTTCTGCACGCTGGCGCACACAACGTCATCGGCGCGCTTTGGGAAGTCAGCGATGCTTCGACACCACAGCTGATGGACCAACTCTACGACGAACTCCAAAAAGGTCGAAGTCCCCGGGCGGCACTTCGTTCCGCGAAGCTCTCCTTACTTCACTCCGACAGCTTCCGCAAGCCATTTTACTGGGCGCCATTTCAACTTTATACCGGCACATAAGATGGCGTGCCCTGGATCGATCTGGCACTGTCCGCGTCCTAGGGCAACACTTCATAGCTGACAAAAGCAAACTTCTTCGAATCGGGCGACCACGAGTTGACGTTGATAGTTCCCTGTCCGCCGAAAATCTGTGCCAGGCTTTGAATTGATCCAGCAGCGCCATGTCCGGCTGCGACTGACGGCATCGCTATCATGCGAAGCTGCACGTTGGTTTTGACGTTGTGCCCGGGAGTGCCTTTCGGAAAAGACAAAAAGACTAGCCACTTTCCGTCAGGCGAAGGATGCGGGAACCAGTCCTCGAGTTCATCGCTGGTGATGCGCTCAGCCTTGCTATCTCCCGGGCCGGCACCGTCAGGCGGAAATCGCCAGATATCCCAAGTGCCGGAGCGGTTCGAATTGATATAGATCCACTTGCCATCGGGCGAGTAGTCAGGACCATCGTCAGCAACCGGGCTTGAAGTGAGCCGCTGTTCGCTCCCGCCGCCTACCGGAACGCGAAAGATATTGAAGTACTCTCCACGCTTGCCGACGAAGGCCAACCACTTCCCATCGGGCGACCAACCGTGAAAATAACTTGGACTACTCGGAGTCACCAATCGCGGGTTGGCGCCGTCGGACGAAGCGACGAACACTTGCGACTCTGGAGCCGAGCCAAACTTCGCCGAAAAAGCCAGGAGCTTTCCATCGCGCGTAATGCCATGATCGTTGTTGCATTGATACGCGGCATCGAGGGCCAGTTTCTGTGGCTGCCCCTTTCCATCCGCGTCGAGCGTGAATCGGTAAAGCGCACCCCCGGAATTCGCCAGCAGATATTTGCCATCGGGAGACCAATTCGGCGCCTCCCAAAGTTTGTCCGCCGTGTAAACGACGCGAATGCTCTTGCTTTCCAGATCATAGATCGAGATCTTGCTGCGTACGTTACTGGGATTCGGGTCCGCAGCCTTCTGTAGCGCGGGAGCTTGCGACAGTGCGTTAGATTGGAGGATCAAGATCGCCAGCGCAAACGCGAAACTAATAGACGTAGCGGATTTCAATTTCATCTCGAAGCCACCGATACCGCGTAGCATACTCGCAACCAGCAACGGCAGTCCATATCCGTGCCTGTGAGGGAACAGGCGATGCCGTGATAACAACTCGTTATAGAATGCCATCGGCTCGGGAAGCTGAAGATGAAATCCTCGTCGCGGAACATGTTGCTGATCGAACACACTCGCCGTATCGCACGCTACACTCTGTTCGCAGCCCTTGGCCTGACGGTTGTGTTCTACTCTTTCGTGGCTGCGGAAAATCCCAGTCAGCATTGGGTGGCCACATGGAGCACGTCAAACGCAGCGGTCCCAGATCCCGCGACCTTCAAGAATCAGACGATTCGCGAGATCATCCACACGTCCGTCGGCGGCCAAGCCGTGCGGATTCGCCTTGCGAACACCTTCGGCACCCAGGCGGTCACCTTCGACAGCATCTATCTGGGTCTGCAGAAGAGCGGGGCCAGCCTCGTTGCCGGCTCCAACCGTGCAGTCACATTCGGAGGAAGCAAATCGATTACGATCCACGAAGGCGCCGACGCTCTCAGTGACACGATCTCTTTGTCTGTCGGCTCCGAACAGAATCTTGCGGTGAGTCTGTTCACTCCTGCTTCGACTGGCCCAGCCACGGTTCATCCTGTGGCCCTTCAAACCAACTACGTTTCCGATGCCGGAAACTTCGCCAGCGCTGAGGCAGCAAGCCCGTTTGCGAAAACTACGCAGTCGTGGTACTTCTTGCAGTCGGTTGAAGTGGTCGCATCTCCCAACGTGAACGGAGCGATTGTTGCGCTCGGAGATTCCATCACCGACGGCGTGTCTTCGCGCCCCGATATGTATGAGCGCTGGACCGATGTGCTGGCTCGACGCCTGATCAACAGCAGCTCGCAGTCTGCCATATCTGTCCTGAATGCCGGGATTAGCGGCAACCGCGTGTTGACCAACTCACCTTGCTGGGGAGTGAATGCGCTCGCTCGATTAGACCGCGACGCTTTTTTGCAAACCGCAGTGCGCGCCGTGATTCTGTTTGAGGGCACTAACGATATCGGCCAGCCCGATACTCCGACCGCACCCCTGGCACCGCAGGTGGTTCCATGCCTGAGCAGGACTCAGATTAACGCCGACGAACTGATCGCAGGCTACAAACAGATCATTGCCCAGGCGCACGCTCGTGGTCTGAAGATTTTCGGAGCAACCATTCTCCCCTACCAAGGCTTCGGCGGTTGGACGCAACAGGGAGAGACTAAACGCATTGCAGTCAATACCTGGATCAAAACCTCCAGCAGCTTTGATGGAGTCATCGATTTCGCATCGGCGATAGCGGATCCCGCAAATTCTCAACGAATGAATCCGAAGTACGACAGCGGAGATCACCTGCATCCCGGGCCCGCGGGACATGAAGCGATGGGGAATGCAGTCGACCTGGCTTTTTTCCGCTGACCTTGAGGGCGCCCGCGCTTTGCACCACGGCCCGACACGGGGCAAAGGCATTTCCCAATGAGGTAATCGATTACCTTCTCCAAAAGAAAAACGGTGCACTTCGAACTCTCGATGTTATATGCTGAAGCGCGAAACAGAAAAGTCAATGCCACTTGCAAATCTGAACAAACCTGCTACGGCGGTTGCGCCCACCACTTCCTACAGGGGCGCATTGACAGTAGTAACCACCCTGTTCTTCATGTGGGGTCTTCTTACTGTTTTGAATGATGTGCTGGTCCCTCACCTCAAGTCTATCTTCGACTTGAACTATGCCCGTGTGATGTTGATTCAGTTTGCTTTCTTTTCGGCGTATTTCGTTTTTTCGATTCCCTCGGCCAAACTGATCGACTGGGTAGGCTACAAGAAGACCATGGTTGTCGGTCTATTCACGATGGGTCTGGGGGCGCTGCTTTTTATACCGGCTGCGGATGTGGCATCATATCCGCTCTTTCTCACTGCACTGGTGATTCTCGCGGCTGGAATTACCGCTTTGCAGGTTGCCGCGAATCCCTACGTCGCCGTGCTCGGCCTGCCAGAAACAGCGTCGAGCCGGTTGAATCTGGCGCAAGCATTCAACTCACTCGGGACAACCATTGGACCATATCTCGGAGGCGCGCTGATCTTAACCGCCGCCCCGCAGAGCATGGAGAGCGTGCGGCAAATGTCAGCTGAGGCGCTGCAGGCGTATCGTGTCCACGTTGCTGCTTCAGTCAAATTACCTTACCTGGTGATTGGCCTTACTCTCTTCCTGCTTGGAATCGCCATCGGGTTGTTCAAACTCCCGGCCATGCCGCAAGCAGAACGCCATGGCGCGGGGGGTCCGCAAGAGAGTGTATGGAAGCATCGCAATCTCGTCCTGGGGATGGTTGCAATATTCGTCTACGTGGGCGCAGAGGTGGCGATTGGGAGTTTCCTCATCAACTATTTCAGCCAGTCTGACATCGGCAACATTTCCGTTGCCGTCGCTGCAGGCTACGTCTCCTACTATTGGGGCGGCGCGATGGTTGGACGGTTTGTCGGCTCAGCGATTTTGCAAAAGGTCAGCACCGGCACCGTGCTCGGAATCGCGGCAGCTACGGCAGCCCTGCTGGTATGTATTTCCATGCTTACCCTGGGTCATATCGCAATGTGGAGCATCATTCTCGTGGGCTTCTTCAACTCGGTCATGTTTCCGAGCATCTTCACTCTCGGAATTGCCGAACTCGGACCGCTAACGGGAGACGGATCTGGCCTGTTGATCATGGCGATCGTCGGAGGCGCGATCATTCCTGAAATTCAGGGCGTCTTGGCCGATCAAGTCGGGATTCACCACGCCTTCATCCTTCCGGTTATCTGCTATCTGTACATTGTGTACTACGCGTTCCGCGGATCAAAACCCGTAGTGACGGCTTGATGGTCTTCCGGCATTCATGTTCACTCGTGAACCGGTTTCGGATTGCGCCGATGAAACAACCGCACGCGACGGCCAGAACAATCCTGCTTGCCTTGATGCTATTAGGCCCAGCGACGACGTTATTGGCACAGAACGCAACTCTCGCACCCACGCCGCCGATGGGATGGAATAGTTGGAACAAGTTCGGGTGCAACGTCAGCGAAGACTTGATCCGGCAAACCGCCGATGCCATGGTGAAATCTGGCATGAAAGACGCGGGCTACCAGTACGTCGTAATCGACGACTGCTGGCAGGTTGCGCGCGACAAAGACGGCAACATCGTTGCCGATCCGCAGCACTTCCCTTCCGGGATCAAAGCGCTGGCCGATTACGTCCATTCTCTGGGCTTGAAGTTCGGGATTTATTCGGATGTGGGTAGCAAGACTTGCGCTGGCCGACCGGGCAGCCTAGGACACGAATATCAGGACGCGCGCCAATACGCTGCCTGGACCGTAGACTATTTGAAATACGATTGGTGCAACTCGACCACCCAAGACGCGCCCTCAAGTTATGCCCTGATGCGACAGGCACTCGACGCCTCGGGGCGTCCCATTGTCTTCAGCATCTGCGAGTGGGGCAGGCATAAGCCATGGCTGTGGGGAAAAGAAGTTGGCGGCAACTTGTGGCGCACCGCTGACGACATCCAGGACAGGTGGCAAGGCCGCGTCAAATGGCCCGCTGGAGATTGTTGTTCGAACGGCGTAGTCGATATAGTCGATCTGCAGGTCGGCCTGGAAAGCTACGCCGGCCCCGGTCACTGGAACGATCCCGACATGCTCGAGGTCGGCAACGGCGGGATGACCGACATCGAATACCGCTCCCACTTCAGCTTGTGGGCCATCCTTGCCGCTCCGCTGATCGCGGGCAATGACTTGCGCGACATGCGCCCGGAGATTCGCGACATTCT
>Ga0070733_10003385_pt1 | contig 10953 bp, 10 predicted proteins | sample Coa_R1_9_FD_66450 | JGI IMG/M metagenome (GOLD analysis project Ga0070733, IMG submission 66450) | Surface soil microbial communities from Centralia Pennsylvania, which are recovering from an underground coalmine fire - Coalmine... | ecosystem: Environmental > Terrestrial > Soil > Unclassified ... | reverse complement strand
GCGGCCATCAGGTCGATCCCGTCGCACAAATTCTGGATGCGCAGGTTTTCGTTGAAGCTGTGCTGGTTGTCGTCGTGATTGGCGATCGGAACGGTGATTGTCTGCGTCCCGAGGGTCTCGTCGATCGCAACGAGTGGAACGCTGCCTCCCATGATGGGAATTTTCACGACGGGACCGCGCGCGCTCTCCGCCGTGCGAATCACTTCCTGCGAGATGGGCAAATCCATGGAAGTACGCGAGGAGTCGTATCCGCCCGGCTCCACAATTACCTTGGCCACCTTTGCATGGCTCATCCGTTCTTCAGCGGTGGGCTCGTGATCGACGACGAAGTATCCCTGCTTGCGAATGTGCTCGATGAAGAGCTGTTCGATGCGGCGGTGATCCTGGCCCTTGACGAGGCGCATGTCGATGTCGGCTTCGGCGGTTGCAGGAACGACGTTTGACGCTTCGGCGCCGACATGGCCGCTGGCCATGCCGCGAATGTTCAGCGAAGGCAGATTGATCAGCTCGGCGAGAGATTTCGGCGCGCCCTCCGTCGAGCCGAGCCAGAATTCCTTCATCAGTTGACGATCCGGGGTCGGCCCCTCCGCGATAGCCCGCTTCTCCGTTTCGGTGAGCGGGACGATGCCGTCGTAGAAATGGTCGATCAGCACATGGCCGTTCTCGTCCTTCATGGACGCGAGCAAATGAGCCAGCATCATCGCGGGATTCGGCGCCCAATTGCCGTAATGGCCGCTGTGCAGTTCGTGGCGCGGTCCGTACACCGTGACGTCGACTTCCGTGATCCCGCGCGCGCCGAAGGCAATCGACTGCTGGCGCGTCTGGCTGACGGGCCCGTCGCAGATCAGCCACACATCACCGGAAAAAAGCTCCTTGTTCGCCGCCAAAATCTTTTGGAGATTAATCGAGCCGGCTTCTTCTTCTCCTTCGAAAACAAACTTGATATTCGATTTCGTCTTGATCCGGGCCGCGCGAATGGCATCAAGAGCGGCCATCATCGCTTCGATCGGCGCCTTGTCGTCGCCGGCGGCGCGCGCGTAAAGCCGCCATTCCGGATTGAACAGCATGCCCGGCGCGGGCAGCGGGATCACCTTGCCGCCATTTTCGATCGGGCCGTCGCGCAGTGTGGGCACAAAAGGAGGCGTGGCCCACTGTTTTGGATCGACGGGCTGGCCATCGTAGTGCGCGTAAAAGACGATGGTCCGCTTCGCGCCCGGCGTGCGAATTTCGCCGAACACGACGGGATTCGATCCCGGCACGGAAAGCAGCCGGGGCGCGATTCCCCGCTTGCGCATCATTTCCTCGATGGTTTCCGCGTTTCGCCGGATATCGGCGCGGTCACTGGCGACGTCCGGAATCGCAAGCAGCGTCTCGAACTCCTCGACGATGGCGCGCTCGTGGTTCTGGCGCCAGTGGTCAGCAGCGATGGAGGCGGGATTGGTTTGCGCGAGGGAAGCGATCGGGAAAAGCAAGAGCAGAGCACCGAATGCAATGATCCGATTCAACGGAGACCTCCTGCCTTACCACAGAAGAGCATCATTCTTTGCGGCCTCCCGCGGCGCTTCGAGGAACGGTTCGCGAACTGGCGAGCATCATCTATCTCCAGGACCAAGGGACGCGGCCTAACGCGGGATCGTCGGCAGCTTGTCGAGGAATTCGTCGCGCGCGCGGTGCGCGTCCGGTTCGGCCACAGGATGAAAATCGAGGTGCATCACTTCGAACTGAGTAGGAGCGTAAGCCGGCCAGTGCGGCAAACCGGAACCGTTCGGGTCGCCCGTCCTGGCGAAGTTCGTCCAGTATGAGGACATCAGCTTCGACAGCTTTTCGTCTCCGGGACGCCACGGCAGATTCTTTGACGGCAACGCTTCGAACACAAACTCGATTTCGGACGAGTGGTACGCTCCGTGAGACGGCTGGCCGGCGGGCTGGGGCGGCGCGTCGTCAAACTCGTATCGATAGATCGTGGAATCGCCCGTCGAGCGCTGCATCTCGATCCACTTCCAGGTACCGAAGGCGATGAACTGGTCGCCCGCCAGATCGCTCGCCGACCGTTTGGCCTGATCGTCGTTCGCGGCGGGGTAGAGTTTCAGGAACTCGCCGGCATCGGCACCGAACTTCTGGTGCGCCCATTCGATGTAATCCTTCACGGTGGGATCCTCTTTTTTGAAAATCGCGCGGTAGTTTCCTTCGTCCTTGTTCCACCCCGCGAGCAGCGGCACGTGTGCCTGCTTTCCGGCGGCGTAGATCGCGTCAGGATCTTCGGGGAAAAAGTAACCGTCCACATTCGGCCAGAAGCGAATGGGATTCGTCTGCTTCATCGCGTCAGCAAGAAGCTGATCGGCCGGCATGGCTCGCAGGTCTTTGAGAGATTTGGCGCCTATGGATTCGGCGAACTTCTGGTCATCTGCCTCCGACTCCGCAAGTGACTTCGTCGCGGGCCCTTTGCCGAGGAAGGCGCCGCTTTCGCCGATGGCGCGCTCGAAGAGGCCACGCGAGAGCGGCGACGCCATCAGCGCGCTGACCGAAAACGAGCCGGCCGACTCGCCGAAGATCGTCACTTCGCGCGGATCGCCGCCAAACGCGGCGATGTTCTTCTGTACCCACTGGAGCGCCGCCACCTGGTCCAACAGGCCATAATCGCCGCAAGTGTGGTCCGGCGACTCCTTTGCAAGTCCGGGATAGGCGAAGAATCCGAAAAGGCCGAGCCGGTAATTCATGCTGACCACCACGACACCCTTCTTCGCCAGCATCGTGCCGTCCTGGCGCGGCTCGGACGAGGAACCGGCCGCGAATCCGCCGCCATAGATCCAAACCATCACGGGAAGATGCGCGTTCGCGTCCCTCGCCGGAGTCCACACATTCAGGTAGAGGCAGTCCTCGCTGGGACCGTCGTCGCGGAAATTCATGTCGCCGAAAATGTTGCCCTGCATGCAGCGTGCGCCAAAGTTCGTCGCTTGCCGCACGCCTTTCCCTGCGTGAACGGGCTGCGGAGCTTTCCAGCGCAGATTGCCCACAGGCGGCGCAGCGTATGGAATGCCTTCGAAGATGCGGACCTTGCCGTCCGGGCTCGTCCGGCCCGCGACGGCGCCGGACGAAGTGCTAACAACATCGGCCGCCCGGGCCGCCATGCCAAGCAACAACGCGAACATCAACGTCGCGATCTGACGCCATCCATGATTGCGAGCCATGAGTCCTCCGGAAGATTCATGCTGAGATCGAGTCCTTATCGAGCGGAGCCGTCAAAAACGGACCGAGTCTAGCCGTCTCCGCCGGGAGTGTCGATAGTCGATTGCAGGAATCCGCTCCTTACATCTTTCCCCAAAAAGCGAAGGTGACGGCCCCGACCAGGAACAGAAACGCGACGCCCTGGTTCCACTTCAGCTTTTCGCCGAAGTACAGCCACGCGAAGACGCCGAAGACCACCAGCGTGATCACCTCCTGAATCACCTTCAACTGCACGACCGTGAATTCGCCGTAGCCGATCCGGTTCGCGGGCACCTGAAAGCAATACTCGAAGAAGGCGATCAGCCAGCTCACAATAATTACCAGCGGAAGGGGCGACTGCCGGTACTTCAAGTGTCCGTACCATGCAATCGTCATGAACGTATTCGAGCAAATCAGAAGCAGTATCGTTTTCATGGAGCTCCGTATCCGTAAGGATCAAGCATAGCGATCGAGCGCGCCGCCTTTTCTCGATTTTCCGGCCGTCTCTGCGGCGGACTCGCGTGTCGTTTCGGATAATACGATGATTCCGGACCGGGGCGGATCACTTTGAAACTCCCGAAGCGTGTGGTACGGTTTCAATTTGCGGGACTGCTCGAGGCGAGCAGTGAGACTTTCTCCGGGGGTACAACAATTTCAGTACTGGCACTGCTTCTTTTCGCCAGCCCGCTCACCCTTCTCGAGCAAACGAGCTGGGTGGCGCGCGCTGTTCTTGTGTTGCTTCTAATTCTCTCCATCTTTTCCTGGGCAATCATCCTTCAAAAGTCCGCCCAGATGGGCGGGGTCAACGCGGGCACGAAGCGGTTTCTCCAGATGTTCCGTTCGGGCGCTTTGCCCGACCCTCGGACGCTTCGCGCGGGCGCGGGATCAAACCCGCTGGTCACCGTCTACGAAGCCGGCTATCGCGAGCTGGAGGCGCAGATGGGCTCGCTGAACCCGCGGGGCGGAGGAACAGCGACAGCCGTGCGCACCGTGAAGAGTGCGAACGCAGTAGGCGTGGAAATGCAAATAGCCGCGGCCGAAGAGGTTCGCCGCCTGGAAAAAGGCATGTCCTGGCTGGCGACGACCGGCTCGGTTTCACCGTTCATCGGATTGTTCGGCACGGTATGGGGCGTGATGGACGCCTTTGCCGGGCTCGGCGACGCGGGACAGGCAAGCCTTCGCGCCGTCGCTCCCGGGATTTCCGAAGCGCTGATCACGACGGCGGCCGGCTTGTTCGCGGCGATTCCGGCCGTGATCGCATACAACCACTACCTGCACGGGATCAAGGCGCTGGCTGCGCGACTGGACAACTTCGCCGCGGAATTCGTCGCCCGGATCGAAACGCTGTACAACTCTTAGCCCAGCCCGCAATTCGATATGCCACATATTCAACGCGAAACCGGAACGGCCCTATCCGAGATCAATATGGTGCCGTTCATCGACGTGGTGCTGGTGCTGCTGATCATTTTCATGATCACGGCGCCGATTCTGCAGTCGGGCATCGACGTGAACGTTCCAAAAACCAAGACGGTGAAGGAACTGACGGAAGTGCGGATGGTGGTCACCATCAACCGCGCACAGCAGGTCTACTTGAACGACAAGCCGATCAACATTCACGACCTGGGACCGGCGATTGTGAAGCAATCGCGCGACGCGCAGCGCCGCGCGGTGTACATCCGCTGCGACGAAGGCGTGCCGTTCGGAACCTGGGCCACGGTGGTTGACGCCTTGCGCCAGTCGGGCATCCAAAATATCAGCGTTGTCACACAACCGCTTTCCGAAGGCTCGAAATAGCAAAGGCTCGGAAGAGACCGGATTTCGCATCGGGCCGCAACAATCGACCGGCGCTTTGAGGAAAACGAACTTAAAGAAAAATGTCATCGGTTGCCGCACAACAACCTATTCCCAGCCTCAAAGGGCCGCTGACATACTCGGTTCTTCTCCACGCCGTCCTGGGGGGGTTGCTGATCTATTCGGGTTTCGCGCATCGTGGAGAAAGCTGGGGCGGACCGGGCGGCGCCGCGGAGGTTGGGCTGGTGGGTAGCGTCCCGGCCATCCCGCTCCCCCGCCCGGATGTGGTGACTCCCAGTCGAGTGGTGGACAATTCCAAAGGGCTCTACAAGACGGAGCCGCCGCCGGAAATCAAAACTCCTCCGCCGGACGCGGTCCCCATTCAAAAATTCCATCTGAAGCCGCCTCCGTCTCCCAAACACAAATCGGAAGCGCTCGAGCATCCGACGCTACCTCCGAAAAACGTGCACAAATCGAAGCTACTCGAAAATCCCACGCCGCCTCCCCAGAACGCCGTTCCCTATGGCGGCGGGGGCGCCCCGAACATTCCGTACAGCTCGTTCGCCATGGGCGCGGGACAAACAACGGCGGGAGGGCTCAGCTTTGGCAGTTCAGGGGCCAGTGGGGATTTCTCCTCGCGGTTTTCCTGGTATGTGCAGGCGGTGCAACGGCGCGTCAGCAGCAACTGGCTCCAATCGACGGTCGATCCGAGCGTGAGCGTGGCCCCGCGAGTCGTGGTCACCTTCGACATCCTGCGCAACGGGACGGCCACCAACATCCAAGTTACGCGCTCGAGCGGCAATTATTCCGTCGACAGTTCGGCGGTCCGGGCCATTCGCAATTCGAGTCCCTTTGATTCACTCCCAGCGGGATATTCCGGGTCGAGCGTGAGCGTCGATTTCTGGTTTGACTTTCACCGATGATCAAATTTAACGATGAACTCCCAATCCCCAATTCGTTCATTTCCCAAAGAAGGTCTCTCTCATGATTAGGAAAACTGTGGTAGCTTCAGCGATTCTGCTCGTTCTGTGCCTGGTGGGGGCGCGTCCCGCGGCGGCGCAAGCCTGGTTCACCACAGGCACCGGACTCGGCGTTTCCAAGGCCAAGGTCGCCGTGCCCGACATGGCCGTGCGCTCGGCGGCCGCGCAACCTCTCGAGAAGACCTTCCACGATGTTCTGTGGTCCGATCTGGAGTATTCCGGCATTCTCGACCTGGTGAGCACGAGTTTCTATCCGAAGGAAATCCCCAGCCAGCCGAGCGAACTGCGCGCGCCGGACTGGTCGAGCGCGCCCGCCAGCGCCTATATGGTGGCGTACGGGAATCTGAACACGGATGCGTCGGGGCTCGCCGCTTCGGGGTATCTCTCGGACGTGAGCAATCCGTCTGCGCCCATTGCGCTGCAGAAGATCTATCGTGGCGCCGTGACGGAGGCTGACGCGCGCCGCCTGGCGCACCAGTTCGCGGACGACATCATTTCCCGTCTTGGCGGGGGAGCTTCGGGCATTGCCGAGACTCAAATCGCGTACGTCAGCGCGAGGGGCCGCGACAAGGAAATCTGGGCGATGGATTACGACGGCGCGAATGCGCATCAGTTGACGCACCTGGGTTCCGTTTCGCTCACGCCCCGCTGGTCGCCCGATGCCTCGCGCATCGCGTTCACCTGCTTCGTTACCAATCGCGACGGCGTCTTGTCGCCTCAGATTTGCATTTATTCCACGGTTTCCAGCCGGCTGATTCATTTTCCGCACTTTCGCGGCACGAACGGCTCTCCGGCATGGTCGCCTGATGGCCAGCAGCTCGCTTTCATGTCCAGCCAGAACGGCGACCCGGAGATTTATACGGTCGACGCGGACGGCACTCACCTGCACCGCATCACATTCGCCGCCGGTGTGAACACGTCGCCCGCCTGGAATCCGAAAACGGGCAAGCAGATCGTTTTCGTGAGCGACCGCGGCGGCGACGGCGCTCCCGTGCTTTACCAGATGAATTCCGACGGCACGGATGTCACGCGCATCAACCTGCCCGACATGGGTTACGTCATCGACCCCGCATGGTCACCGAATGGACAACTGATCGCATTCAGTTGGCGACGGCCGACGGGCAATTACGATATTTATGTCATGGACGTGGTCAGCCATCAGCTTGTCGAGCTTACGAGGGACGAAGGACGCAACGAACGTCCGAGTTGGGCGCCGGACGGGCGTCACCTTGTTTTCGAATCAACCCGCACCGGCAGCCGCGAGATCTGGTCCATGCTGGCCGATGGGAGCCAACCGCGCCAGCTCACGTTCAAGGGCGAGAACGAGTCGCCGAACTGGTCGCCGCGATGAACCGCGGCATCGCCGAATGAAAGCGATTCATTCGAAGCCGGACGGTATTCGGCGGAAGACCGCGCGGAGTGTCAAAGGTTCTGGGGGATCCAAGAGTTCTTTCCTCCGCTTTGTTGTGGTGCACCCGCGGCGGGGCGGAATTTTATAAGGTTCGTTCGTTTCGCCGGCCCATGGGCGAGGCGGCGATTGGGTTGTTTGCACTCGTGTTCGTATCGAAAAACTATTTCAGGCCTGCCTGCTGAAGCCCTCGCGGGCACGCCAAAAGGGAGGAAATGAATGCAGTCCAGTTCCGTTCGAAAGGTGATGTTGATCCTTGGCTTCGCGGCGTTGGCGTTCGCCGGGGGCTGCAAAAAGAAAGTCGCCACGGCACCGCCGGCCGCAGCGCCAGCTCCGCCAGCGGCCGAGCCGACGGTCACGCTGAACGCTTCACCCACGTCGGTGAATAGCGGCCAGACCGCAACGTTGTCATGGTCGTCGACGAACGCGACCGACCTCGATATTCAGCCGGGAGTCGGCAAGGTGGCGCCCGAAGGCTCGACGCCAGTGACGCCGACACAGTCCACCACCTACACGATCACGGCGTCAGGTCCCGGCGGCAGCGCCACGGCGACCGCGCACGTGGACATCAATGCCGCGGCGCCGGCCGAGCAGCCGGCTCCGAACGCGAGCGAGGCGGAACTCTTCAGCCAGAACGTCCGCGATGCGTTCTTCGACCTGGACAAATCGGAGCTGCGTCCCGATGCGCGCGACGCGCTGACCAAGGACGCGGAGTTCCTGCGTTCCTATCCCGATATACGCATCTCGATCGAAGGCCATTGCGACGAGCGCGGCTCAACCGAATATAACCTCGGTCTCGGCGAGCGCCGCGCCGACGCGGCGAAGAACTATCTCGTTTCGCTCGGAATTGCCGCGGCTCGCGTCGACACCGTGAGCTGGGGCAAAGAGCGGCCGTTCTGCATGGAGCACAATGAAGCGTGCTGGCAGCAGAATCGCCGGGCGCACCTGGTAATGGCGAAGTAGCAGGGTTCCGTTGCATTGACACGCATATCCTTTGCGCCGGTACGTTGAAGAAATTCCAACGCGCGGAGCGGCTGCCACGAGAACCGGCGCCGCCCGCGCGCCTCTTTTTGGCTGAATGGCTTTGAAATCCCAGACCCACACGGGCACGACAGGCGGGTGCAAGGCGGCGCTGCCGTGTCATAATGTTTCCATGAGCGTATTTACAGGGTGCGGGCGCCGGACATCCCGGTATCGCTTCTTTGCGTTCGGGCACCCACATTTCGAGTAAGGAGGAACCCGGTGCGTACAAAATGGATAGTGCTTGGGTTTGTCGCCGTTTTACTGGGCGCTCTCGGCGGCGCTCTGATTTCGCCTCAGCCGGCCAGCGCGGTGAGCAAGGAGATTGTCCAGCTGCAGGAGCAGGTCTCGCAGCTCTTGCAGGGCCAGCAAGACCTTCGCAGCGCCCTGGACTCCGACAGCGCCTCCATCAGGACCTTGGTCCAGCAGCAGTCCGATGCCGTCAATCACCTGAATGCGACGATGGCATCGCTCCAGCAAGCGATGCAGCAGGTGCAGGCCAACGGCAACTCCCAGATTGGCACCGTCGCTCAACAGACGCAGGGGCTCTCGGACAATCTTCAGGACGTGCAGGCTCGCGTCGGCAAGCTGCAGCAGCAGTTGACCGACATGCAGAACACGCTGCAAAGCATCGACAGCAAGGTTTCCAACGCCGCCCCCCAGAATGGCGCAGCTCCCGTCAATCCTGGAACGAGCGGGAATCCGGGTCCCGGTCCCGGGCCCAGCACCCAGAACGACGGCGCCCCGGCCCCGAACAACGGCAATGCTGCCTCGCCTGCCGGAATGGCTCCGATTTCCGCTGACACGCTCTACCAGAACGGATTGCGCGACTACAACACCGGCAACTATGACCTGGCGCATCAGGAGTTCGCCGATTACATCCGGAACTTTCCGAGTAACGACCTCGCTTCCAACGCCCAGTTCTATCTCGGCGAGATTCTGTACGCGCAGAAGGACTATAAGGACGCCATCAACGCCTACGATGCGGTCCTCACGAATTATCCGAACAGTTTCAAGCTGTCGGATTCGTTGCTGAAGAAGGCCATGGCCGAGGAAGAGCTGCACATGAAGGTCTCGGCCGCTCGCGATTATCGCGCTGTGGTGCGCCGTTTCCCCGGATCGAGCGCGTCGCGTCGCGCCCAAGTCAAACTTCGCGAGATGAAGTAGCCGCGGTTACCGGCTCGACACAGCAGAAGGCGCCGCCGGCCTGGCGCACGGGTTAAAAGGCAATTCGGACCATCTCTGGCCCTCTCACCTCTGTTCCTCTTTCCGCACTGCGCGAGTTCGGCTATACTCCCGGCTTATGGTTAACAAAGTGATTCTCGTCGGCCGACTCGGCCGCGATCCCGAAACCCGCTACACATCGAGCGGCCAGGCCGTGTGCAATTTCACGATGGCCACCGACGAATCGTTCAAGAGCCGCAGCGGAGAGAAGCAGCAGCGCACCGAATGGCATCGCATCGTGATGTGGGGCAAGCTTGCCGAAATCGCCCAGCAGTACCTCAAGAAGGGACAACTCGTTTACATCGAGGGACGATTGCAAACGCGCCAGTGGGACGACAAGCGCGACGGCTCGAAAAAAACGACCACCGAAATCGTCGCCAACTCCATGAAGATGCTCGGAGGCCGCGGCGAAGGTGCCGCAGCAGGAGCGAGTGCAGGTGGTGGGACCATGGCTGGCGCATCCGGTGGCGGCTCAGGACGCCACGACGAATTCGAGCCCGCGCCAGCACCTGACGAATCTCAAGCTCCGAGCCCAGAAATTTCCGACGAAGACATCCCCTTTTAACCGGCTCTTAAGACTGCGTCTCGGCGAGCCGGTCGGCCTACCCGCTCGGGCCCGCCATTTTGCGACAATTTAAGCTCGTTTAACCGCGCAACGGGAGCAAAACGTTTGCTGCAGTTGCGGAGTAATTCTATGGCTTTGGCTGCTTTCACCCGCGACGGTTGGATTCGGCAGGAAATTCGGACATGCAGGGTTGACGGGTGACGTTCGGACACTGCTTTGCGGTAGCGGTACGGAATCAGTGCTGGGCTTGGTCTTTCTTGCGCTGCTGGTCGATCCGCTGCATGAAGGCGTCGAATTTTGGCAATTGTTCCGGCGTCAGGACGGCGCGGATGCGGGCGCGTGCCTGCTGGCGGATCTGCTCGTGCTGCGCGTCGAGCGGCTGATAGAGCGCTCTCACCTGGACGCGTGTATTATCGATGATGTCCCCGATTTTGCCCTGCTGGTCGGGAGTGAGCTGAAGCTCGCGGGTGAAATCGTTCACGATTCGCGCTCGCCAGGGTTGTCCCGGGTGCCTGGCAACCTCCTGCCGGCCGCCCCATACACGCTGGCCCCAAAGGTGGTTCCCCACTCCTCCGACGAGCGCGCCAAGCAGGAACACCACGAACACCAATACGGCGGCTTCGCGCCGGGTTCTGGGATTAGTGTTTTCCATGTTCGGTTTCCGCCACCATTACCAGCACCTCGTCCCGATTGAGCGGCACGCGGTCGGCATCTGTGGTGAACAAATCCCGGACGTCAGCCTGCTGCACGGACGCCACGGT
>Ga0070733_10003384_pt1 | contig 10954 bp, 9 predicted proteins | sample Coa_R1_9_FD_66450 | JGI IMG/M metagenome (GOLD analysis project Ga0070733, IMG submission 66450) | Surface soil microbial communities from Centralia Pennsylvania, which are recovering from an underground coalmine fire - Coalmine... | ecosystem: Environmental > Terrestrial > Soil > Unclassified ... | reverse complement strand
CTTTCACCAACTCTAACCGCTGACTGCCGAGACGATGACGATGGCGAACGTTTTTGACAATCGCAACGATCAGCAGTGCGAGGTAAATAACGTTTGACAAAACGTAGTAGATGAACAGGGTGTCATTCGAGATGGCGAGAAAATGTATTGTCAGTGCGCCCCGGCCGTCGCTGCCGCCGCTTTGCCGGTGAGTTCCACTCTGCTTCTGGCTTCTGCCACAACCTTCATCAACGCAGTCTGGACAGATTGTTGACTCGAACCATCCAACCCACTAACGATTTTCTCGATGGCGCCGGAGCGTTCGAGTTCGGAGACAAACGCCTGCAGGGCGTAGTCGTCCTTGGTGGCAACCACATCTTCGAGAATCTGTTGCAGCTGCGGTTCCATCTGTGCGAGCGCCCAAGCGGCGCGCTGACGAACGTGACGGTTCGTATCGCAGAGGGCGCGCAACAAAATGCGGATCTTGCCGAGGTTCTCGATTTGTCCCAACGCCACCACGGCACGCAGTCGAACAAACCACTCCGGATCGGCTGCCAAACTGTGCAATGCCGGCAAGGTATAAGAGGTATTGGTATTGCCCAGAGCGCGGGCGGCGGAGGCGCGCACTTCCGATAGAGGATCTGAAGCAAGGACCAGTAATTCTTCTCCCAGTTCGGGCGAGGCCAACTCGCCGAGCACGCGTGCGAGCAGTTCGCGCACTGGTCCATGCGTTTGCTCAATGTAGTTGAACAGAACGTCCGGGTGACTGCGGCAGCAATTGACCAGAGAATTCTTCAAAGAGCGTTCTGGCGCGTCGAGGTAGCCAGTGACGATCCGATCAAGGATTGGAATAGCGGCCTCGATGCGGGCGGTTCGACCCAGTCCACGGACCGAGGCGATGCGGGTCTCTTTCGACTGCGAATCCAAACCTTCCGCCAGGGCCGGAATCGCCTCCATTGCCCGCGTGCGTCCCAGAGACAGCAGCGCGGTTCGCCGCTTCCAGCCACGCGAAGTGCGTGCTTCGTAGATGCGCATATCGAGCAGCCCACTGGCACGAAGACAATCCAGCAGCGGGGGCAAATTACCTGGCACCGACATCTCGACGTTATCAAGCAAAATCGATTCCACGATGTCGCAGTCGAGTGCATTGAAGCGCCAGTGTTCCGCGGGGATCTTGCCCGAGACGATGTCATCCCATTGCGAACGTAACGCAACTGTCCGCTCGTTCCTCTTGCGAAAGTAACGGGCGCGGTACCAGCGCCGCAGCACGATGAATCCCACCAACAGAAAAATTCCCATCAGTGAAACTAAAATTGCTTGCAACACCAGCCCCGCCGGACCGAGTTTTTCGATTGCGTTAAAAATGAATCCCATAACTCAGTCCGAAACTGGTATCGGTTTGACCCTGGGTCCGATTTTGACGGGCCACATAGCCGTTGATGTCCTGCCTATCGGCAAATTGATAGCGCAGTCCGCCGCCAAAAGTGTGTGCGGAGAAACGTCCGATCTGGTCGATTTGGGCGAAGTTCTCGCTGCCCACCGCGAAGAAAAGGTTGCCTGTGACGCGATGCTGAAGAGGGAATGCAAGCTTGGTCCAGCCAGACGGTGCCCAATCCACGGGAGTAGCCACAAAACCGGTGCGAGCTCCGGTCACGTTCAGCGACCAGATCCAATCCCGTGGAAGGTAGGCAATCTGATTGGTGGACAGCGTCAGGACATGCGCGCCTTGATACCAGAACCAATGTTGCTGGTAAGAGCTTTCCAGTCCACGCAGCCAGCGGTTTTCAATGCGGAAACCGTGGCCATATTCGAAGAAAGCTTCGCTGGTGGGAACAACGCCCTGACTGTTGGCCGCGGCGCTGCCCACGCTGAGCCAATCCTGCGCGGTGATGTGAAAGGCTGTGCTGGCCAGAAACTTGACGGCATCCTGACCAAACCTTTGGTAGGTGCTGACTCCGAATACCGTCGACCATCTTTCGTTCCAATGGGAACTCAGACTGATGTTCTGGGTCTGGGCTGCGCTGGTGTAGTTGAAGAAGTCGACGTCCTCGCCGACTCTGAGTTCGTGTTTGGTGTTTTCGCGGAGACCGGCCAGGGCGGTCGTCGCGTCGGTATTATGGGAATCAAGTTGAAGGATTTGCCGATATTCCGAACGCGCTTCGGAGGTTCGGCCCAACAAGGACAGCACGCGAGCCCGGCGAGACAGAATCTCGGGATCCGCGGGAGAAGTTGCTCTGGCATGATCGAGAACCCGCAGAGACTCGGGGTAGTTCTGTTGCCAGAGTAGGACGTCAGCCAGGGCAGTCAAAATCTCGGTGTCGTCGGGAAATTTATCGAGGACAAGCTTGAATTCGGCTTCGCCGTCCGTCCATCGGCCCTTCCAGGCCAGCAACCGTCCCCGCCAGCCATGAGCTTCGAAATCGTCGGGCGCATCGGCCAGGCGTTGTTCGACCCTCGTAAGAGCGGCATCGAGGTGCTGGTGTTCGACTTCATCGCGAACTCGCGACTGCCAGTCTTCGGTGGTCTGCGCGGCACTGAGTGATGCGGCGAGCAGTACCAGCAATACGCAAACAAAGATCGTGCACAATAAAACGAGCTGCGAATAGTTTGGTTTTCCCTTAGTCGTTCTCACTGCAAAACTCCAACGGATTTTTGTCCGGTCGATCAGAAATCGATGTCTCCGACGCTCCCATATCGCAAGCAAAGCAGACGGAGAATAAAGTTCGACGGATGGACACCATCATCCCAGAAGCACATGGTCCGAGCGTGGAACTACACCGTCACTGCCCTCATTGTGATTGTGACTCCGCGGCCGCTTCCCGCGTAAGTTACTCAAGGTCGATAGCTTACGTGCGACACGCAAATGTGTTGGAAAACTGGACAGTGCGGAGCGGGAATGGAGAATTCCACGGACCAAAGTTCATGCTAGCGCGGGTCAAGTAAACTCTAGTAGTACTAATCGACCCGAGGCTCATAGCGTTCGGCCTTGGTCGCGTGTATCATGAGTGCCGACCTTCCCCGGACAATTAAGCAACCACGAGGACCGCATGCGCCACGTCTGGGCTTTTGTGTTGTTCTGTCTTGCAATCCCTGTTTTCGCGCGACAAGATACGCTACGCGCTGAAGTGTTCGGCGGGTACTCCTATTTGCACATTGACACGCAGGGAGTGACTGGCACGAGTTTGGATAGCCTTTGCAACGAGCTACTCGGCATCGGTTCTTGTCCCGCAGGAACGTTTCGAGTTCATAACAACTTCAACGGTTGGAATGCGGCTGCGCAATTCAATGCCACTCGACTTTTTGGAATCAAAGCGGACTTCGGTGGCAACTACGGTATGCCGATTACACTCAGTTCGCAGGCTCAAGTCTTTCTTTCCCAATTGGGGATTACAGGACTTCCACCAAAGGCGAGGTCATACAACTACCTTTTCGGTCCTGTCGTTTTTCAGAGTAAGGGGCGCTACAGGCCGTTTGCCCACGCCCTTTTCGGAGTAAACAGTCTGAGCACAAACCTGTCTAACGTTAACGTTCGAGGCTTTGGCATACCTGGCCTCACCCTCAGTGATACGGCTTTCGCTATGGCTTTTGGCGGCGGTCTTGATGTGAAGTTGACCGACCATATATCACTACGTGCCGGCCAAGCAGACTATCTCTTTACGAAACATGACTTCAGTGGTGGCATCAGCGGAATTGCCACGCACCAGAACAATTTTCGCGCTTCTGTCGGTGTGGTGTTTCTATTCGGAGGTCAGACAGCACGATCAATATCACAGGGCCCCCACAGAGTCACCTCAACGGAGGCGATGCAGATCCCTGCTTTGGGGGTTTATGTTGCACCCCGCGCAGACAATGCCGGAGCGCGGATTACGGAAGTTGCGTCGGGTGGCGTTGCTTCACTAGCAGGACTCCACCCAGACGACCTGATCATCTCAGTGAATGGAGCCCAAATTAAGACGCCCACGGAACTGGCTGCCGCACTGTCAGGCGCTGCACCCGGAAGCTCGGTACATCTTGGATACATGATCCGAGGTCAGTGGCAGTCGGAGATGACTGTTGTTATTCAGGGCCGCTAACATCCGAAAATAATCGATTCGAAAGAAACAACCGTGACCACCTAGCGGGCGAAACTCAAGTGGAATGAAACCGTTTTCGTCGCTTTTAATTCCGGCAAAACTACATGCCGATTGTCTGGAAATAGGGTTGCTCCACCGGAGACTCTAGCGATCGAACGCTGGAATTCGAGAGTAAGGCCGCTTACGGAATCGTCCGACTCAACTTGCAACAAGATTTGCCGCGGTATCGAGGTAGCGGCCACACTCCAATGAATACGGTCGCGAGCGCGCCAGAATTGAGCAAAGCTCAGCATGTCAGTCTTGCCAATATCACCCGGGAGTTGGCGCAGCAATTCTTGCTCGGCAGCAGCTTTAATGTGCGATTCATTGGAATGGATCAACGCCACGCTTACCGCTCCGTTCTCGGCATTAGCGAGGATCACCTCCAGCGACTGATGCACTCGCTCGGCAAAGCCGGGAGCCTCTTCGTCTTCAATCGTGACTGGGAATTCGTAGATTTCGCTGTCTTCCTCGAAACCAAGGTCACGAGGCAACGCATAGGGAAAGTTGCTCAGAACATCGTCGGCAGTGAACGAAGAATCGAATTGATAACCCGAGCGCTCCAAAGCCTCGGGCAAGGAGACCGGAACGCGTAAGTGTCCGGCGCGAAAGAATGTGGTCTGCTGATCCGTGATTGCTCCGTCGAGCAATTCCTTACTAACTCTAACTTCGCCGAAAACGGTGGCTCCCGACGCCGTGTCGAAGCCCAATCCGAGAGGATGATAAGTGGCGTATGTTTCTTGCCCCGTTCCCAGTTCAAACTTATTGAAGCCGCGAGAGTGAATGATGGAATGGCTGCCGATACTCGAACCGCCCATTTTCAGCTCGCGAAGAATCTCGACGTTGGGCTCAAAAAAAAACGCTTTGCTGTTAGCGTCATCCACGTACTTGGTCTGGATGAAGAATGTGCTGCTGGCCTGATTCGCTTTTTCTATTCGTGCAAAATCGAGGCCCGGTGAAAATGAGTTCTCCCAGTCCACATCATGGGAAAGCAAAAGCACCGATCTCTTTCCGTTGGGGATGGTAGCAACGCGGACCCAGTCCTTCGCGTATGCCTCGTACCATGCTCGCAGAATCAGGAGCCACACATCGGCCCCGGGTTCGAAAGCGTTGACGTAATGGCGTTCGGCCTCGTAGTCGCGGTTATTCTGACTTCGCAACACCACGTCTGTGAGGCTCAACCCGAGGAGGTAAGTCTTTCCCTTTCCAACCGTGTTGGTGAGAAGAGCCGCGCTGCCATCTTCAAAACGCGCCAGAACACCTGCTCCGCTATCTGCGACGTATCCGTTACTCCAGATGATTTCGGAATACTGTTCGCTGCCCAGGCGCGTTTCGCGCTCCTCGGGACGATTCAGATATTTCAAAACCGGATCGGCCGAGGCAGCGAATGCCAGGAGATAACGTTTGCGCGAAGGGACAAAGTCCTGGAAGCCGAAAAGAGGCTTGAGCCCTCCCCAAAGAATATTCTGCGCAAATAGATTTCCGCCTTGCTGCACGAATGCGGTCAACTGTTGCGCCTGCGCCTCGGTGAAGGTCTGCGAATCCGCTCCCGGATAGACAATTACCAGACGATGACTTAGGGCTTGCCCGACATCGTGGGTGACGAAGAAAGGAATACCCATTTCTTTCAGGGCGTGGATGACAGCTAGTGGATTCCCCTGACCGTCACCGGTCCTGGTCCAAAGCACTGCGACCTGAAGAGGAAATGATTCGGGAAACTCTCGCGTGGGGTCCGCGTGTTGGCTCAACGCCAGCAGCGGCACGGCCGTCGCGCGCAGCGCAGGCGAGCGCTTATGCGTTGTTCTCCAAACCGCAACCCCTCCAACCAGGCTCAACACTAACGCTGCCGCAATGAAAGACAGTTTCAAAGCAGAAACCTGAGGTTCACATGCGTGCCATCTAGGAACATTTCGACGCTCAATCCTTATGGCCCCCTCGTGCCATGCGATTCGCCTGTCGTGCCATTGCTCTTTACTGTAAACGGCATCATCTTAGTAGTACACGTAACGATAAGCAGTGGCCTTTTGGAGTCGAAAGAGCGAAGGAATTAAGGAAATGCGGGAGCAGAGATCAAAACCGGAAGCTGGGACGAGCGAATCCAGAGATCGCCACCGCATGTCTCTGGCGCTCGTGCTGCTTCTAGCCGCAATGCTGGTTGTAGTAGTAAAGAACCGCGAGCTGTGGTTTGGCCCGGACGACGCTTCCGCAGTGGATGACACGCCAGCATGGATTCCGAGCAAGGCAGTGCAAGCATCCTCGGCGGCGGTTGCAGAAACAAAGAAGCCGCACGTTAGTCCCAAAGCTTCTACTCCGACGAAGCCCCCAGTAGAGGGAGCAACCGTATTCGCGGCCACCCGGACTGTGCTTCCGCCACTGGGAATTGAAGTGGTGGCTGGCGAAGCGAACCGCCCGGTGCGGGCAGTCAGCAACTCAGTCAAGGTCGAAATGATGCCGAGCTCGGCTGCCATTGCTACCTCTGAATGGGGTCCTGCTACGAATGCGGCGGACCGGACCCGGCTGGCTTCGGAGCAGGCACCTGCCACACCGCAGGCAGTTCAGACTTCTTACCCCTTGCTGGCGCAACAGATGAAGGTGCAGGGTTCAGTTTTATTGCAAGTCCTCATCGGCGCCGACGGCGGGATTCGTGATCTGCGCGTTCTCAGTGGGCCGGCCATCCTCGCCTCGGCGGCTCGTAACGCGGTTAGCCAGTGGCGGTTCAAGCCCTACTTGCAAAACGGGCATCCGGTCGAGACCAGTGCCAACGTCACCGTAAACTTCACCATTAAAGTGTTGGATAAAGCGAGCCACGACCAGCTGAGTCCGGTGGCTTTGGCAACCAGCGGCGAATAACTTAGTCGTTCCCGCATCTGCACTTAAGCCAGCGAAATATTGAAATCACGACCTTCGTAGGTACGTGCATCAGCGAACTCAAGTTCGCACCTCTCAGTGCAACGCGATATCTAAGCGGGAAAGGACATGCTCAATGTCCGTTGAGTGGGCCGCTCGTCAAACCCAAACCCGCCGCAGATAAATGCAACTAACTCTGGGCCGTGCTCACGACTCAACCACAACCCCGTCGCCGAACGACGGTGGGGCCGCCTTTTTCGTGGTCGCGCGTGCGCCAGGCTGCAACTTCGTGGATACTCATAAGTCCCCGAAGTGATAGCCTGAACCACTCGACAGGCGAGGATGGAGGAGGTCGGACGTGTGTTTTTCTGCGGCAGCGAATTTTGTGGGTAGCGGGGTTTTGGCGACCGTCGGCGTCGTGACTTTGACCCGGGTGAAACACCGGCGCGAACTTCTGTTTGCATCTCTGCCGACGCTTTTTGCCATTCACCAGTTCATCGAAGGATTCGTGTGGCTCGGATTGGATGGAATGCTTTCACCGAAGATTACGCACAACATGGGGGCGGCGTTCATGCTGTATGCGCAGGGACTGCTGCCGTTTCTATTGCCGCTCAGCGTTTTTCTATTTGAACCCGACGCCAAGAGCCGGAGACGCATGCAACCATTCCTCGTCATTGGAAGCTTGACGACTCTCTATATACTTTGGGCGTTGACGGCGTATTCGACGCAGATTTTCGTCGAAGGCAACAGCATCGTGTACCTCAATCCGGCCACGAACAATACTTACGTTGCGGTCTTTTATGTCATTGCGACTTGCGGTTCGCTTTTATTCTCGAAAGTAAAAGATATGGTGATTTTCGGAGTGGCGAATGTGGTGATACTGCTGGCCGTGATGGCGGTTAAGCGATACGCATTCACTTCTTTGTGGTGTGCTTATGCGGCGGTTGTGAGTGTGATCATCCTTGTCTACTTTTGGAAGAGCATCGCGGACAGGCCTTTTCAGTATGCGGGGTTGCGGTAGAGCTGCAGTTGAAAGAGCATTGAGCTGCCCCGCGCAAGCCAGAACGAAGGCTTGAGTAGGCCCACCTGTAAAATTCAGGAGTGCAAAATCTTTCATCTTGACCGGCAGAGCTGTGCGGACGATAATTTCTCGGCCTGAACCGCCTCACCACTGCCCGCCACGGGCGGGAAGGGCCACCACATCTTCCCTAGGAGAAATCAATGAGAAAATCCATGCTTGGCGCGTTGATGGTTTTAATCTTTGCCGCCGTGGGTATCGCCGCGGCGCCAACGCTAACCTTTACGTTCTCGGACGTTCACGCTAACAAGACGGCGATGGAGACGGACACTTTTGCGGTTAACGATGCAGGAATGATTGCCGGCGACTTTGTGGATGCCAAGGGCGTCCAGCACGGAATGATTCTGGCCGGAAAGAAGCTGACCACGATTAATCACACCAATTGTGTGACCAGCGGCGGCTTCTCTGCGGGCGCGATTGCGTTCTATGGAATCAACTCGGCGGGCGCGGCCGCCGGTTGGTGCAATAGCGCCAAGACCGGGCTGTATTCGGGATTTGTGTATGCGGGCGGGAAATTCACCGCGGTCAACTTTCCGAAATCGCTGGAAACCCAGGCGATCGGAATCAATGACAAGGGAGATGTTGTCGGCTTGTATCTGGACTCGGCCAGCGTCCAGCATGGCTTTGTGAAGAAAGGTTCCAAGTACACCAGCATCGACGTGAGTGGCGGCACCACGACGGAAGCCTGGGGAATCAACGATAGTGGCGAGATCGCAGTATTCGCCATCAGCTCCGCTGGCGGTTACGAGAGCTTCCTGTACAACGGCAAAACCTTCAAGCCGATCAGTGACCCGAATGCGGGAACGAGCGGCACCATTGCCCGGATCGTGAACAATAAAGGCGACGTTGCTGGAGCGTATTTCGATTCTACTGGCGCCGAGATTGGCTTTCTGCGTCATGCCGGGAAATACTATGACGTAAAAGATCCCAACGCGACCGCCGGGACGCGTCCTGACGGGCTTAACGACAAGCTGGAAATTGTAGGACGCTACGCGACTTCGACCGCAACGGTTGGTTTCAAAGCGATTACGAAGTAGTCTGACACCCGCGCCTCAATGTTGGTGAATGAGGCGCGGGTGCCCTTTTTAAGTTGGCCTGCCTAAGTCCGGACGACCGCATCGGCGATTTCTTTCCAATCTCTCGGCGACTATTTCGGAATGAGATGGCCTGCGAACACCACAGTACAAGTGGGCGTCCCGCCACTGATTCCGAAATTAATGGTCGAGCCTGGGTCGGCGAACATGAGTGTCGGCTGCGTGATCACGAACTCGGTATTAAGCACGAAAACCTGAGGCGGCCCGAAAGCAAGGTGGTAAAAGCCATTCTGGCTGTTGAACAAAACCGTTACCTGTGCCGATCCGATCACGGTTGTTCCTGCACCTGCGACGCAATCTGCGGTTACAAAGTTGATCTCGACTGTCTTCACTGCCTTTCCCGTCGAGGTGGTGGTGGGGAGAGTGACATTGAACGGAACTGTAGAATTCAGTGGTGAAGTCACCATGAATGGTTCGTCAGCGGCCACTGCTGGGACCGCGCTGCAGGCGAAGAACATTACAGCGGAGATCGCCAGGCCCATGGCCAAAAGAAACTGTTTGGATTTTTGTCGCATGTTGATTCCTCCTCTCCGGAAGGCCGATGTGCCTGCGCAATGGCCCCGGTAGGCAGAAACGATAGCTCTTTTCTTGGCTGCCCGTCAAAGTTAGGTCGGGAAGCTGTGTCTGGCTTGGGCGCGAGCACGCCGGAAACGCGAGCCGGGCGGTGAAACGGCTCCCTCATCACGCCATGAGGTGGCAGGAGTGTGTTTTCACGATCAGCCAAACTTCGACGCCGTGTTGAAGCTGAAGTGAATCGCGCGCGGCGAGGGTGAGGTGAACTTCGAGTTCGACTCCGCAGTCGACTTTGGCCGCGACGATTACATCTCGTTGTGCTAAGGAAATGATTCGTCCCGGAATAATGTTGCGAGCACTTAATCCTGCGGGACGAACCGTAGCCAAAAGGATGTCACCAGCGCGAATCCCAACCAGCAAGGGTGCTCCGGTTTGGATACGTATAAGCGGTGTTTCCAACTCAACATTGCTGTTTCGGATACGGCAGGTCATGGTGCCGCGACTTTCGTTGGCCGCGATCATGGTGGCGTGGAGTATGTTTTCAAAGCCGATCAATTGCGCGAGAGATTCCTGACGGGGCGCGGCCATCACGGCGTGAGGTGTGCCGTCGGCGATGATGCGGCCATTTTCGAGGCCGAGCACGCGGTCTCCAAGGGCAAAGACTTCTTCGCGATTGTGAGTGATGTAGAGAATGGGAATGGAGTGGGCGGTGTACCAGGAGCGAAGATCTTCGATGATGTTCGATTTGGTCGCGGCATCGAGAGCGGTCAGGGGTTCGTCGAGCAGAAGCACGCGCGGGTTGGTTACCAGGGCGCGGGCCAGAGCCACCCTTTGCTTTTCTCCTCCGGAAATTTCTTTAGGTTTGCGATGGCGCAGATGCGCGATGTGGAGGGACGCAAGGACGGCATCGCTCTTTTCATGGCGCTCACTGGCAGGAAGGCCGGCGAGCCCGTACTCGATGTTTTGTTCTGCGGTGAGATGAGGAAAGAGCGCCAGATCCTGGAAAACATAGCCGAGTTTGCGGCGCTGGGCAGGGAGGTTGATGGCGTGTTCGTAGTCGAAAAGGACGCGATCGCCGATGGCGATTTTTCCGGTGTCGGGAGTGGCGAGGCCGGCGATGCAATCGAGTAGCGTAGTCTTTCCAGCGCCGGATGGGCCGAACAGAATCGTGATGCCCTGACCGAGCGTGAAAATGAGATCGAGAGCAAAAATGCCGCCGGGAAAGCGCTTTTGTACTTGAACGGTCAGCATTGGTGAATTCACGGAGCGGGCTCCGGTTCACGAAGGAAAGACTGCGAGTTTGCCGAACGTGAATGGGCTCGGACTACTTC